>Ga0194121_10000677_pt1 | contig 59834 bp, 74 predicted proteins | sample TA2MahCa50mmetaG_FD_148609 | JGI IMG/M metagenome (GOLD analysis project Ga0194121, IMG submission 148609) | Freshwater microbial communities from Lake Tanganyika, Tanzania - TA2015020 Mahale Deep Cast 50m | ecosystem: Environmental > Aquatic > Freshwater > Lake | place: Tanzania: Lake...
CAATATGCCCCGAGCGGGATTTGAACCCGCGTTTTCACCGTGAGAGGGTGACATCCTTGACCGGGCTAGACGATCGGGGCAACCAGGTTAACGAAAATGAGAAAAACAAGGACCACTTGTACAGGGTTTTATCCCCTGCCGTAGACCGCCTCTCTCACTGGCGTCAATTGGGCTATTTTAGCCAATTATACCATCCTTCCCCACCCAAGCCCTTATATTCGCTTCTTCTCCGACCACTAGTATATGGCCAAAAAAACCATGAAAGATGCCTATGCGAGCATTTTCAAGAAGTCCGTGAAAGCCAATGGTGTTCCTGTGTCGGGGATTAATTTTGATGAAAAAGTAGACATCTCCAAACTCATTGCGGGCATTTCTTCCAGCGGTTTCCAAGCCACGCATTTGGGGAAGGCTATTGAGCTTGTGAAGAAAATGCGCGCGGAAAAAGTCACTATTTTTTTAGGATACACCAGTAATCAAATTTCAAGCGGAAATCGTGAAATTATCCGCTATTTAGTGCAGCACAAATTAGTAGACGCGCTCGTCACCACCGCGGGGGGAATTGAAGAGGATTTTATCAAAACGCATGCGCCTTTTTTTATTTCCGATTTTAGATTAGACGGAGCCAAGTTGAGAGCGAAGGGAATTAATCGCATTGGCAATTTGTTAGCGCCCAATGAGCGTTATATTTGGTTTGAAAAATTTTTCCAACCCATTTTGGAAGAGCTCGTGCATGAACAAGAAAAAACCAATCATATTTTTTCCGCATCCGAGATTATTTTTCGCATGGGTGAAAAAATCAACCATCACGACAGCATTTATTATTGGGCCCACCAAAACAAAATCCCTGTTTTTTGTCCCGCGTTCATGGATGGTGCGATTGGAGACAATTGTTACTTCTTCAATTACAATCGCAAGCATGGTAAAAAACTCATTATTGACCAGATTGGCGACCATCACAAACTAATCGAAATGACATTAGATGCGAAAGAAACCGGCATTATTGTTTTAGGTTCCAGCCTCGTGAAGCACACATTATGCAATGCTAACATGTATCGAGAAGGTGCCAAGTATGCGGTGTACATGACCACGGCGCAAGAGTTTGATGGCAGTGATTCCGGAGCGGAACCCGAGGAGGCGAAGAGTTGGGGAAAAATTGCCGCGGATGCGAATACGGTAAAAGTGGTGGGGGATACGACTATTCTTTTGCCCCTTTTAGTAGTGGGCGCATTTGCTAAAAAATAATTTTTGTTTTCTTTTTTTTTCACGGATTGAGGAGCACAATGCTCATATTCAGCAAGCTCGCGAATGAAACCCATGCCCAATAAGGGAGGAGTGGGTACGCGGCTTCTTTTCGAATGCGGAAGAATGCACTTACCGTCATTCCGATGGAGAACCACGTGAAAATAATGGTTGAGAGTGCAAGTAATGGGTTTTTCCACCCGAAGAAAATAATCGACCATAACACGTTGAGAATGAGTTGCACGGCAAACCAATAATATGCCGAAAAGAGCAGTGGTTGGTTTTTCTTCACCGCAGTGGAGTGATTATTCCACAGTTGGTAGAGCGACCATCCCATGAATACGTATAACACGGTCCACACCGGTCCAAACACCCAATTGGGGGGATTGAAGAATGGTTTGTTGAGCGACGCATACCAGGTGGAAATGCTATCCATCGTGAAAAAGGAACCAATGAATCCTGCTCCGAGACATATTCCAATGCTCAACGCTAGTTTGAAATAATTGGGAGACGCATTTGGGGAGCGTGTTGAAACGGTTTTCGTTTGGACTGCTTTTCGCTTGGTGGTCTTTTTTCTCGCTGCCATGCGTGCTACACCCGTGCGTGCCTTATATGGGTTTCCGTGTTGAAAGTGAATATTTTTGAACGCGCAAACCGTGTATGAGTGCATGCACGAGCAACGTATCCTCAATCAGGTTATTATGGCCGCCAAGCTCGCCGGTGCTACCAAAAAAATTCGGGTGGAAGTGGGAGAACTCTCCACCATTTCTCCGGAACACTTGAAGGAACACTTGAAAGGAATGGTCCCCTGGGAAGTGGAGACGCGCTTCGTTAAAGCGGAAGTGAAGTGCGAGTGCAACTACAAGGGCTCGCCTAAAATTTTGGAGGAAGGGCATGATTTTGTGTTGTTTGTCTGCCCGAAATGCAGCGCCAAACCCCTGGTGGTGCGCGGCGGAGAAATTAAAATTGTGGGTGTGGAGTAAGTATTCGTATGTGTCTCGCGATTCCGGGGAAAATTGTTTCCATTGATGGAAAACATGCTATCGTTGATTTTGGAGGCATTCGTCGCAAAGCCGATATTTCATTTATTGAAAATCCCGCGGTGGGGGAATACTTACTTGTTCACGTTGGTTTTGGTATCCAAAAAGTAGATGCCGAAGTTGCGCGTGAAACGTATCGTTTGCTCGCGGAAGTAGAAAAAGAAGAACTGCAGAGGGAACTTTCCAATGACAACCAATGAGTATGTGAAAAAAATTCATGATATTTCCCGTTCCATGAACGAGGTTAGAATCATGGAGGTCTGCGGCGGACATACGCATACGATAATGAAGTATGGTATTCGTGAGCTTCTTCCCCAAAATATTAAGCTCATTTCAGGACCCGGTTGTCCCGTGTGTATTACGTCGCAGCGCGACATTGATCAGGTGATTGAATTATCCCTCAATGGAATCAAGATTGCCACGTATGGGGATATGATGCACGTTCCCGGAACTAAGATGAGTTTGCGCGATGCACAAGGATTGGGAGCGGATGTCAAGACCATATATTCGACGGATCAATTGTTGGAAGAAAGGGATCGTGTTTTTTTTGCTGTTGGTTTTGAAACAACAACCCCCATGACGGCTAAATTAGTAGATAAAGGACTCACTATTTTTTGCAGCCACAAAACCATTCCTCCTGCGATGAGCTTGTTAACGAAGGAGATGAACCTCCATGGTTTCATTGACCCGGGTCACGTTTCGACTATTATTGGGAGCCATGTTTGGAGTACGCTCGAATTGAATGTTCCTCAAGTCATTTCGGGTTTTCGTCCGGAGCAATTAATCAAATCGATTTATACTCTTCTCGAACTCATTCGAGCTGAAAAAGTGGAAGTAGTGAATGAATATCCGGAGGTTGTTTTTCCGGAAGGAAATGTTTTGGCCCAGCGTCTTATTCAGAAAACAATGACTCCTGCGGATGCAGAGTGGCGCGGTATTGGCACGCTTCCCCTTTCAGGGTTGGCTCCGCGCAATCCTTCACAAGATGCACGCATCAAGTATTCGTCTATTATTCAGCATGTCGTGAGCGAGGAGAATAAAGATTGCCGCTGCGGAGAAGTCGTTCGTGGGTTGGTGGAGCCCAAGCAGTGTTCATTATTTGGTAAATCGTGCACCCTGGATTCTCCTAAAGGAGCGTGCATGGTCAGTCCCACCGAAGGAGCGTGTGCCATTGCATTGCGCTATGGGAAAAGCCTCTCGGAGTGATCATGGATGAATCAAGAGGATTGTTTTTTGGATAATTGTCCCCCGTTTGAGGATAGGAGTGTGGATCGAATCAAATTGAGCGAAGGGAGTGGCGGACAAGAAATGCACCGGTTAATTCATTGGATTCAAAAAATGCTTCCGCCTTCGACTAATTGGAATAATACTCAGGATGATGCGGCTACGATTCCTTTTCCTTCTACTCACAATGAGAGTGAAAATAATCACCTTGTCTTTACCACCGACTCCTACGTGGTCACACCACTTTTTTTCCCCGGAGGTAATATTGGGACGCTGGCTTTTTGTGGGACCATTAACGATTTGGTCGTCATGGGAGCGGAACCCTTAGGGATTTCATTAGGAATGATTCTGGAAGAGGGTCTTCCCCGCACTCATTTGGAAAGTGTTATTCAAACGATTGGTGCGCTTTCGCAAAAATACCATGTTCCCATTGTGACCGGCGATACTAAAGTCATGGAACGAAAATCTATCGACAAGATGGTATTGAACACCAGCGGAGTGGGTCACGCGGCGCGTGTGCTTAACACCCCCCTGCGTGTGGGGGATGATATTATTGTTTCGGGAAGCATTGGTGAGCACGGTGCTGCTCTCTTAGCGAAGCGTTTTGATATTGATTCCTCCCTCGAAACGGATAGTCAACCGCTTTTGGATGAAATGCGTGCCGTGCGCCAAAACATTAAACAAGCACGCGATATTACGCGCGGTGGATTGGTAGGAGTGCTTCATGAATTAGCGCGAAAAAACAATATTGGAATGCAATTGTCTGAGGAACAAATCCCCATTCGTCGAGAAGTTCAGCATTTGACCGAGTTATTGGGAATCGACCCTCTTTCACTTGCGTGTGAGGGGCGAATGGTTTGTGCATGTTCACCCGATAATACCCCCGCGGTTGTTTCTGCTCTCAAAAAGTTTAATGATAGTGCAAACGTAATTGGTCGAGTCACTCAAAAAGAAGGATTGTTTCTTCAAACGTCTTTTGGAAACAAGATTATTCCCGAACCATCCGGTGTACTAACCCCGAGGATTTGCTAACGCGTAAGCTAGTTGACCAAAGGCTAGTCCCCCGTCTCCGCACGGTACTTTTTCATTTACTTCATACTTTTTCGAAACGAGGAAAGAGGTCATTATTTTATTGTAGGCGCAACCACCCCCGAATACGAATGATTTCCCCCCAGTTGTTTGTGCAATTTCATCTAAACCAGTAGCAATGTATTGTTGTACGGTCGCGGCTAAGCGTGAACGATTTTTCATTTTGTTTTCAATCAAATACTCAAATAGTGGAGTAGTCAGTAAAACATTATTTTCAATAAATGGAGAAAGGTCATACGGTTCACGTGAATGCGCCTCTAACAACATGGCTGGCCTTCCTTCATACGTTCGCTCATCGCAAAATCCAAGCAAGTAGGATGCAGCATCGAGTATTCTTCCCGTGCTCGTGGTTAGGGGTGCGTTATATTTTTTCTCCCACTGCGTGGAAAGTATTTCCATTTCATTTGGTTGAAATGATTGGTGCACATGCTTCGCTGCTTCCTCTCTTGATAAAAATTTTCGTAAAATGGAATAGGTCATTTTGGCCGGTTTCATTGCCGCCGAATCTCCTCCTAATTGCCATTGTTCCTCGAGATGGCCTATGCGCTTGTTCCCGCTAAACACTTCTCCTCCCCATGATTGACCATCTTCTCCATATCCGGTGCCATCGCAAACGATAGCTGTGCATTCATCCATGTTTTTTTCTCCCATCACCGCGTAAGCGTGTGCGGAGTGGTGGTATATTTTTTGGTAAGGAACATTCCATTCATCAGCGAGTTTTTGTCCAATATGAGAGGATGCAAACGCCGGGTGAGCATCTCCCACCACCATGCTGGGTTGAATATTCATCCATTTCAAATACTTCATAATGGTTTCACGATACCGTTGTTGTGCTTCTGCGCGCGAAACATTTCCAAGATAAGGAGACAAAACAGCTTTTCCTTCATGATAAATGGCAAACGTGTTGTGTAAATCGCCCCCCATCGCGAGAATAGTTTCATTATTTCCTGAAAGTGCAATGGGTTCCGGAACATACCCTCGGCTCCTTCGCAGAAATAGTTTCTTTCCGCGAATGAGTTTGACCACCGAATCATCAATAGGATTGGCAATCGTGCGAGTATGGTTGAGAATATACTGCGTGCGCTGTTCTTCTATTTTTGTTGTAATGGGAATGTCCGGCAAATTTGCGGAAGTTAAAACGATGGGCTCCTCTACCCCTTCAGACAGGAGGGCGTGTAACGCAGTGTAGGGGAGCATCACTCCCACACTATCTAATTCGGTCACTCCCGGCATTTTTTTTACTAATGGTAAAACAACAATGGGTCTCGCCGGGGACATCAGAATTTTTTTTTCGGTGTCATCCACGCGGGCAATTTTTTCCACCATGTGGATGTTCCGGCACAGTACCGCATAGGGTTTGTGTTTTCTTCCCGAAATATGGCGCAACTGACGGACACTATTTTCATGCGCAATACATGCCCAGTGGAATCCCCCCACTCCTTTGATGGAAACCACTTCACCGGTTTTCAAGAGTTGGATCGTTTTCTGGATAGCATCTCTTGCATTTACTGAAATTATTTTTCCAGTATCCAGCAATTGCAATTCGGGTCCGCATGCCGGGCAAGCAATTGTTTGTGCATGATAACGCCTCCCCCCTTCGTGAGAGTATTCTTCGCTGCACGCGCGGCACATGGTAAACGCATTCATCGTTGTGGTAACGCGGTCATAGGGTGTTTTTTGAGTCATTGAGTAGCGCGGACCGCACCGCGTACACGTGGTGAAAAAATAGTGGTATCTTCGATTCGTTGGGGTGGAAAGTTCTTCCTCGCATTCGTGGCAGAGAAACAAGTCGGGTGGAATTTCGGAATAACCCATTCCATCGCTTTCTCGAATCCTAAAATCGGAATATTTTTCCTTGTTAAACGTCACGTGATAATAGTCTATGCGCATAGGTGAGGGGAGATTGGATAATAGTTCAGCTAGTTTTTCCTGGTTATTGACCTCAATTTTTACAAATCCCCCGCAATTTTGCACATACCCTGTTAGGTTGTTTTCCCTACAAATGGTAGCAATATAGGGCCGGAAGCCCACTCCCTGCACGAGGCCGTATACGCTGAAGCAGTACATGAACAATTACTCTTTTTTGCCATATTTATGCCCACTGCGTGCAACGATAAGACTCTTAAACGCCAAATTCGACTGCAAACCATGACCCACAAGCTCGCATTGGGATGGTTTTCCTTTTCGTGTTGTGAGGATTCCACCATCGTGTTTACGGAGCTTCTCAACGACCACTTTGACGAATGGTCGAAAGTCATTGATTTTCAATACATTCGCATTCTCAAGAAAAACAACAAAATACACAATTTGGACGTGGCATTCGTGGAGGGTGCCATTGTTTCGGAACATGATGCGATGAAGCTTAAGGAAATCCGCAAAAACTGCAAAAAGCTCATTGCCATTGGTTCGTGCGCCATTAATGGGATGCCTTCTGCTCAACGGAATACGTTTGATGATGGAAAGAAGAAGGAAATAGAATTCCTCATTGAAAAATTTCATTTAGCCGAAAAAGTCCGCACGCCGGGGGATATTGTTAAAGTGGATGATCGCGTGATGGGCTGTCCCATGTCCGAACAAGCATTCTTGGATGTATTGAACAAGACCTTGAAGGAGTTTAACATCGTATGAAGGACGTGGACATCTCCATTCAGAATATTACTAAAATTGAGGGTCATGCGAGTTTAGACATTCAGGTGCGCGACAATAAGGTGAAGCATGTTCAACTCATGTTCACGGAGAATAAGCGTTTTTTCACGCAGGCGATTCGAGGACGCAGTATAGATGTTTTGTCGCAATCCGTGGCGCGCATTTGTGGAACATGCTCCATTGCTCACACCATGTGCTGCATTGAGGGAATTGAGAAGGCACTCAACATTATTCCCAGTGAGCAGACGCAGGTCCTCAAACAACTCACCATGGATGGACTCATGATTAGAGACCACGCGTTGCATATCTATCTTTTTTCCTTGCCTGACGTGTTTAGCGTGGATAGTGTGTTGGATTTTACTCCTGAGCACACGCACTTTTTGCATGATTCGTTTGACATTAAGCGCGCGGGAAACAAGTTGAGCACCATCGTCGCCGGACGTGCGGTGCATGCTCCTTTTCCCGGCGTGGGAGGATATGCTCAAGTTCCCAAAAAGGATGATTTGAAAGCCATTATTCCGGATTTGAAGCTAGCCCGAGAGAAACTCGTGGGTGTATTGGATGAATACTATAATTGTCCCGTGGATTATACTCGCTCCACGGATTTTGTCGCATTAGTAGGAGACAAGTTTGATTTTTTGGAAGGAGATATTGTTTCTTCCGACGGGGACGTGGTGAAAGAAAAAGATTATTTTTCGCACTTGGAAAAAAACGTTGTTCCATATTCTCAAGCCGTGGGATACAAATTTGAAGGAGACACCTACATGGTGGGTGCCCTCGCGCGCATTAATTTGAACAAGAAGGGCTTGCATAAGGATACGAAGAGGGATGCTAAGAAGTATTTGCGCGTTTTTCCTTCCAAAAATATTTTTCACAATAATTTGGCTCAAGGCATTGAAATCATGCACTGCATTGATCATGCGCTCGAAACCATTGAGTCATTTGATTTCAAACCCGAACCCAAGCAAACGTTTGAGAAGAAAGCATGTGAGGGCGTGGGTGTTATTGAGGCGCCGCGCGGAACATTGTATTATCACATTGACATGGACTCAAATGGAATGGTGAAAGAGGGAAATATTATTGTTCCGACTCAACAAAATCAAATCAACATGGAGCAGGATATCGCCGTATTAGTGGAGCGTTTGCTCAAAACGCATTCGAAAGAACAAATAAAGTATGAGATTGAAAAACTGGTTCGCGCCTATGACCCGTGTATTAGTTGTGCGACTCATTTTTTAGAAGTGAATTGGACATAGTTTGTTTCAATTCGTGGAAGATTTCTTCTTTTTTTCTTTCATCATGCGCGGGGGGAATTCCAAAAATAGTGACTCGTTTCAATTTACCCATTTTTTGCATTAATTTGAGCGTCATTCCCAAATCAAAATCGTGCAACGAATAGGAGGGGGAGGATTTGATCGCGTTCACATCCGTCCACACCATTACGCGAGGGATGTTGATGATTGTGTCAATGATGATGAGGTGTTCTTCCTCCGGAAAGTTTTCCGTGGGATCAATCTCCACAAAATGCAATGAGGGAAATGCTTCGCATAAACGAGGCAGTAATTGGATGGGTAACGCGTCCACTTCTTCGAGGGGGTTTCCTAATACGTAGAGTCGCACCATACCTGTTTTGTGCAGTATGACTAAAATAGTATGCCTCGGGGGTGATTTGAACACCCGACCTCCGGGTTATGAATCCGGCGCTCTACCACTGAGCTACCAAGGCGAACTTTTTAGAAAAAAGTTCGATCAAAAATGGACTACTTCGCAGGGTTTCCTTCGTCAACCCCGCAGTAGGCCTTTCTTACTAATTTCGCCCAATGAAGGCTTAAAAATGGGGCGATTTATTGACTGCAAATTCTTGTGAAAGACGTGGGATTGCGAAGCTATTCCCACTATATCGGGATCGAGGAACGAAACCCTCGAGGTTCAAAAATGGGGCGATTTGACCATTACATTTACCACGTGAAATAGGCTAGTATGGCGAGCAAAATGATTCCTGCGAGGGAGACTAATATTCCGCTCTTGAGTAAGTCTTTCGTGTGAATATACTTTGTTGAGTAAGCAATGGTGGTGGGTGGCGTTCCCATGGGTAGAATGAAATCCAAACTCACTCCTAGCGCGGTGGCGGTGACGAGGTTCGTCACGTTCACTCCCAAAACGGTGGCAAGTGAGGCAATCACGGGGAGGAATACCGCGGATGCCGCGGTGTTGGAGATGAAGCTCGTTAATAGTACGCCCACCAGTCCTATTCCTCCTAGCACGACTACGTAGGGTTGGTTTTCCCACACTGTTGAGAGTGTTTGGGCGAGGATAGTGGATAGTCCGCTGGTTTCAATCGCCATTCCTAATGCGATGCCTCCCCCAATGAGGATGAGGGAGTCCCATCCCATTTCTTTGAAATCATTTCCCTTGATGAGTCCAAGAATAGATAACAATACCACGGGCATGAGTGCGATTACGCTGTTGGACACGCCATGAATGCTTTCCGTGATCCATAGTAATACGGTGAGCAAGAATATTCCGGCTACCATCCATTGTTCACGCGTAAAGGGTTGGTCGTGTTTTTTCATGATTATTTTGAATGGTTCAGGTCGGAAAACAAACAATAAAATCATCCACGTGACCAAAACCATGATCACAGTGAAAGGAAACGCGCGCATGCCCCATTCGATAAAACCATACGATATTCCTTCATTCGTCAAGAATTTTTGGGCTAAAACATTGGGGGTGCTTCCGATGAGGGTGCCCATTCCTCCAATCGTTGCTCCATAGGCAACGGCAATGACTATGGCTTTAGCAAATGTTGATTCTCCTTGTTTTCGATGATTCATTTTCAAAATGACTAATACGAGTGGCATGGCCAGTGCGGCCGCGGCCGAGTTGGCAATCCATAGTGAAATAGCCGCGGTCACGCTCAATGCGCCTAATACGAGTATGTTGGGAGAGTGGGCAAATTTTCCTAATAATTTGTGACTCAAATATTCGTCCAAGCGGTGTTTGTGCATGGCCACCGCGAGGGCAAATCCTCCCAATACGAGTACAACCACCTTGTCAAAGTATGCCGGAAACACTTTTTCGGCGGGGTATGGAACCAATAGAATGAGCAGGAATCCTACTAACAATGCAGTAATGTGGAGTGGAATGATTTCACTAATCCAGAAAACCAGGGCAAAGAATGCAATGCTTAGCACCATTTGGGCGTGCGGGGGAAATGTAGGAGTGAGGGTGTGGAGTACATATGCTCCTCCAATGGCTATGAGTAAAATGAATAATCGTCGCAAGAGCATGGGTTTTTCATGCTCAACATGGATGTGGGGAATAAAAAAGGGATATTGAAACGGGAAAAAAATGGATTATTCGGTGTTTTCCAACCGGCTTTTCACGCTTATTTCTTTTTCTCCCACTAAGACCAGCCTATCGGCGCTTCCCAGGAATAATCCGGTTTCCAATACTCCGGGGATTAATCGTGCTTGCGTGTCAATATCTTCCAAGCTCAAACTGGGATCCATGTCTAATTCGACTAAGTAGTGTCCGCTCTCGGTCTTTTCCGGTTCATTCACGTATTTTTGGTAATCCACGCGCCCGACGCGTTCCAATAGTAAAAGCGTACGTTTCCACCCGAATGAGCTTATTTCAACGGGCATTCGTCCGTGGATGTGTTCAACGAATTCTTTTTGGGATAGTATCGTGATGAGTTCTCCCGCGGATTGGGCAATCATTTTATCTCGTATGAGCGAAGTAGAGAATCGTTTGATGAAGTTGTAATCGCTGTCCGCTTGGTCAACGAATTCGAATGCAATATCCACTTCTCTCTCGTTGAGCGTGGTGAGGGGGAGGTGAAACGTTTTAGCGGTAGCGATTTGTCCCGTGGAGGTGGGAATGATTTCAATATTCCAATGGTTTTGTTCGCACACCAAACCCAGTTTTTTCAAAAAGAGTTCCCCTAATTGGTTGGTTCCCACGGCCACGACGTGTCCATCTTTCACGTATCGTGTCACGAATGCATCGACTTGTTCTTCGGAGAGCATAATTCACTCATTCTCAACGATTTAGAGCATTTAAGGGTTTTTGAGTCGAAAGAACATGTTCAATCAAGCAAAAATAGTAAAATTCCAGGAACCCGCGTCCGGGTCCTGGTAAAAATAGTATTGAGAGTCACCTTCGCGTTCCCTTCATTATCGGGCGGAGCGGCGGGTGGTGCGGCGTCGGCTGCTGGAGCGTGCACTGGATGAGCGGGCACTCGAGCGGCGTGATGATGCGGCCATTTTGTTTTTCCTCCTTTTTTTGGGTTTTTTTTTCTATTTTTTTTCAAAGCATGCGAACAAATTTAGCGTTTTTTGGTCTTGCGCTTGGTTGTTCGTTTAGCCGTCTTCTTGTGAGCGGCTTTGTGTGCTTTTTTTCGTGTAGCCATTTTTGAAATCTCCTAATAGTGATTTTTTCACGAAGAAAAAATCTGTTATGCTTTATGCGTTCTCGTATTTAAGGGTGTGCCTATTTTTGTGTTTTCGTTGAATAAAAAATAATAAAAAAAATAGTTTGAAAATAATTGTTGGTTTGATTTTCCACGATGAACGAAGAAAATTAGAAAAAATTGAATTGGTTGAAAAAAATTAGGTAATGATTTGCAGGCTTTTTTAGTAGAAAAAAGTGGTGCCACTTGTTGGCACCACGAGGACGACCCGCCAGATGTCAATGGCGCGAAGAAAGCCCCTGGCGAGAGTTGAACTCGCGACCTCCACATTACCAATGTGGCGCTCTAACCACTGAGCTACAAGGGCATTCGTTGAATGGTAGTGATTTTCGATGGAAAAATGCATTTAAACCAGGCACTAGTCCCCTTATTTTTTGGCTAAAATGCCCTTTATTTCATCCACAATCTTGCTGATGGGGGCAAGGGGAACCATTTTCTCTTCCCCTGTTTTCATGTCGCGTATTTTCACGCTTTTCTTTTGTAATTCGTCTTCTCCCATGAATAATACAATAGGCACTTTCTTCGTGTCTGCGTATTGCATGTTCTTTCCAATATTGCGTGTCATGAGGTCGACTTCGACTTTTAGTCCTTGTTCGCGCAGCTCGGAAGCGAGTGCCTGGGCTTGCGTGAGCGTGTTGCCAATGGGAATAATGTAAATCTCCGCGGCAACATCGTCCCATCGCTCGACGAGGATGTCCATGAGCCTATCCACTCCGAATGAGATTCCTACCGCGGGCAAGTCCGGTCCCCCTAGGGTTTTGATCAAATTATCATACCTTCCCCCGCCCCCCACGGCCACGTTGACTCCGGCGAATATTTCCACGACCATTCCTGTGTAATAGTCTAATCCTCGTATGAGTGAGGGGTCGTATTTCACGTATTTCATTTTTTGTTGCACGGAGAGTTGGGTAAACACTTGTTCTAATGCTAATACTCCTTCCATGTTTCCATTGTTGGATGCTATTTCTTTTTTGATTTGGTCAAAGTCTTTGTTCAAAAAGCGCATTACTTGAGTGGAGATGTTTTTTTCTTGGAGTTCTTTTTCTACCCCTTCGATGCCAATCTTGTCTAATTTGTCCAGTGTTCGCATGGCTTCTTTTGCTTTGTCTTCGGGAACGTTTCCTAGGGCGAGGATGGAATTGATGATTCTCCGGTCATTCACGCGCAAGTAATAGTCGGTGAATCCTAATTGTTTCATCACATCCATTGATAGGAGGAGGCACTCCGCGTCCGCTGCGGGTTTGTTGCTTCCAATAATGTCACAATCTCCTTGCGTGAACTCGCGGTAGCGCATGAATTGGGGATTGTCGTAGCGGTACACCGTTCCCATGTTGAGTGTTTTGATGGGTTTGGGCAAGTCGGGGTTTCCCGCGACCACGCGTGCCAGACTGGTGGTAAACTCGAATCGCATTCCTAGTTTTCGTCCGGATTGATCTTCCAGCGTGAACAATTCTTTCTCCGCAGCCTCTCCTCCGCCGCCTTTCACGGTGAGCACGGCCAAGTTTTCCAACACGGGAACTTGCATGGGGTCGAACCCGTATTTTTGGGCGGTTTGCGTGATAATGAATTCTATCTTTTTTTTCACGCGGGCTTGCTTTCCTAAAATGTCTCGCATTCCCTTTACTGGTTGCGTGGAGAGGGTGGTCATATACGTTTAACACGAAAAAAGGCCTATAAATCCGTCCCTGTGAATAATGCGGGTTTTCCCCGGGCTTTCTCAAAAGGCCGTTACACCACCGCGCGGTCGTGCCACCATACGCTTTGGATGAATGCTCCCGCACTCAGAATGAGTAATAGTCTTCCCGCCCAAGAATAGATGTCTCCGGGCATGGTGGAGAGTAATAGGTTGAGGAATGTTAGGCTAATCATCATGATTCCAATGAGGAACCATTGTCCGGAGAATGTTTCTTTTCCCCACTCGGACAAGGCGAATCGGACCGCTCCTAAGGTGAATAGGATGAGGACAATGGTTACGAGTTGCTGCCTCAAAAGGGAGGGTAATCCGTATCCCGCATACAAGTTGGGGAGGACATTCTGGAGGGCACTTAATCCGGATACAAAGAGGATGAAGAATACTAATGCGAGGACTATTTTTTGTTTACCCGAAGTAAGTTTTCGAGTGGATGGGGAGGCTATCCAGAATACGCCTGCGGTTCCTGCTCCAATGAGCAGGAGGAATAATCCCGTGTTCAATAATTTTCCTTTCACGGGGCCGAATGTTCCTAACAATCCTAATCCCACTAATGCGAGCGTGACGAACAATGCGGTCATGCCTAATCCCATGAGCAGGTATTGTCGTGAGGCATTTTGCACGCCTTGTTCCAGCCAGTATGCGGCCACGAGGAAGAACAAGAATCCCGCGACGAGGTAAATGAGGCTCGCCACGATGGAATTTTCACTCACGTCTAATCCGAATGATAGAATTTGAAGAGAAATGTGCACGACTACCGCGAGTGCAATAAACCACGGCATGAGTCGCTGCGGGTCACGAAGAAACGTACTCATGCGTGGGTTCACTCACCCTGCTTGTCCCACCACAAGTATTGAATAAACGCCCCTGAGGCCATGACGTGGAAAAATCTCCCCGCCCATGAGTATGCATCTCCTGGATACGTGGAGAGTAAATAGTTCAGCATCACTAATGCGAGGATGGACATTCCAATCACGTACCATTGCACGCTTTCTTTCGTATTTTTTCCTCCGCTGTATAATGCGAATCGGAGTGCGGCGAGGAAAAATAGTATCAATACTCCTGTGAGTAATTGTTGGCGCAAGAGGGTGGGAACTCCTGCCGCGGCATATAATGGGGGGAGGAATTTGTGCAATTGGTATAATCCCACGACTAGAACGAGGAGCAAAAACAATGCTACCACCAGCATGACTGCTCCCGAGCGCTGCTTGTTGGGAGTGGGGGATGCGGCAAAGAATAATGCGGAGAGTCCGCTTCCGATAATGAGCAAATATATCGCCACATCCACATTTTTGACGGTAGCAGGGCCGAATAATCCGATGACGCTCCATCCTAACAAGACAAAGGTCATTCCGAGGAGACACAACCCTATTCCCATTCGCATGAATTGTTGTGATTTTTCTTCAATCGCTTTTTTCAGCACGTGAGCGGCAACCACGATATCGAGTGCGCCTCCCAGCATGTACAATAGGGTTCCTAGCGCGGGAATTTCGCTCGTGTAAAACTGTGCTGAAATAATCTGTAAGGCAAAGTGGACGATGGCCGTAAGCAGTACCAGTGCGGGCATCGTTGGTTTAGAGGGAATGAGTATGCGCATGTGTTAGGCATCATTCCTGCGTTTAAAATCACGCGGGTTGTGCGTTCCCGCATAAAGCCCTTTTTAAGCCTTGAGAGGGATTTTCATATAGTAGACGACTGGCCCGCGCAGTGTGGTGGTCGCATACAAGCCTGTGGAGCTTGTGGTACGGGTTCAAATCCCGTCGTGGGCACTAGCTCGCCAGTTTCGGCTGGCGGGTGCGATGGACTACAATGTGGGTTTTTCAAACCCACGTAGGCCTATCAGTATAGGAATAGGTTTTTGGGTGAAAGTTTTTGATCAAACTTTTCTCAAAAGTTTGTGCCTCTGTAGTTTAACCTGGATAGAATGCGAGCTTGCGGAGCTTGTGATCAGGGTTCAAATCCCTGCAGAGGCGCTAGAAAAAAAGAGAGGTATTTGTCCAACGATACCTCGACTTCGGTGCAGCCGGACGAAAACGGCTGTTCCCGAATCCCTGCAGAGGCGTACAGGGTTTCGGCCCCCATTTTTTTCTTTTTTATTCTATTTTCGCGTGTAAATAAGTTCAGTCATTCCGTTCGAGTATTTTTTTGTTTTTTTAAGATTCAAATTGATTTGTTTATTCACTTTTGAGTAGAGGGAAATTCCTTTTCCCAGAATGATGGGGTGGACAAAAAGGTAATACTCATCAATGAGGTCACGGTTCAGCAGTTCGGAAGCAATTTCTCCGCCTCCCACGACCCAAATGTCTTTTCCTTTTTCTTTTCGAATTTTTTCAACAAACTCGACCGGGTTTTGCGTCGTATATTCGACGTTTGAATAATTTTTCAATTTTTTATTGCGTGTGAATACAATGCATCGTTTTCCTGCAAATGGTTTTTCTTCTAGTTTTCGGGAAACATCAAATGTGGCGCGACCCATGATTACGGTGTCAATGCGCGCGAACATTTTTTCGTAACCGTAATCGTTTCCGTCCGGCTAAAAGAGCCAATCAATTTCTCCTTTTTCGCGGGCAATATGTCCATCAATAGATGTAGCAATATACAGGATTATTTTTCGCACACACTCACCTTTGTCACTCATATCAAAAATATATTAAAAAAAATTATTGGTTGGTCGCAGGTGTTGGTTCGGGTTCATCCACGTGCGTGTACGTGGGCACCGCGGGTTGCGTGTCGGGTTGACTTGAAATGCTGGCCGCTTCTTCGGGGGGAGCTTCCCATCCGGTGTTGGGTTGAGCGGGTGTTGTTTCGGGTGTGGCCCATCCCCTGTTCACGGGTTCGGGAAGGGTATATGATTTAGGAGACAAGCGTCCGTCGGGCAATGCGGTATAGATTACGCTTCCAAACACGGCGGACAAGGGTTGGAGTACAAAGGATGCTACTCCGAAAAAGATGAGTCCTCCAATGACTGCGGAGAGTGCCCAGTAATATTCGCGCAATTCTGAATAACCCGGCACGCGGTTTTGGATTTGGGAAAGCAATGCTTGCGTGTCCAGTTTTTCTTGCTGTGAATTAACTTGCGCGATTATTTTATCGCGGTATTCGCTCGAGTTCACGTTTTGGAGGGTCGCGTCCATGAGTTGTACAAACGATTGGACTTCCGGGTCCGTGTTGTCACGCAGCTGTACGAATGCATCCGCGTTCACCACTTGTGTTAACGTATTTTTTTGAGTCGTGATCAAAAAGTCCGCGGTTATTTTTTGCACGTCTAATTGTTGCACGACTTTTCCCGCGAATAGGGATGATTCAAACGTGTCATACAGCGTGGATGATTGGGGCAATGCCGTCACGGCCAGTGTTACCAGTACTCCTATTCCTATTATTTGGATTCCGCGCTGCGCTCCAGCGTAACTGGATCGAATGGATGCAAAATTCTTGAGTTCTAATCGTTTCAATCGTGCGGTTTCAATCATCAGGGGGATGCATCCGAAATAGAATAATGCGAGGGGATACCATTGCGCGAAGTTGGTGAAAATAATCGCAGAAACGGCACTCGCGAGCAGGGATGGAATGATGCTGGCGAGATACACGCGCGTGCGATCGTCTTTGTCCGCGTATGCCGTGATGAGTCCAATGGTGGTGGAAAAAAGGATGGCAAATCCGGCGAATGCGACGGAGAAGAATAATTCAAGTACGCGTACGTTCCCAATACTCGTGAGTAAAAAGTCCGGGGTCACTCCCATTTGGTCAAGGAAAAAGGACCATCCTAGTGTGAGGATGAACAAGCTTACTCCCACGAGGATGGATTTTTGCTGCGAATCTAACGACATGCTAAACCAAACGGATGACTTTTCCCTTGTTTATTAACATGGTGGTCTCGAACTGCGCGACGATAGCACCTTTCTTTTCTTTCAGCACGCCGTGGGCTTCCAATGCCCCGTATTTCACGAGTTCGCGCAGCGCTGTTTTTCGGGCAAATGCGCTCATGTCTAAGTCTCGGGCAATCCATCGTTCCGCGAAGGGCAATCCGTCATAGGTTTCGGCACAAAAGTCTAATAGTTTTCGCGCGTTCACGTTTCGTATTCCGGGCACGAGTCCGTTGACTTCAAAAATTTCAACGATTCCTGCGTCACTAATGCGGCCGTTTCCATGAATGGATGCGAAGGGCTCCATCGCGTACGCTTGTCCGTTTTCTAACACATCGGTTTCTCCCGTGTCCACGTTGGGAATGGATGGAGAACAATGCGCCGTGTATTCGTCAATGCCGTGTCCGGATAAATTGGCGATGGGGTCCACGCCAAATGAACGTAGAGATGTTTCAATTGCTCGGCCAATGGTTCCCACTTCCACTCCTTCTTGGATGGTTGAAAATCCTGCTTCTAATGCGGCTTGCGTGGCGGTAATCAAATTTTTGGTTTCTTTTGTTTGAGCAAAATCAAGTGTAATCGCCGCGTCCACGAGATAACCATTTTTGTGCACGCCAATGTCGACTTTCAACACGTCGCCTGTTGACACGCGGGTTTCGTCTTTCTCGCTCGGAGTATAGTGTGCGGCCACATCATTCAAACTCAAATTCAATGGGAACGCAATTCCACATCCGTGTTTTTGAGTGAGTGCTTCTATTTCTTCTGCGATATCAAGCAGCTTCACGCCGGGCTGAATAAAGTCCCGCGCGCGCTTTCGGCACAATTCATGCACTTTTGCGGCGGTCTCATAGTTTTCGATGATTTTGGAGTCCATATGTTTCTCTTCACATGAACGAACTTAAACCTGTTTGTTTTCCCCCGCGTTCCAAGTCCGTGGAGTCAATTCCCAGTTCCGCAAATATTTTTTCCACCGCTGGGATGATTTGATTCTTCACGTAGTACTCGGCATCATAGTCTCCTTCTTTCACGAATTCGTCTAGTTCGGCGCGGTCGGAAATGCTTTTGCCATTTTTGGTGATGATGAATCCGAGCATTTGTCCCACAAAAATTTCTTTTCCTCTTTTTTGGGCTTTCAATGCGGCTGAAACGTGGGGTGCCGTGGTGTGATAACTCTCGGGTTTGCGCTGCAATTGCGTGAGTATCACGAGTTCTTTTTTGGGAACGTTTCCGGAGCGTAACCGTTTGATGACATCCATCACGGCATCGTGTGCCTTGTTGGGAGTTCCATTCACGAGTATTTCGTGGAGAACTTTCTTTTGTGTTTCGCGCGCGATAATGCTTACGTCCCTCCTCACGTATTCAAATCCAACAATCGTGAGTGCATTTTCGTTGTCCGCTAATGCGTATCTTTTTTTGGCCACGTGTCCTTCTTTCCGTGTTACAAATAGTCCCCGTTTGTAGAGTCCTTCGAATTCTAGTTCCATTCTTCCGGGTAATTTGGCATTGACTTTTTCGACGAATTTTTTGATATCATTTTCGGTTTTGTTTCTGGGAAGGAGTACGAACGCAGAGTCGGTGTCTCCGTATACGGGCGTGTATCCGTCTTCTTCCGCCCATTTGAGTGTTTGCCGGATGTAGTGTCTCGCCCACGCGGTGATGGCTTGTGCGGAGTCGCGGGAATACCATCTAAAGCGTGGATAGGCGAGCGTTCCGAAAAATGAATTCAAAACAATTTTGAGTGCTTGTTTTCGTGCTTTCAAAAACACTTGTTGGGGATCCTTCTTGGGGAGTGCGTCCATTTGTTTTTGTACCTCAATGCGTTGATCGAGAATTCGTTCGATTACACTGGTAAAGAGTCCTTTTTTTTGGGTGCAGAACCAGCTCCCATTGGGTGATTTGTTTTCTCCTTCTTTGCACACGTTGTGCGTGCAGTTCAATGCGTCCGGGGAGATGTTGTGCGATATCATGATGCTTGGATAGAGGGAGCGGAAGTCTAGCACCGCTAGGTTTTCGTGCAGTCCCGCAACGGGTTCTTTCACATACCCTCCTTCGATGGGGTTTTGCAACCGCCCTTCGACTTGTTCATCGGTGGGGGGATTTGGAAATAACACGTTTCGGGAAACGCTTTCGTGCATGAGGGTAGTTTCCACGAGTTGAGACGCGGATGCCCGGTTCACGTCGAATAGTGTTAATCGCACGAGTCGGGATATTTCTAATAACAATGGTAAAAATTCGTCTCCTAATCGTTTGGTGTATTGGGCGTCGGTGAGATTGTATTTCGCAAGTTTGTCTAATCCTTTTTGGGTTTTCCATGTTTCCCATATTTGCGTGTGGTTGAGTGTCTTTTCTCCTTCATTGAATACGGCTTTCATCACGCTTTCTAAATCCAATCGCGGCGATTTGAAGAATTGGAATCGTGTTAAAAGTCGAGCGAGTTGGTACACGTCCACGTGTTGGATGCCGTGTAATCGTGCTTCGGATTCGTTTCCTTTTCCGGTGATGATGGCGTGTCCGAATCCGAAATCTATTTCCACGTGATTTTTTTTGCTTCGTTCGATGATGAATGGGAAATCAAATCGGTCCCCGTTGTAGGTGTACAATACATCGATGTCTGAAACGTTGCAGAATGTTCGGAATCCTTCCAGCATTTTTTTTTCGTTCTCGCATGCTTGGGTAATTTTGTCCTCGTACGCGTTGGCCATGAATACTTTTTCTCCTGCACTGGTTGAGAGTGCGATGGAGATGATTTGGTCTTTCTCGGGTTGGGGTATTTTTCCGTTGCCGAATGTTTCAATGTCAAATGCGCCGGTGCGAAACGACGTGAATGATTCGTTAGTGAGTGTAATTTTTTTCACGTTTCCTTCATCATCGAGCGTGCATTCCACGTGTTGCGTGGGCGTGAGTTGTTTGTCTAAAATGTATCGTTTGGTATAGGGAATGTTGGCCTCCCTCAGGGTTTCGACAAAAGGGTATGCCTGTATTTTTTCGCGCGAGGGAACGAGTTGTCCAATCGTGGAGAATCCCATTTTGATGTAGGCTTTTCCTTCTTTCGTGACTTTTTCGACTAAAATGGGTTTGACTCCCCCGGGGAGGGTTTCATCCTTGAGTTGCTGGGTTATCTTTCCTACATCCGCGTTTTCGACTAATTGGATGTAAAAATAGGGGGGAAAATGGGGATCGGTTACTCGTTGGATAGGCCCTTTGCCCCCTTGCGTACGGATAAACAGGTCGATAACGCTCTTTCCACCTATTTCCCGTGTTTGGACGTCGAGGAGGGGTCCTTTTATCACGTTTAATGAACGAGGCATAGGCTTTTTTTAAGGGCCAATTTGTCTTTTAACCTATGGCCGACCCCTCCGCGTATACTTCCTCCAATACGGGTTCTCCCGCTTCCAAAGGGGGGGATTACTTGTTTTCCTTGAATCGGGACCTCAAGGCCCTGAATGCCTCTGTTTTAGTGATTACTCAGAAAATCAAGTTTTTGGTGAGGAATGAGAAAATCCTTGGAAGAAATCTCATTGTTATCAACAAGCGTGTGCGGGACATTCAATCCCAGGTCGCGAGTTCGGAAGCCCACGGCGTGTCGGATGAAGTGCGTGCATCCTTACAGGAATTGGATAAAAAAGTGGGGGCGCTTTCCCAGCGTTTGATTGAAGTCGAGGCCAAGGTGGATGATGTTGTTTCACGTTCGGCGAAAGAGGAAGAAGTCAAAGAGTTGAAGTATATTGTGGAAAACATTAATCCCCTGCACTTAGTCACCATGGAACAAGCCGAGCAAATGCTTGAAAAGAAAAATAAAAAATAAGTAAAATAAAAAAAACGCGTTCATAATTTAGCAAAGAAATCTTTCACCACGGGTTGCGAGTACGTGTCTCGTATCGTTGCACGATAATTTTTTCTCCCGGTGAGAGTGACCGCGGCTTCTCTTCCGCTCACCACGGATAGTTTTGCTTCCGCGAGAGCAACGATGCTGCGCGGCAAATCGATTTCGTGTGCGGCCGAGAACAAGAATCCCACATCCTGCGTGAGGCTTTGTGAGAATAATTGTTCCATTTCTTTGGCGAGAATGGGCTCATGTTTCGCGTCAAATAATTGGTTGGCTTCCGGCACCATGATGAGCGTTTTGACTCGCCCCGATACTCCTTTGCGGGTGTACATTTCATACACGCCCTTCAACACGGTGTACACGAGCAAGTTGCGCAGTTTGGGGGGCGTGTTTCGCAAACGTAAAACGCCTATTCTTCCAATGGATTGGAACCACGCCTTGGATATTTCTTCCGTGGGGTTGATTCCGTTGTACATGTTGGGGAATGTTTGATCGAGTAATGTGAACACGCGCATGAGCGATGAAATAGTGAAAGGGGCGAGATTTTCCGTTGGAGGAAGTTGTCGCAGTATTCCTTTGGCTTCATCGATGGAACTTACTTTGTGTTCGCGCAGGAAGCGAATAAGGTTTACTCCTAATTCGTGGGTGGAAATCCCAAGTATTTCGCACAAACTCTCCGGGTGTATCATGGATAATTCTAGTTTGAGGTTTTCTCCGGGCAAGAATTCTTTTAATGGAAAACCCACGGGGTCTCCTTCAATTTTTTGTTCTTTTAATAATGTTGAGAGTGGGTTGGGGGAGCGCATGCATGAGTATTCGTTTTCCCAGTCCACGATAACTAATGGGATGTTGGAGAATAATGCTCCTTCGGCAATGACCTGTAGCAAGTGTTTGCGATGCTCCACGCGTCCATTGAATATCGTTGAGCGTTTGAAGAAGACGATGGGTTCCTTGACCATGAGTCCATTCGTGGTTGTTCCTAATACGAATTCTCCGGGGAGCGCGCCCATATGTTGAGCGGCCGAATTGTCGGATGGTTTTCCGGAGTTGTTTGATTCGATGGCGTGTGCGTTGGTTGCGAGCAGGGGCATGAGCAATGGCATCGTGAAAAATGCCTCGCTCACATTTGAAGGAAATTCGTTCATGGTTTTGAGTTGCACATCGTATGCGCGTCCCACTTCAACTAATAACGAATGGCTCACTTCCATTTTTTTGAGGAGAATATCCGTTTGTTCTAATACGATGCTTTCTTCCCACACTAATGATACGGGCGCGGATCCTAACAAGAGGAATGTGTTCGTGTCATCGAGCAAGTGTTTCGTGACCACGATGACTTCTCGCGGAAGCGTTTGAATGAATCCATTCACATCACCGGTGGCCACGAGGGGTTGGTAGAATTCGCTCACGCACTCGGAAATGGACCCATTCTCATTTCGGAGTATTTGCACGTAAATCATTTTTTGGGGGTTCGTGTATATTTCTAATTCATAGTTTTGTAGTTCGCCCTTCATGAGCAGTGTCCACGGTCCTTGGGCTATTTTGAATAATGGCATAGCGTTTAACGTGCCGCGAGCACATGCTCGGGTTTTTATAGCACCCCTTGCTCGTATATAAAACCGCTTTTGGGGTTGTTATGGTTAATGAGGAGATGGTGCTGAACACCATTCAGAAGATGCGCGACGCTGGGTTGTCGGATGCGATTATTTCGTCCACGCTCGCGGACTTGGGACTCACTCCAAACCAAGTGCAAGGCTTTTTGTCCGGGCGCGGGAGTGGTTCTTCGTCCGCGCAGCCTGTTCCTGCTTCTCGTGGAATGAGTTCCATGAATAATCCTCGGGCATTAGAGCATGAGGAATTGGCTACTCGCACGAGTGAGAAGATTTTGTCTCAATTGGATGAGCGAGACGCGTTGGATAGTGACGTGGATGAATTGAAGGACAATATTACGCGTATTGCGTTAGAGCAGCATGGAGAGCAATTGAAGGACACGCACAACGCGGTCATGGAGCTGCATGATAAGTTTGATTCTACGGCAATGGATACGCTCAACAATCGTGTCATGAATATGAATGCGCGCATGGAGCAATTGAGTCGAGATGTGGTGGAGATTAAGTCTATGAGTTTAGCATTGCAATCATTGCTCCAGAAAATTTTGGAAGCGAATCAGCAATTATTGTTTGAGATGAAAAGCAAGAAGTGATTTTTTAGTAACTTTTCAAAGTAGTTTTTTGATTATCGTTTTTGATAAAACTTCATGGCAAACCAAAAAGGTTTGTCATGCCAGCAAACCATTGGTTTGCCTGGTTTCCATAAGTTTGTTTGGCAGGGTATTGATAAAACTTTTCTCAAAAGTTTTACTGGTGAACGTTTTTTGATCAAACTTTTTCCAAAAAAGTTTGTTTTACTTGCTGAAAATTTTTCCCAAACTATCAAGTATTTTGTTGGCAATGTCGCTAATCAATAGTCCGGGGTTTTTTTCTTTGACTTTCCATACAAAATTTTCCGTATCCTTGTATGATTTTGCTTTTCCGGGAACCAAGTGCTCATTTATTTTTTCAGCCGCTGCTTTTCCTACTGAATCATAGAATTTAGCAGGATATTTTCCCGTTAGTTTTTCGATTTCACTCATTTCTCCCGTGTACACGGCCTTTGCTTTCGTGTACGTGGAATGAATTCCCCGTCGCGTGGATCGTGCGGCGAAGGCGAATGAGTAGATCAATAGTGTCAATGCCGCGAGGATGACCCAGAATACTTGCTTCGTGTTGAATAGAATCACGACCACGATGAGTAAAATCAGGAGAGTGGAGGCTTTCATTTAGTATCCTCCCATTCCACCCATTCCGCCCATTCCTCCGCCGCCTCCGCCTCCTAATCCTTGGAGTGCGGCCATCATTTCGGGGCTCATTCCTTCGGGTTGTTCTTCCGATGGTTTGACTCCCACGAAGTAGGCTAAGACAACGAGTCCTATCGCGATGTAGAGCATTTCTCCTTGCAAGTCGCTTCCCAGCATGACGAATATGACGCCGGTGACAAGGGTGAGTAATATTCCTGAGAGGGAGCGCAGACTAATGAGTAGGAAAATGAGGATGGCGAGCGCGGCCCAGAGTATTTGGTATTGTACCGCGAATGCGAGCAGGAATATTGCCACTAAATAGGTGAACGTGTCCATGTTTTTTTCGCCCCGTTTTCGTGTTACTTGTCAAATGCTCCTATTTTTGCAAAGATGTCTTTTCCAAATGTGGCGAATGCCCATAATGCAACGAGCAGCCAAACCAAATCGGGGAATTGGTAAAAAGTCAGAAACATGATGATGATAGCCGTTACCAGTGCGAGCTTTGCGCTTCCCACATTTCCTTTGGCCCAATTGTATATCCAGATGAAGATGAAGATGGATATGGCTAAGTGAATGCTATCTCCCAGCGCGTCATAGATGATCATACGTATTTCGAGCCAGAACCCCTATTTAATGCCCCCTCGTTGAGCATGTTTACGTGTGAAAAGCGGGTTTTATCGGTCGTATATTCGGCCGTGCATCTTTTGCTGGTGCCTAAACCACGCTTCCGTGACTAAGGATTGTCCCGTGGGGGTGGGGTATTTTCCCGTGAGGCAGGCCGTGCAAAGTTGTTGCGCATCAATGCGGAGGGCGCGGTATAATCCCTCCATGGTTTGATAATGGAGTGAGTCGGCTCCTAATTCTTTGGCAATGCACCCCATTTCTTCCGCGTTGAGCGACACATTTTCGCGCGTGGATTCCTGCGCGGCGTGTTTGGCGGCGATGAGTTCGTTGAACGTGGTCATGTCGATTCCATAAAAGCACGGGTTGAGAATGGGCGGGCATGATATTCGCGCGTGGACACTCAACACGTGTCCTTCTTCCTTGAGTTTGGTGACTAATTCGCGCATTGTGTTCCCGCGCACGATGGAGTCTTCCACTAAAATAACGTTTTTTCCTTCGATCGCGCTCTTGTTTATCGTGAATTTTTCTTTGACTTTGTCCTGCCACTTTCCTCCTTCAATGAATGTTCTTCCCACATACCGGTTGCGCAACAATCCTTCTTTCGCGGGCAGTTTGAGTGTGTACGCGTATCCATCCGCGGCGGGTTTGCTCGTGTCCGGAATGTTGACCACGACAAAATCACTTGGATTCGTTGATAGTTTTTCGGCGCGAGCGAGTTCTTCTCCTAATCGCCATCGTGCCTCATACACGTTGCTGTTTTGCATCGTGCTTCCCGCGGAGGCAAAATACACCCATTCGAACATGCAGTGGGAGACTTTTTGCGTCGATGGAGCGAATCGCGAATGGATGAGTTTGTTTTGGCTGAGTTTAATGAGTTCTCCCGCGCGCAAATCGGTTACACCATTTTTGACAAATGGGTGTAATGCGACACTTTCACTAGCGGCGAGGAAAAAGTCCGGTGTGTCAACGTAAACGAGGGGTTTGAATCCGTGTTTGTCGCGCATCACGCATAATTCTCCGTGCGCGTTTACGTAGACAATGGAATAGGCTCCATCGGCGCGTTCCGCGACATGGGTGAACATGTTTTCCAGCGTATTCGGTGTTTCTGTTCCGGTGTGGTGCGCGAGTAGGTGCATCAGCACTTCCGTATCCGTGTTCGTGCGGAAATGGTATTGGTTTTCTTTCAACTCGTTTCGTATCTCGGGAGCGTTGGCGATGTTTCCATTGAATGCGAAGGAGAACCATTTCCATAATCGCGAGTGCACGCGTTCAAATGGCTGCGCCACGTCGCATGATTCGCTTCCGCTGGTGGCATAACGGACGTGTCCGATGCCTATTTTTCCCGTGTAATCATTCAAGAGTTTGGTTGCTTTTTCTTCATCGCTAAGTTGGAATACTTCATTCACTAATCCATTGGCCTTGTACGTGCGCAATAATTCAGGGTGCGTGTCATCATACACCGTGAATCCGGCGGATAATTGTCCGCGGTGCTGTAATTGTAACAACATTTTTTGGAGGAAAAACAATGCTCCTCCCTCCGGATAGTGGGAGGGGTCTTTTTTCAAGTACACGGCTGCAATCCCGCATTCTTCACGGGGGTGATCATCGCGGGGGGAGTTAGCCATACGAATGAAACGCCCCGGATATTCTTAAATTGCCTTGAAAATGTGTCAAAACACGATTGATTATGTAAAAATGTCTCGGAGAAGCCGTACAATTATCGAGTTTAAAAGCCCTGATTGAGTATCCAGACCATGCGCTCCTTCACGCACAGTACTCCTTTGATGGGTGTCCTCCTCACGGGGCTTTTGTTCGTAGCAATGGCATATTCAGGGGTTGCTCAAGAAGTGGTTGAGACCGCTGCCGAAGTGGCGGATGCTATTTCATCAAGCGATATTGTGGTTGATTCGGTCTCTCCTGATTTTTCAGTGATTGCACCATTTGATGGGGATGTTGTTTCGAATTCGCTGATGGTGATGATTCTTCCTGCATCACCGGATGCGATTACGCAGGCATACACCACCCTAACGTTTCGGGACCCGATTGATGGCAGTGATAAAAAATATCGGAATGATTTATCATCGGCTGATAATTGGACAACCGCATTTGATTCTACTCTCATCCCCAATGGAAAGGCACGCATTGCGATGCACCTTTGTATTAATGTCGTGTGTGCGGACAAAGAAGTTGATGTGAGTATTGACAATACGCCCGCACCTGCATCATCAAACACGAATGAAGCGAATGCCGATATTTATTTTCCGGAAGTGAATGAGAAAGATCCTCTCTCCTCCGAGACGAATGATCCTGTTCCGGTTGAACCATCCGATACTGGCACCTCGACTTCCATTGATCCTGCGCCTGTTGAACCGGTTCCTATTCCATTGGTTATTTTTACTCCTTCGAATGTTGCGGGGGCGTTTCTCATTTTTGATTCGAAGGGAGAATTGTCTGCCCGCACGTCGGGTGATTCGGTGGAGTTGCCCGTGGGAGAATATTCGGGTGAATTTGAATTTTTTAATCGATTAATCTCCAACATTAGTATTGGTTCATTTTCTCTTGCTGAAAACGCGGTTGGAATTTCTTTTTTTGATGATGCGGTGACGCAGCGTTTTTCGATTGGGGGCAAATCATTCCAGCCGGTGGCGAGCACGGGCATATCATTCGGCGTCAAGCATGATGGAGCGAGCATTGCGTGGGGAAACACTCCTGAGTCGCTGGACCTTATTTGGTGTACGAATTGGAATCGAAACGCTTCCACATGTGATGATGGAGAAATCATCTCCAAGATTTCTGACAGTAAAGAAGTGATTATCAAAGATCGCGAGGCCGTTTTTGTTGTAGCCAAACCGCTGGGTGACACGAATCCGGGGGCGGGCGAGCTTCGATTGGTTGTTCCTTCCAACATTGGTGGTTTTTTTTCATGGACGGATGAAGTTGGAAATATTTTCTCCTCGCGCGGAGAGGCCGTCGAGTTGCCGCAAGCATCGTATGATGTGAACATGGAATTGTCTTCCTCGGCTATTTCGCAACTATTTTTCGATAACATGGTGCTTGATCACAATGGGACAATGGTGCAGGTTATTCCCATTCTCACTTCCGCGAGGGGAGTGCACATTACGACAGTGAATATTGATTATCCTTTTGAAAATGGTTTTTTTACATTGGATCCGGATTTTAATGCGAGTAATATCCAGAAGTGTTCGTCGTGGGATCCGGTTGTTCAGATTTGTTCGGGTGAATGGAGTAATACTGATTTTTCACTCGCGCGTGGTCTTACTGCTTACCAGTTTTTTCCGCGGAGTGATTCCGCAGAACCTTCTCCTCCGGATGTGTCAAACATTCCTCTCTCGGAGCGGCAGCAGCTCAAGAATTTGATTGAGCAGCTCAAAAAATTATTCAAGAATAGGCAATACTATATTTCAGATTTGGATCATTCCTCGTCGCCGGTTCTTTCGTCGTTGTTTAAGAAAATGGAGCTCTCCCTCGAATGCGGTGTTCCGGCAAAACCAACAATCTCGGATGCGGACCGAGTTCCGGAAGATAGCAACGCGGCAGCGGATGTGATCGTTCCATCACTTGAGGCATCGGTGGATGAATCGCCTTTCGCCACCAACGCAGTGGAATCCCCCGCGATTCTCGTGCAAGAGACGAATGAAAACGCTTCTCCCGTTCAAGTGGATTTGCTCCCGGGAGAAAATCCATTAGAGAGTGCGTGGGAGGATGTTTTTCCAGAGAAGTTTAATGGCAAGCAAGAAGAAGGAATTCTCTCCTGCGACGGTGTCACATTGTTGAATGAGTTTAGGGATGTCTTAGATAGTGTGGATGATGAAAACACCACTTACTTGGGAGATCTGGGCCCCTACACGAAGCAGACGCTCACGCTTTCTAATTTGAATTCGGTTCCCGTGACGCGCATGGTGAATGTTCGTTTCATTCTTCCTAATCCAAAGCTTGCTACTGAAAATAGGACCATGGAGCCTTTTTCGTTGTACCAGTTGATTAAGACGGAAGAGGTTGAGCTCGTTAAAGATGTGAACGTGGACGCGAATACCATGGTCACTGAAAAAGTGGTTCAAAATCATGAAGTGGAATTCATTGACTCGCAGGAGGAAGTGGATGGTTCGTATGATTGGGAGGATTATTGGCACGCGGGAGTATATCCGATTGGTCTCGTTCACCGTGCGAATAATCGAATGGTGTTGGACACACTCTTGACGATTTCGCTACTCCCGAATGAGACTAAAATTATTGATCCTATTTTTGAGTTGGCTGAAACCCCTGCGTTTACGGCGGCGTGGGATGGCAACAGCAAATTTGATTTCATTGGTGGCGCGAGTGATATTAATGGAGTACTAATCCTCGACTTAGACAATAATGGCGTTCCTAATGACATGATTATCACGGCTCCCTTTGCGGACACGAATGGTAAGTTTGACAATGGTGTTGTTTACGTGATTAAGGATTTCAATAGACAGACTGATATTAAGGGCTTGGGTAATCCGGATAATTTTTCTATTGCATTTGCCGCGCCATTCACGGCAGACATGTTGGGAAGAGGATACTTAGCGGCTATTCCGGGTTCAATCGGCGTTCAAGTGTACAACACGGATGGTAATGCGTATGCGAATGATTTGATTATTACGGCCACACGCTCGGACGCGAATAACGCCGGAAAAACAGATGCGGGTGCGGTGTATTTGATTAAGGATGTTGATCGCAAAACGGGTTTTAGGAGTTTGTTGGATACAACCAGTTTTGATGCCATGTGGACGGGTTCCAGCGCCTCCGACTCTATTGGTGGAACCAATGGTGGTAATGGAATCATTGTGGCTAATTTAGATGGAAATTCATCCGCGAATGATTTGATTATTTCTGCCTATAACGCGCTTTCGGGTAAAGCAGGGAATGGTTCGGTGTACATGATTCTGGATATTAATCGTAAAGTAGGAAGATATGATTTGAATCACACGCAAAGCTTTAATGCGCGGTGGGATGGTAACGCGTTTGTCGCCACGGAAAACTTGGGAAGCACCAACAATAGTGGACAGGGCGTTCAAATAGTCAATATTGACAAGAATACGATTGCGAATGATTTGATGATTGTTTCGTATTTAGCGGATTATAATGGTAAAGCAGATTCGGGAAATATTTACATTATTAAAGATATTAATCGCCGGTCCGGAATTCTTCCATTTTCGAGCACGGCTAATTTTGATGTCATGGTCACGGGCGGAGGATTAGCGGCGGGAACGGGTGCCCAATTAGGGAGCACGAATGGTTGGGGTAATGCTGCGCGATTCTATGATATGAATGGTGATGGTTTCGTGAATGATTTGTTGTTGACGAATTATCAGGCTGATTTTAACGGAAAGACTAACAATGGTGCAATCTGGTTGATTAGTGATATTAATTCCAAGTCCGGCGTGATTGATTTGAACACCACGAGGGGGGGACTGTATAATGCACTGTACTATGGCGGAGCCCTCAACGACCAAATTGGCGCATACAATACCGCGTATACGCTTCCAGGAAATCCGGGCGAAACCGTTTTAGTGGTTAATTTGGATGGAAATGCCACGGCAAATGATTTGATTATCATCGGCGATGCGGTTGATTCGAATGGACTTGCCAACGCGGGGGCGGTGTACTTAATCAGGGATATCAACGCCAAACCGGGAACATTTGATTTGAATAATGGAAACGTGTTTAATGCTCGTTGGTTGGGTGCCGTCGCACAGGATTTTTTGGGGTATAATGATTCCATCAACACGGGCGTTCAAGTCGTGAATATTGACAACAATTTGTACGCCAATGACTTGTTGATTGGTTCTACTTTCACGGATATTAATGGTAAAACGAGCTCGGGCGGAGTGTATTTGATTCGTGACATTAATGCATTAAATCCCGGGCTGTACGGTAATCGCCGCTACCTTGGAAATTTGGATCATTTTAATGCTCGCTGGAATGGCGGCGCGGGTGATTTGCTTTCAGACAATAACTTGAGTGGTCCTTCAATTATGGTCATTAATGCCGATGGTAACGCGTACGCGAATGACTTGTTGATTTCCGCGAGTTCGGCGGATGTGAATGGTTGGACGGACAATGGTGCCGTGTATTTAGTGTTGGACGTGGATCGAAATGGTTTAACGGGCGTTTTGTATGATTTCAATTCCATTGCCCGCGGAACGTACAAAACTCGTTTTAGTGGGAGAAATAATTTTGACCAGTTAGGGGATACGAATCGCGGCGGTCCGGCAATGATCGTGGCGAATATCAATAACACGGCTTCCGCGAATGATTTGATTTTGGTTAGTCCAAAGGTTGACACGCATAAACGCGATGCTGGAGCAGTAACGTTGTTTATGGATATTAATTCGTTGGACTTGAATGTGGGTATTGATAACAACCTCATGCTCTATCACCAGTGGAGGGGCGATTTGAATTCGGATGCGGTGGGTGATGGTAACGTTCAGAACACGAGTGTATATTTGGTCAACACTGATTTGAATACGCGTGCAAATGATTTGATTATTTTATCCGCCAATAAGGATGCGAATGGGTTGATTAACAATGGAGCGGTATTCTTTATCAAAGACATTTCGACCGCGCGAGAGGGCCGGGGTTCGTTGACGTTTGTGTTAAACCAACCAGGTTTTGATGGTAATTCGGTTCGCGTGGGGGGCGATATTAATGTTTCGGCTCGCGCCACGTGTATTCTTGCTAACTGCGGAATTGTATCCAGCTCCGTTCAATACTGTAAGAACGACCTCAACACGATTACGTGTGCAAGTTTTATTGACATGAATAATGATAGTGCGAGTCCGCTGTATGTTACTCAAGGCAGTGTTACCGTCATGAGCGGACCGATTACAATAGATCAAGCATTTGATGTTAATTGGACGATTCGCGGAAGTGATGTGAATAGTTATATGATTCGCGTCATTTCTCGCGGTGCCAATGTTACAAACGCCACTTCTACTGAAAGACGATTAGTTGTCGAGCCTGTAAATTCATCTGATTTGCAATTGAATTACACATTTTCGGCAAGGCTTTACGGTTTGGTTAATGATACGATTGGTTACACTAATTTCAGCCGCGACGGGGTGAACATAGTTAATGTGGATAACGGTTCGTATGCCAATGATTTGATTATTACGGCTCCCTTCGCGGATGTAAATGGTAAGGCGGACAGTGGGGCTATTTATTTGCTCAAGAATATTGACCAAAACACAGGATTAATCGACTTGAATCATTTTACGCAGAGTTTTAGTGCCCGTTGGAATGGGGGCGCAGCCAATGATCGTATTGGAGACATGAATGGTTCCGGCCAAGGATATCGTTTGGCCGACATGGATGGAAACGGTTACACGAATGATTTGTTGATTGGTGCACCGTTTGCGGATGCGAATCAGAAAACCAATAATGGGGCGCTTTATTTGATTAAAGATATTGACAAAAAGGGCGGTGCGTTTGATTTGAATATTCCCACGAATTCTTCGCTTCGTTACACGGGAAATATTACGGGTGACGCCCTTGGTTTTGTGATGGGTGGCGGAAGCGGAATGAGTTTGTCCAACATTGATGGGAATGGGGTGTTGAATGATGTATTAGTTGGTGCGACGTATGCGGATGCTAATGGTAAAGTGGACACGGGACGTATTTTCTTGCTGCGTGACATTAATCGTTTTGATGGATTGCGGGATTTGAATAACACTACTTTCTTCAGCGCCGCATGGAATGGAGGAGTGGTGCGTGAAATACTCCCTCATAATTCGCGTGGTTTGCCATCATTTTCGGATGCGATGCAATTGGTAAACGTCGACCAAAATGCGTCGGCAAATGATTTGCTCATTACGGTTTCGCAGGCGGACATGAATGCTAAATCCCGCGTGGGAAAAATTTATTTGATAAAAGACATCAACGCGAAAGCGGGATCATTTGATTTGAATAATACTAATTTTTTCAATTATGCGTGGAATGGTCCGATGGCCGGTGATGAAATTGGTTTCACCTCATTAAATGGTCAAGGGGTTCAATTGTTTGACTTGGATGGGAATGGGTACGCGAATGATTTGTTGATTACGGCATCATTTTCTGATTTGCGAAAAAGTAATGGGGGTGCCGTGTATATGATACTCGATATTGATCGGAACACGGGTGGTATTCGTGATCTCAATCAACCGTCATTCTTTAATGCGGCGTGGTCAGCGGTGAACGCGTCCGACCTGATTGGTGACACGAGCGGGAGCGGCAATGCGGTTCAAATTGGAAACCTGGATGGCAATGCGAACGCGAATGATTTGGTGTTGAACGTGCCGCTGGAAGACTATAATAGTGGAACCAACAACGGCGCCGTGTACGTGATTCTGGACATCAACAAGAAAGTGGGTCAGCAGGATTTGAATATTCGTACGAATTGGAATGCTAAATTTTATGGGTTGACTGGAAATTTGCTCGGGGACACGGAAAACGTTACATACACGTTCTCGGATGCTAATGCGAAAGGTGTTCTCATTACGAACGTGGACGGGAATACTTTTTCCAATGACTTGTTGATTGGCAGCGCGCTGCATGATTTCAATAATAAAACGAATGTGGGTGGAGTCATTTTGATTCGCGACGCGAATAGTGTGGCAGAGCAGCGTCTCATTTTGAATGATTTGAATTATTCCGCGGGTTGGAGCGGCGGGGTGGCGTCGGATTATTTGGGGGACACGAATCGTTCAGGCCCTGGTTTCCAAGTTGGCAATTTTGACGGGGGATCATACGCCAATGATTTGGTTATTTCGGCACCGAGTGCGGATGTGAATAACAAGAATGATAATGGTGCCGTTTACGTGATTAAAAATATTGATACGTTCCGCGGGCAACGAGACTTGATTGCTCCTGTAAAATATGATGCCCGCTACGTTGGACAGGGTTCCCTTGATTATTTAGGTGAAACGGTTTTCGGCGGCTTTGGTGTTCAGATTGTTAACGTAGATGGCAACGCGTACAGTAATGATCTTATCATTACTGGCGCACGTGCGGATGCGGGTTTTATTAGAGATTCGGGCGCCACTTATTTAGTGAATGAAATTCAGAATGATGTGAATGATAATGATTTTGCCAATAATAATAATTATACGTGGAGATGGCGCGCATCCTCTACCAATGCGTATTTAGGCCAGACGTTCAGCAATGCCCGCGGTGTTCAAGTCACTAATATTGATAATGGTTCCACGACCAATGATTTGATTGTCATTGCCGCGTATGATGATGTGAATGGCCGCACCAACTCGGGAGCGGTTACCCTCATTGAGAATATTTCATCGGCATCCACGCTGGATTACACGTTTGCCGTGCTTCTTCCTTCGTCTGGTTGCACGAATGGAAAGGGAAATATTACTGGGGGAACCACGTGCCAGCGGGCGTGGATTGAACCGTTGGTTGATTTGAATGGCACTACCACTGAGACAGGATTAGTCCCGGAAGGACAGTCAACAATAGATGCTACGTCTCCCTTCTTTCGGATTGATAATCAGTCCACGAGTTCGACGAGTTTCACTATTTTGTTGGATTTGAATCAAGCATATCCTGCAGAATACACCCTAAAAGCAAGTCAATTATTTTCGGGTTGGGAATCCACCTGTTCTGGGACCCCGTCAACCGGTTGTATTACCTTAACCACCACTCCCACGAGTGTGGGCACCGCCACGTATTCGGCGGGAACCAATGATTTGAGCATCTTTTTCTTCGGTGATTTCAGCAGTGCGAACGCTGGACGAGTTGATCGTAATGTGGATACGAATTATACTCCGTGATGGATGGGATCATGAATGAAAAAAATGAATAATTGGCGGATGGATTCGGCAAAAAATTCGGCGTGGCCGCGCATGGCAATAATGGTTATTGGAATAATAGCATTAGTCATTGTTTCGTGGTTGGGTTGGAATTATTTTTCCTCTTCTCAAAATCAATCATTGCTTGTTCAAAATTGTTCATCCATTAATCGCGAATCCTATGGGGTGAATCCGGTTATTTTTGAAGAACTTCCTTCCCCGCCGGCGTGTTTTTACACGGTGGTAGATGCGTTTCGCAGTGGTGATTTTTTGAATCCATTCTTTTTTGATAAAACGTATTATTTGCAGCCGGAATTTTTTCCATTATTTGAGAGAGAGGGTCTTGCAGCGTGGAAATATCCTTCAGCGGGAGTGTGGGGAGCCGTAGGGTATGGCGCACACCCCTCGAGTTTATCCTTTTCTCTCCTTCCGGGGCAGCGTATTCGTACTCGTTTGTTTATTTTTTCGAGCATGGGTATTCGTACGTATCAGGGAATGAGAATAGCTCCCTTTTTTCCAAACCCTGTGGATGAGGCGCATGTTACTATTTCTATTCTCGGGAAAGCGGGCAATGGTTTTATTGTGGGGCCCAATTTTCCTAAATTTAGTAGCATGTGGGTGCAGCCGGTAGATATTGAAATCAGGGCTGCTGAAAATATTCCTCCTGAAACCTTGCGCGCGCGGCTCGTGGTTAAATCACCTGAATCGGCTACAGACGAGCAGGGAATAGAGAAGTATGGTAGTAATTATTTTCCTGCCACTGCGTATGTGGGAGAGCGGTCTCCGGCGGAGATTACTATTACTATTCTTCCAGAGAAATAGGTTGATGATTAAAAAAAATGAATGATGGGGCGAGAATAATGGTTATTCTCGTCCGCCGACTAATCCTGCGGCTTCTTCTAATCGATTTCGTCGTCCGCGGAATTCTCTGCGTTTGCGTTTTTGTCCTTGGTCCTCGGATTCTCCGTCTTTCAAGGGGTATTCGAATTCTTCGATTGTTTTGGGAAACGCTTCATCATTGGGAATGTTTCCGCTGGCTTTCAAGTATTCTTTTGCCAAGAGCCAATATACTAATGCTAGTGACTTGCGTCCCTTGTTGTTGATGGGGATGGCAATGTCGATGTTGGCGAGCGAGTTGTTTGTGGAGGCGAGTGCCACGACCACGGCTTTGGCTCGTGCGGCTTCGGCGATGGCTTGTGCATCGGACTCGGGTTCGGTGATGATAACCACTTGCGGTTGGATGAATTCTTTTCCTTGTGGATTAGTGAATGTTCCCGGCACAAACCTTCCAGTGAGTGCTTTTGCTCCAATAGCGTTGGCGAATTCTTCGGCGGGTGTTTTTCCATATACTTTTCGTGAGACCACGATTATTTTTTTGGGAGAGTATTTGGACAAAAACAATCCTACTTGTTTTACTCTCTCGTCAATGACTTGTACGTCCAACACTTTCAATCCGTCTTTTCGCTGCTTGTAGATGTATCGGGACATGTCTCCTGACTTGAATCGGGTGCCAATGTGTGCTCCCGTTGTGAGATATTTTTCGATTACCGGATTGGTGGCAACCACTTGTTGCGTGTTTTCGTCCATTTTTTCAGTCATTGTTGTCCCTCATTTTAAGCATTATATTTGAGCACGTCATCCATGACATCCACGTGTGCGAGGAGCATGCGTCGGCAGCAGTAGCGGGTGATTCCCATGTGTTGGAATATCTCGTCCAATTTTTCTCCTTTCTTCATGCGTGACTTCATCTCTTCGTAGTGCCCCGCAATGGGTTTTCCGCAGGAAAAGCATCGGACTGGGATAATCATGGTTGTTCCACCTCGTTTTCTCCGTTTATCGTTTCGAATGCTGCTTCTTTCTTCGAGCCTTGGGTCCAAGAGGTTTCTTGGGTTCAGTACGTCGAGGATCGTCAACGAGCAACATTCGGTCGTATTCTAAGTATCGTTTGCGGAGTTTTTCATCCCCCGTGTATTCGACTAATGCTTTGGCAATAGTCCCGCGTGCGGCGATGGCTTGTGAGATGGGTCCGGACCCGTGAACGTGTACGGAGATGTTGACTCCTTGGGCTGCCTCTCCTGCAAGGACGATTGGTTCTTGGATGAGTGCGCGCAGCGATGCGGGTTCCACGAGTTCTAAGTTTCGCGTGTTGATGCGTACAACTCCTTTTCCCGCGTGGATAGTGGCTTGGGCGGTGGCCTCTTTCTTTTTGGCTTTGAATAGTGTTTGTTTTTTTCGCTTAGCCATGGGTGATCATTACTCCTTGATTTCGTTGTATCCTAATGCGTTGGCGAGTTTTAACACAGTGGTTGTTCCTTTGGTCTTCGTGTTTTGGGCCTCGTTCATTCCCTTGAATGTTTTTCCCTCATATTGGGCGGGTTTTCCGATGAATGTTTTGAGTCGGCGCATGGCTTCGACTCCGCGTTGCGTGCGGTGGGGGACCATTCCTTCAATGACTTCTCTCACAATGCGATCGGGCACGCGTGAGAAGCGGGGTCCTGTTTCAGGGTTTCCGCGGGGTCGTAAATCGAGTCGTGTTTGCCATAGTTTTTGTAGCACAACGGGGTTTCCCGTAAATACTGCTTTTTCGGTGTTGATGACAACCACGCTTTCTCCGCGCAATAATTCTCCGGCGACTAAGCTGGCGAGTCGTCCGACAATCATGTTGTTTGCGTCCACGTATTTTGTTTCGCGTGCAGGCGCCTTGCTGGTTGAGCGTGTTTTGGTTGTTTCTTTTTTGGCAGTCATGTTATTTCACCAGAATCATTTTGGATGCGGGAACTTTTTGTTCGACGATTTCATTCAATGTCATGGCTTTTCCTTTGGCCGCGAGGATTTTTTTCTTGGCGGTTTCCGAATAGGCATATGCGGCCACGTGCAGGGGGGCTGATAATTCTCCCTTGGATAATACTTTTCCTGCTACGACGAGTATTTTGTCCTTGTAGAGCGTGCTCATTTTTTCTAAGTGAGCTAAGCTGACTTCTGCCCGTTCACGTGTGGAAACACCCATGAGGGCGGTTAATACTCCGTAGGCGTTTTCGTTGCTTGCCTTGCGGTGCTTATCGAGTTTCACGATGAGTTCGCGCGTGCTTGTTTTGGTGGGTCCGGTTCGTTTCATAATGATCAGTTGTTGGCTGCGTTTTTTTGAGCGTTTTTCTTTTCCATTAACATTTTTTCCGTTTTTGATCAAACTTTTTTTGAAAAAGTTTGTTTTGATTAAACTTTTCTCAAAAGTTTATGCAGGAGACAGGATTCGAACCTGTGAAGGCACTAAGCCACGGGATCTTAAGTCCCGCCCCTTTGACCGCTCGGGAACTCCTGCGATGGGTAAATCAACAGGGTTCCGATGCGATTAAGAAGCCTCCTTTTTTACGCGTTTTTTTAGAGCCCCTCCTTGATTTGTTCCATGAATTCGTCTGCTTTTGTAGAGATGATTTCGCACGCGGTGTGGAGTATTTCTTTCGTGGAGAGTGCTCCCGTGCTTTCCATCATGAGGATGAATCCCGTGTCATCGGCATCCACTTGGATGTTTTGGCTCCCGCCTACTTCTTCGCAGGCGCCGCAGAGTGTACAATCAGCTTCTTGCGTGATGGAGAGTTTCTTTCCTTTGACTTCGATTATTTTGACGGGGCAGCTGGCAGCGATTTTTTGCATCGTGTTCGCGTCAATGGTATCATTAATCGTGAATGTGGGGAGTGCTCGGAATCCGATGACGCAGGGTTGGTATTTGGCGTGGTCTTTTCCTATTCCCACGACGGCCTCTCCTTCAATGCGTATGCGTTGATCCGCCTTGAGTTTGGTGAGGAGGATTTTTTTGTCTAACACGTCTACTACGGCGTCGTTGAATTTTATTTCTGATGAGTACACGGTTCCCGGTCCCGTGGCGTCGAGGGAGAATTTTACTTTGTCTCCTAATCGGTATCCCTTGGCGTCCATTTTGATGGGGATGAGTCCGAGTCGGTGTCCTAAGAATTCGTCGAACAACACGCCGTTGTTTTCGTAAATGCCCAATTCTTCAATGGCGAGGATGGGGACTTCGCTCATGGATACTCTTCGGAGTGCGTTAATTGTGGCGGTGCTCGTTCCTTTAATCAAAACGTGGGCAGTATTTCCTTTGTCTTGAAGCACTTTCACTGCGTTTCGGGCCATGGTTTCTCCTCCAACTTTTGATAAACGTTTGATCAAAAACCCTCTTGGGGGTTTTAGTCAATCAATCATCAAACTTTTTTGCTCCTGTGTTTTTTCTTCTTTCGTGTTCCATCGTGCGGTGTCGGCGTGACGTTTTCGATGGAGATGATTCTCATTCCGTTGCGCGTCAGGCTGCGGATGGCGGCTTCTGCACCTTGTCCGGGGTTGCGGGGTCGAATTCCACCTTTGGCGCGTACGCGCACATGCACCGTGGAGATTCCTTTTTCGCGTGCTTTCTGCGCGATCGTCTCGGCGATTTTCATGGCGGCGTAGGGGCTGCCTTCTTTGTGTTGTGTTTTCACCACGACTCCACCCGAGCATTTGGCGAGGGTTTCTGCTCCCGTCAAATCCGTTAAGAGGATAATCGTATTGTTGTGCGTCGCGAAAATGTGCACCAATCCTACTTTGTTTTCTTTGTCAGCCATGGTGAATCACTTTCCTTCCTCTGCTTCTTGGGCTGCTTCGGCCGCTTCGGGAGAGATGGGGTTTTCTTCCTGTTCTCCGGCGAGTTTTGTTTCGGTTCCCGCGGGTTCTCCTCGCATTTGGGCAAAGTCTTTAGCCAATTGTTTGGCGTCCTTTTGCTTTTGTTGAGGGGATTGCAGCACCATGGGTTTTCCGTGATACGTAATCGTGGCTTCTTCGTCTTTGCTCACGAAGAAGGATGGCACCGTTACTTTAGTTCCGTTCACTGAAATGTGTCCGTGCGTGATGAATTGTCTCGCTTGCTTGGGGCTATTCGCGAGGTTTTTTCTCCACACGATGGTTTGTAATCGTCTTTCGAGGAATGATTCCAGGGAGAGGGATAGAACATCCTGCAGTGCGGGTTTTCCTCGCATGACACCCATTTTGATGAGTGAATCCAATAGTTCTTTTTCTTTGGCTGCGCGTTTTTCTAATGGCAATGCTAACACGTTCTTAGCGTTGCGTCGCTTCGCTCGAAGAGTGGCTTCCATTCCTCTGATTTCACGCTTGTTGCGTAAACCATAGAGTTGTCGGAGATTGCGTTCCGTCTCCAAGAGTTTCTTGTCCCATGGCTTCTTGGGAGTTCCGTATTTTTTGGTTGCGAATTTTGGGTCACCCATGATTGTTCACCTTTACTTCTTTCCTTCTGCTTTCGCGGGCGCGGCCGGTTTGGCTTCGACTTTCTTTTCGACTCCCACTGAAGATCCTCGTTTTCTTCCACTGGTGCGGGTTCGTTGTCCTCGTACCGTGAGTCCGAGCGAGTGTCGCAATCCCTTGTAGGATTTGAGTTTCTTCATGGTTTGTAAATCGTTACGTATCGCGAAGTCTAAATCGTTCATCACTAAGTGAACGTTCTTTCCTTCGTGCATTTTACTCCTGTTGGTAGTCCACGCGGGAATGCCGTGTTTCTGTGGAGCGAGCACGATGGCTTCGAGTTGAGCGTCCATGCTTTCGGGCAATTGTCCTAATGGTGTGTTGTAGGAAATGTTGTGTTCTTTTTGGAATTGGTAGGCAATCATTCGTGCCATGCGGATACCGATGCCCTTTATTCCGGTCAATGCACGATAAATGGGAATGCTTCCGTTCAAGTCTTTGTTGGCAATACGCACAATGTATCTAATTTCGGCCATGATTTATTCACCCTTTCCTAGCATTTTTTTCAAATCGTCTCGTGTGTGGTTTGCGTGCACGTTCAACACGTTTGTTGTTGGGAGCAAGTGGTTCACGTTGCATTTTCCTTTCTTCGTGTACATTCCTTCCACCATCGCGAATCCGTTTTTGGCGTCTTCAATGATGATGACTTTTTTTCCGGCGTCGCGTCCAGTTGTCTTGTAGCAGACTCTTCCTTTCGTGTAAACGTTTGACATAGTGTTATTTCACCTGCTTCTCAATTTGTTTCATATAATTGCGAATGGAAATATCCGTGTCGGACATTTTTTTGATGCCTGCATCGACTTTGGCTACTTCAGTAATAATGATTCGTTTGCACGTGTTGCATAAAATTCCGCTCATCATGCCGGTCGGTCTACGCTGCGTTTTGGATATTTTGGCCATGCGTGAACGATTGGCTCCGTGGGCGACTCCGTGCAATACGGCATTGCAGTTGGCGCAGCGGAGTTTTTTGTGTTTTTTTCCTTTGGTAATCATTCGCGTGGCTTTGGCTGTGCGTCGGAAGCCGCGGAGTTTTCGTCGTTCGGATTTGGATGGCATATTATTGTTTCACCGTCATTGTTTGTTTTTTTTCGAGATGATTATCATACGTGTTGAGAACGTGGTTCACAACCATGGAGATGAGGAAGCTGCACAACACGTAGAACCAGAACCAGTCTCCCTGCGCCCATACCATGTTGAGCGGGTAGAATAGTTCGATTTTGGTTCCATTGTAGGCGTGGGAGACCAATCCAAATAGGGGGAGAAAAACAATCATGTTGACAATCATCAACTTGGGCATGTTTTTCATCGTGCTCGTTGAGAGTTCCATCATTTCGCGTTGGACTCGCTCAACTTCATTTTTGGCGGATTCTCCTTTTTTCATCAACTCCTTTAGTTCGGCGTTTTTTTCCTTCATGTTTTTTTGGATACGACGGGTTTCCTTTCGGTTTCCCATCACCAATTGCACGGTCTGGCTAATTACCGCAAATAGTGCGGAAATGACCACCAAATCCATGGCAGGGTTGGTAAACATAGGGGGTTTAACGGTTCTCCTTTTTTTCCCTATTTTTAGGGGTTTTCCAAGGTAATTCCCTTGGAGAACGTTTTAAAACATTGGGAATGGAACCGTCATTTTCCTCCTCTTTTATTTCTCTCCGAAGAAGCCTTTCAGCGCGGGATGCATGTCCATGAGCTGAGCCTTGGCTAATTCTTCGTATAATCGATAAACGATTCCGCATGTCAATAGAACACCTGTTCCAGAGACGAGGGATGCGACGGTGATGTCCGATAATCCGGCAAGCAATGCCACGAAAATGGATCCCATGACCGTGACTTGGGGAATATACCGGTCTAACACTTTTTGCATGATTCGGGGATCGCGTCGGAATCCAGGGATGGACATTCCGCTCTTGTCTAATTGTTCGGACACGGCTTTGCTTCCTTGTCCCCCTAACTCGATCCAGAATTTACCAAAAATGATACACGTGATCACGAGCACCACCAAGTATACGATGGCTTGGGCAACTTCCATGGCGGTGGTGGATGTTATTCCGAGGGTTAAGAGTCCTTCCAGCAAGGAGAAGCTTCCTCCCACACGCGGGGAGGTGGTGGCCCATGATAATCCTGAGAAGATGGTGTTCACGTAGGGAATTCCTGCCGTGAGAGTGGACCATAAATGAATATTAGCAAATAATGCGGCGGCGAGAATCACAGGCATGTTGGACACATACAAGAATTTCACAGGGTATCGTCCTCCCGCACCGCTTTGTCCCATGGCGATGGGAATATTCACGTGCATTCCTTCCGCGAATACCACGGCGAGGAAAATTAATATGACGAATAAAATGGGGACAAATCCCACGAATGCTGAATACGCATTTCCTTCGAGGAGCGATTGAGCAATGGTGAAAATTCTTCCAGCGCTGCCGAATTGGTCCGCGGGTCGGAATACTTGCCAGAAGAATCCTTGAGCGACTCCTCCAGCAATGAATAATCCAATTCCGCTTCCGATTCCCCATTTGGAAACCAGTTCGTCTAAGTATAGGAGGATGATGCTTCCGAGTGCAATTTGGAGCACGACAAAAATGAACATTCCGGGAGAAGCGGACAAAAATCCTACTCCGGGGATGCCAAATCCTAAGAATGCGGCTCCTTCAAAGAATGATAAAATAATCGCGAGCAATTTTTGAGTCGCTGTAAATCGTGCTTTGTTTTCGGGAATGCTCAAATCCAATTGGATGAGTCCTCCTCCCACGAGTAATTGTAATACGATGGATGCTAATACAATGGGTCCAATTCCAACCGTGATGAGCGACCCAATGTCGGATGCGAGAATGGTTTGGAGTGCTTCGACCTGTTGGATGGAACTTCCCGAGAGTCCAATGAGTTCGATTTGTCCCATGACAAAAAATAATAGTAATGCGAGTCCCGAGAAGAGCAGTTTTTGCATCAACGGGGGCGCGGTCGTCGGTCGATGTACTTCAGGCAATAATTTGAGAATGGGGTCGAGACGCTCGAAGAATGATGTCATTCAGCATCTCCTGCCCCAGCGGACGGGTCGCGGACTTTGGTCTCGCCGCCGGCTGTTTCATATTCATCTGCAATTTCTCCATTTGCTTCTTCAATTTTGGATCGTGCTTTTTCCGTTACGCGCACGTTTTTCACGTACCATTCTCCTTTCACGTCTCCGCTTCCGAGCAACGTGGAGAGTCCTACTTTGGCTCCGTCGATGACAATCATATCGTCTTCTTGCGTGACTTTTCCTTGTTTCATCCATTTTTCAATTTGTTGAGAAACTTGTCCCACGTTTAATGATTTTCCTTTGATATGGAACGAGTGCATGCGGACTTTGTTTCCGAATGTCATCCAGTATTTGGAGAATTTGTGCTTGTGGCTTCCGGCGCGTCCAACTCCTCCGCGGTTTCCGGAACCTCTCCAGTTCTTCGTGTCTCCGTGTCCGTGAGTCCGTTCACCCAACTGCTTGTTGGCGCGTCTTCGTTTTCGTACAACCATGTTCATTCCCCTTTTTTCACATCATTTGCGTAATCATTTCATCTAACCCGTTCTCGTGGAATCCAAGTGGTCCTTTTAATCCCACTCCTTTCTTGATTCCCACGTGACCATACCCCTTGCGTGGAGAGTTGAGTCGCATGACAGGCTTTACTCCCACTTTAGAGAGGGTTGTTTTTTCTTCGTGCAATGCTTTCGCCAACGCGGCAATGGAATCTAGTTGGTGTTTTTTCAAAAAGTCCATTGAGAGTGGTTTATCTCCTTCTAATCGTGCGCGTTTCTGCAATAAAGTTGAGAGTGTTTCCACTTTTAGGGTGCCGAATGCCACGTAGTCTTTGACTTGGTGTAGCAATCCCTTCGTGCTCTCGTTTACGGGAACGAGTACGCAGTGGTTTTTGCGGTCTAATTGCAATGTTTTGAGTGCTGTCTTCGTGGCGGGACGAATGTCCTTGAGTCCGCGTACTCGTACAATGGCGTACATACTTATTGTCCTCCCACAATTTGACTAAATTTTTTCTGCATATCCGGCGACATGCGTACTTGGTTGAGTCGCTCCATCGCATTGTAGGCCGCTCTCACGTAATTGAGTTTCGTGTCCGAGCTTCCTTTGGTTTTTCCCCAAACATCCGTGATTCCGGCGAATCGGAAAACGTCTTGGATTTGCTTTCCTACAACGAGTCCGGTTCCTTTGGGGGCAGGGTACAACGTTACACGTACGGATCCTGATTTTCCGGTGACTTTGAATGGTACGCTGCGCGTGCTATTGGAGAAGTCTTCCCAGCTTCCGCTTCCTACGCGGACGGGCATGAGTTTCAATCGTGCATCGCGTCCGGCTTTTCGTATCGCGGGGAAGCGTTCCTTGTCGGAGCCCATTCCTAATCCGATGTATCGTTTTCCATCCCCTACTAATACGAATGCGGCAAAGTTGAATTTTCGTCCGGATGCGCGAACATAGGTTGTTTTGCGCGTATCAATCATTTGTTCTTGCAAGTCCGGAACAAGCATGTCGACGATTTCGCTTTCGAGAACGGGCAAGTGTCTCGCCCATAATTCTTCCATGGATTTTATTTCTCCACTTTTAACGAGTCTTCCGGCTTCTGTTTTGGGAACCCAATCGTCAATGACGCGTTGCTGTTCGCTCGTGAGTGAACCCGTGGCGGATGCTTCCATTTCTTTCAATTGTTCATCCGTCATGAGTTCTTTTCGAAAAACTTCTCCTCGGCGTGGTCCGCGAGGTCCTCCGCGTGGTCCGCCTCTTCCTCCGAATCCGCCGCCGCGTCCGCCAAATCCGCCGCTTTTTCCGCGTGCATTTGCTGCGAATTTTCCTCGTGGTTTGAATCCGCCGGGTCTTCCGGATCGCGCTGATTTCTTTTCGTCACTCATGCTTTCACCCGTTCAGTAATCGTTTTCTTGGTTGTTTCCACCATGTGGGAAAATGTTTTCGTGTCCACGTGGTTTTTCAAATATGATTGGAATTGGGTCCGATTCATTTTAGAAGGCTCCTTCGCCGCGAATGCATCAACGTGTTTTCCGTGCACGCGTTCTTCTTTGGGGAACGACACCGCGTCAGCTTTGACTTTTACTCCTGCGTCAACAATTCCTTTGATGGCTGCAAACAATCGGGTGCCGTGAATCACGGGTTGTATTCCGAAGTCAACAATGGTTTCGGCATCTTTTTGCACGCTCAACATGCGTTTTCCAGCCAAATATCCTGCCAAGTATGCTGCGGGAACATTTCCGCCGTGTCCTTTGTATGTGTACTCGTTCAATTCTTTCGTGTGCGCGGACGCAACCACGGAATCTTTTCCATCGGTTGTTTGAATGAATTGCACGCTCAAATGGTTAGTTGATTTTCTCACTACGGCACGGGGCATTCCACTTTTAACGTATGCTAATCGTTTCGCGTAATTGGTTCTTCCTTCGTGTCGGCGTCGGAAGGGTGTTTGGTATGTGCTTGTTTTACTCATTTGGATTCACCTTCCACGACTTGCAATAAGTGTTTGGTTCCTCGGAAATAATTTCCTTTGACTTTGCGGTAATGCTGTGCATAATTTCCTTTGATTTTTCCGCTTGTCTTGAGTGTGCGCAATGTTTTTCGGAGGGCGCGGACGCGGTCAACCCATTGTTGTTTGGGTTGAGATCGTGCTTTCTTGGTTCCCGTTCGTTTACCGGGTCCTTTCTTTCGTCCGAGGACTTTCTTCGCGTGCAGGATGCGTGCGGCTCCGCGCGAATGTTGAGCGTCTCTTCGTTTGCGTACGATGCGTTGGGCAATCAAGTTGCGCACATCATCGCGGGTCATGGCTTCTACTGCTTTAGTCATTTGAGCAGCGTCAATCCAGATTTTGCTCTCTCCAACGTTCATTATGTCGGCGGCCATTCGTTTGAGTTTTCTCGGATTCATACGTTTTCGTCCTCTTTAGTTAAGCACCGGGATTTTTTTCTCGTTGGCTAATTTAATGAGTGCTATTTTCTTTTTGCGCCCAATGGTTCCGGAAATGCGCGCGGCTTGGTTCTTTTTGACGTTGCTAAAGTCTCGCGCGGATTGGATGAGCACTTCTTTATATCCGGAGGGGTGCATTCCGCGGATAGCGCGTGGAGTGCGGTATCCTGATTGGACAATCATTCCGTCGTCTTTGCGCAACAGCATGTCTTCTCCTCTCGGTTTGCGCCACTTGTCATACTTTGGATTTTTACGCGTACGAATATTTTTTTTACCGAATCGTCCCCAGAATGTGGGTTTCCATTTTTGGATTAATTCGTTTTGCATGTCTTTGGCTTCGCTCGTTTTAGTGACTTTTTCTTTCTTCACCCATACTGCTTTCACGCCTTTTTTCTTCGCGGGTTTGTTGCTCGCGTGCTCTTTCTTGTCAGCATCTTTTTTCGCAGATGTTGTTTTAGCAGATGAGGCGGTTTTGCTTGTTTTTGCTTCAACTTTTGCTTCCGCTTTGGAAGTGTTTTCCGCGTGCGTGTGAGCATGTTCATGCGTTTGTTGAGCATTCGCTACGTTTGCAGGCGTGTTCGTGTTTTCTTTCGCGAGTTTCATGTTCGCGTGTTTGGCGGGCGTGACGACCGTGTTTTCCGTGTTCATTGTTTTTTCCGTACTCATGCGGGCACCCCTTTGCTAGTAATGTAAATTCCATCTTGGAAGACGCGTTGGTCTTTCTTCACGTCGCGCGTGGCTTTTTCCATATTTGCAGCGGTTTGTGAAACATCTTCGAGATTGTTTCCTGTTACGGTGATGTCTTTTCCTTTGATATCCACTTTCGTTTCTTTTCCGACAATTTTGCTTAATCGCGGGTTTTTTTCTCCTAAATAATTGGATATTTCCACAATGTCTCCTTTGACTTTGATGTTCATGGGGAAGTGTGAGTGCACGACGGCAAGTTTGTAGGTGTATCCTTTTTCTAGTCCCTGAACGAGGTTTTTGACGTGGGATTCGTACGCGTTGAGCGTGGCAAATGTTAATCGTCGTTCATTCGCGGGGGTTAGTTTGACTTCTTGTCCGTGGGTTTCCACTTTGACTTCAGGCGTTGAGAGTTCTTTGTGCACACTCTTTCCATTTTTGGTGAGAGTGAGCGTGTGATGGGTATACGTCACGCTGATCCCTGCCGGAATGGCAATCGTGGTGTGTGTTGTTTTAGCCATATATGTAACCTCGAGGGAATGTTTTTTAGTAGATGTACGCGAGTAAGCGTCCTCCGATGGCCTTTTCCTTACTCTCGGCGTGAGTCATGACTCCTTGCGAGGTGGAAACGATAATCGTTCCAATGTCTCGCGCAGGCAAGTAACGCATTTCGAATCGTTCGAATTCGTTTTTCTTGACCGCGTAGCGTGGCTTGATAGCCGACACGTGGTTTATTTTTCCGAGTAATTGTACGCGGTACATTTTTTTGTGTCGCTCTACCACTTCTTCCACATTCATAATGTATCCTTTTTCTTTCATGACGCGGAGTATTTGTCCTAACAACTTGCTTCCAGGCGTAATCGTGATGGTTCGTTTGGAGGCGGCTTCGCTGTTCTGGATGTGCGTCAGCGCGTCGGCGATTGGGTCGATTTGGCTCATCTTTTTTTTCCTCCATTAACTGTATTTTTTGAATCCCATCATGGGTGCGAATTGCTTGAAGCAGCGTCTACACAAGTTGATGCCGTATTTGTGCACCATTCCCTTGTTGTTTCCGCAGTTCTTGCAGTAACTGTTTCTTCCTTCTTTCGGGCGTTTTTTTTGTTCCGCTTTCATGCGGGCTTTGGCTTCGTTCATCATGCGCATGTTCACCCTTGTATTTTCTCCACAATGTTTGTTCCAAATGTTGAATGCACAAATTGCATGGCTTCATCTTTGGTAATCATGTGTTTCTTTCCCACACTCGCAGGTCGTACGCGTCGCTTCTTGACGCGGTAGCCCGGTCTTTCAAGTGTTACAAGTACATCAAATCCGCGGATTCCTAATTTAGGATCGTATTTTGCTCCGGGCAAGTCAATGTATTCTTTGATTCCGAAACCAAAATTGCCGGCCTTGTCAAAGCATCTCTTCGTGAGCGTGTTTTCCTTGGCTTGCAACGCGGTCTTGAGGAAGGATAATGCTTTTTGCTTGCGCAGCGTCACCTTGAGTCCGATAGGTAATCCTTCGCGGATTCCCCATGCGGGAATTTTTACTTTACATCGTGTTTGCACGGGGGTCATTCCGGTGAGTTTCTTCATGATGTCCGAGGCTTTGTTCAATGGTTCGCCCGTCTGTCCGACTCCCATGTTGATTGTGATTTTTTCCACGCGAATGGTCTTCATGCTTGTGTTTGTTTCCGTAGTCATTTGGCTTTCACCCCATTCCATGCGGTTTTCAACCACTCGGCAGTATTCGTGTCAATCACCATGACGTTGGATGCGGTGGTTTGGAATTTTTCGCTTCCTTCGGATAAGTTCACGAGCTTGTCGCGCTTCATGGTTCCTTCCACGATGGATTCGACTTTGGCGAGTTCTCCGACGTGGGATCCTCCCGTAATGAGAACGCGCCCTCCTTTGGCCAATGATAAGTGTTCGGTCACGTTCTTTCCATCACTCGTCGTCAGGACAGAGTCTCCCACACTCACATCATTTTTGATGCCGCGGAATGTTTTTCCGTCATGTGTTTGAATGAGTAGTTTGTTTCCTTTGGCGAGGACTTTGTTGACTACTTTCACGGGCTTGTGTTTCAATTGACTCTCAACCAACTCCACGCAGACTAATCTTCCTTTCGTGTCGAGGATGAGTCGATAATTTTTCTTCAAGCTGGGAATCGTTACCGTGTCGAACAATCCTACGGAGAATTGGTGCGTCTTGCGCACGTTTCCGTCCACGTGAACTAATCCTTTCGTGATGATTTGTTTAGCTTCTCGTAATGTGCGTGAGAGTTTGAGCATGTCGCGCACGACGAATCCTAATGGTACGCTCGTTTGTTGGGAATGGGCGCCGGGTTTTTGTCGAATCGTCCACGTGGCTTCCTTTCTATTCAAGTGACGAATGGTTCCCACGGAGAGGCGTTTTTGTTTGTTTACAGTTCCTTTGTTTGCCATACGCATTACTCCTTTTTCCCACTCGCGAGTGTTTTAGTGCTCGTTGTTTTTTTCTTGATTCGTTTTTTGTCTTTCATGTCAATTCCAATAATCATGACGTTGCTCGGTCGGAATCCTAAGAAGGCTTCTTTTCCGTCTGTTTTTTTGCGCATGACTCCTTGAATGTACACTTTGTTTCGTTTTCGGTCCACTTGATTGACGTTTCCGCTCTTTCCTAAGTAGTCTCCGCGGAGTACTTTGACAGTGTCTCCTACGCGAACGGCGAGTGATCGCACACCGTGTTTCGTGCGCAATTCCTTTGACAAAGGGGCAGCCATGTTTTTTCCTTGCATGCGTAAATCGGCCTCGTATTGGGCTTTTCGCTGCTTACCGGGATTGATGGTTCCATTCATAATCGTTCACCTTTACACGACACCCGCGGATATTCCGGCAATTTTGGGGAATCGTTCCGCGACTTCTTTAGCAATAACTCCTTTCACTTCGGATGCTTTGGGCAATCCTTTTTCATCGACTAATACCACGGCATTGTCTTCAAATTTGATGCGCGTTCCGTCGGGTCGCTTGTATTCTTTCTTCACGCGCACAATCACGGCTCTTTCGACTTTGGATCGGATTTGGGGTTTTCCTGTTTTCACCACAATGTTCACCATGTCGCAGATTCCGGCTTTGGGTTGCATACGCTTGCGTGCCGTATGTCGGAACACGGAGATGATTTCGACAATCTTGGCTCCGGAGTTGTCGGCGCAGAAGCAGCGCGATTTTTTGGTGAGTCCCTTGACGGGAGAGGCACTAATGGCTTTCATGCGGTTTCCTCCGATTTATTTTTTTCCTTTAGTTGAGCGTGTTTTGTTTCTTGATTCATTTCTTCGTGCACCACATCTGATCGCGAGTGTCCCACGATTTCGGTGACGATGAATGCTTTCGTCTTGCTGATTTTTCGTGTTTCTCCTATTTTGACGATGTCGTTTTCTTTAGCGTTAATGTAATCCGGATTGTGTGCTCGGACTTTGGAGCGGACTTTCTTGTAACGTTCAAATTTGGAGTTGTATACCACAATCTCGCGCATCACGGTGACTGTTTTGGGGGCTTTGGCACTCACGACGCGTCCAACGAATTCGTTTCCGCGCACAGGGTATTCGGGTTGGTGAACCGTACTTGTTTTCGTGTTTTTAGGCATAGTATTTTCCCCCGTTCTTTAATCGTTCAATCGGATTTCCCACGAGTTCGCTTCCTTCAATTTCGACGACTTCTCCGTCTAAGTCGAATGCGAACGTGCTCTCATTTTTGGGCAGTGTTTTTTCCATGTTATTCATATCTATCACAAATGTTCGTTGAGTTTCATTAATTATTTTTCCAATCAATCCTTTTTTGCTCGCGTCTACACTCTCAACCACTCTCATGGTGAGTCCGATGAGTTCGTGGATGGGAAGCACTTCCCTGTTGAGCGTGTAGTGGTTTGTTTTAATCATGGATTGAGTTCTCCTTGAAGCCTTCTTGGATGAGGATTTTTTTCACTTCTTTTTTATGGTTTCCTTGCAACTCAATGCGGCCGTTTTCAATGGTTCCTCCGCACGCGAGTTTGCTTTTCAACGTTTTTGCCACTTCTTTTGCGATGGATTCTTCCAGACCTTCAACAATGGTGATATATTTTTTGAATCGTCGTTGTTCTGTTCGAATCGTTATTTTTTGGGTTTCCTTGGCGATTTGTCCGCAAACACAAATGTTTTTGGGCAATCCGCACGTGGCGCATACCGTTTCCATCCTTAGTGTTTCACCTCTCCTTTTTTACTTGCTTTAATTTTCGCGGGCTTATTTTTACTCGCGTTCATTTCTTTTTCTTTCATGACTGTAAAAATGCGCGCGACTTGTTTGCGCAATCCTTTGGCTTTTCCAGGATTTTCAGGCCTTGTATTCGTTGACTTGGTGGCCTTTTCGCGCGCGAGTTCATTCTTCAAGTCTTTCAACTCGAGCAATAACTCAGACGTTCCCATTCCTCGGATGTCATTCAGCTTTTTGTTCATGCGGCATGACCTCCTTCGTGAGCGGGTGTGACGTTTTCGGCCACTGCTTCTTTTGTTTCCGTATTTTCAGCCTTGGCTTTTTTGGCGCGGGGCTTTTTCTCGGTTTTTGTTTCGGTTTTTGCTTCAACCGGAGTTGTTTCAACCGCGGGTGTTTTTTCCGTTGTTGGAGTAGTTGCGTCAACGGCTTTTGTTTCGTTGGCTACAACCGATTTTCGGTCTTTGAATACTTGTTTAACGTCCACTTTGTCCGGGAAGAAAACACCGGGTCGGATAATTCTTACTGTAACACCAATCGCACCCACTTTTGGGTAGGTGGTAACCTTGGCTTCGTCCACGAGCTTGGTTTGGTCTCCTACTTTCTTCATGTATCCTTTGATGAAGCGCACTTGTTTCTTTCGTCCGCCTTTTCCAGCGAGTTTTCCTGATAAGATGACTTCCATTCCTTGCGCTCCCGCTCGTTCGATATCTTGCACGGTTCGGAATGCAACGCTTCTCCAGGCGAATCCGCGTTCAATCATGTTCTTCATTTTGTCGCACACACTCTTCGCGTCCAAATCGGGTGTGGGTATTTCTTTGATCTCGAGTTGAGGGTTGTCTACTCCATACACTTTGGAAATAGTCTCCGTGAGTGTGCGAATGTTTTGTCCGCCTTTTCCAATAGCTAATCCAGGGCGTGAGACGTTCACAATAATCCTTGTTACAAGGGGTGTTTTCACCATGTCGAATCCGGTGAATCCTGCGCGTCCGAGTTCCTTTTTCAAGTACTGGTGCAGTTGGACTTTTTTGAGTCCTTGTTTTACGAACATTTTTTCGATCATTTATCGCACCTCTCGGACAATAACTTCAATGTGAGCGCTCTTTGATTTTCGTGATTTTCCGCTGATTCTTCCTTGAGCTTGGTTTCGGATGCGTTGAAATCCATGAGTAGCGTTGGCGTGTACGATTTGTAGTTTTTTGACATCTAATCCTTTCACGTCCGCGTTTGCTCGCACCGTATTCAAGATGTTTAACCACACTTTACACGTGCGTTGAGGGTATCTTCCGGATTTTGTTCCCACGATGGCTTGTCCTTTGCGGTGAGGGACTTTCTTGTGGTACGTTCGCAAAGGTAAAAATGTTTTTTGCGATGCAACGTCGTTCAAGAATTTCACACTCTCGTCTAAACTTTTTCCTTTAATCATGCGTGAGATTTCCAAGCTGTATTTTACACTCGCTGCTTGGTTGGTTGAGAAGGCACGCGCCATTCGTTGCGCGTCATACGTTCCTGCGTAGTTGTAGTTTGTTTTAACCATACATTCACGTCCTTACTTTGCTGTCACCGCGGATGAACTCTTCGTACTTCCGATTCCGGCCTTTCCGTGTTTGACTTGTTTGCGTGTCAACACGTATTCTCCCAATCGGTGTCCCAACATTTCGGGTTGGATTTCCACTGCTTCGAATGAATTGCCTTTGTGTACGGCAAATTTCAATCCGATCATTTGGGGGATAATGACAAAGTCCCTTGAGTGTGTCTTGATAGCCTTGAATGTAGGACCGGGTTTTGCTCCCTTGTGTGCGTTGTATGCTTCCTGCACCTTGTTGAGCGTAGCCTTGTCGAGTCCTCGCACCACGCTTCTTCGCGCGCGTGCGTTCGTGAGCTTGGCAAATTCCTCGAGCGAGAGCTGCTGCAATTCGTTGAGCGTTTTTCCCATGTACGTGAATTCTTTGGCCATGTTTTTCTCTCCTCGGGGTTAGTTCTTCTTTCTCCTTCCTGTGCGAGAGGAAGCAATGGCTCCAACCTTTCGTCCAGCCGGGGCGTTTCGTGCCGTTGACTTGGACTTTCCGGGGTGGTGCTGACTTCCTCCGAATGGGTGTGAGTTCGGGTTCATTGCGACTCCGCGAACAATCGAGTGTCTCTTCTTGCGAGCTTTCATCGCGTGGTGTTTCTTTCCCGCTTTGATGAATGGTTTTTCGACGCGTGCACCGCAGGAAACGCTTCCAATGGTTGCACGTGCATCGGGGTGAACGCGAATCGTTTTCGTACTGGGAAGTTTGATGAGTACGTTGTTGGCTTCCTTCGTGACCACGAGTCCAAACACGCCGCTTCCGCGAACGAGTTTTCCACCGTCACCGGGGCGAATTTCCACGTTGAACACGGGCGCTCCTTCGGGGATGTATTTTACAGGTAAAATGTTTCCAATTTTGACTTCGGCTTCTTTTCCCATTTCGATGCGTTGTCCCACGCTCAATCCTTCCGCAGCCATGTTGTATGTTTTGCGATTGTCTTCCAATTGGATGAGTGCCAGTACGGCTGTTTTCGTGGGGTCGTCCACGATGTCGATGACTTGTCCCAATACTTTTCCTTCTCGCTGAATGGGAGAGTAAGGAACGTAGTGAATGTCTGCCACACCATTAAAACTGGCTTGGAATCGGTTGCTTCCTTTTCCTCGGCGCTGGTGGATGAGTCGCTTACCCATATTAGATCACTCCCAACTTGGCGGCGAGTTCTTCGGCCTTGAATTTCTTGTCTAATTTAACAGTGACTTTCTTTCGTCCTTTCATGTCGTTGACGACATTTACTTTTTCGACTTTGACTTTGTACACTCGTTCAACGAGTTTCTTAATATCCGTCTTCGTGGCTTTTTCCGTTGCAATAAAGGAGAGTTTGTTTTCTTTTTCAATGAGTGTAATGGCTTTTTCAGTCATTAAGGGATATTGTAGCAAACCAAAGTCTTCCAATTCCATGGCAAATCCTTTCGTAGATTTGGCAGACGATTTTTCTTCCTTCTCGGACTTTGTTTCCTTCGCGGTTTTTTCCTCGGAGACTTTTGCTTTCGCTTTTTCTTCGAGTTTAGCCTCTTGTGAGTTTGCCGCAAATGTTTTTTCAGCCATTAGTGACCACCCTTCTTCGCGAGTGCATGTACGGCGTTTTCCGTCCAAATGGTTAATCTTCCGGCGAGTGTTCCTGGAGCTAAGTGTTCCGCATTCAAACTCTGCACTTGAACGACTTCAACGCCTGGCAAATTTCTTCCAGCGCGGTAAACAGGTTTTGTTCCGTCGGTTACAATCAGAATGGATTTTTTAGTTTTGAATCGCTTTCCGCGGTTCTTGTTTTTTCCCGCGCGTGTGCGTTTCGAATCTTTAGCCATTTCCACGTCTTTGTTTACATGTAAAGCGGATAATGCTTTGACAATTTCATTTGTCTTCGCTGCGTTTTCAAAGGATGAATCCACAATCAGTGGGAACATTTTCTCATCGAAGTGGTGGCCGCGTTCTTTGACGAGTTTCACATTCATGGATGCCGCGATGGCGGATGCAATAGCTTTGCGTCGTTCTTTCACGTTGATGCGTTCTTCCGTAACTGTTTCCACTTTGGGCGGGTGAGGGCGAGGTCCTCCTACTGCTTGCGGGACGGCGGCGACTTTTCCGTACAAAATTGCTCGGCGATTCCGCAAGCGGGGCAAGCGAGCGTGTCCCACGTTGATTGTTTTGTGGGGCGTGGGCTTTCCGCGGACACCAATGTATTCGGCGGTATTATTTCGTCCGCTTCCGCGTTTATTTCCAAAAGGCTGGATGCGTGTGGATTGCACGGCGAGCACGGCTCGTTTGATGAGTGCGGGATCATACGTGGTGGAGAAAATGGTGGGGAGCTGAATCTCCTTGACTTTGCTTCCTTCACGTGAAAAAACGGCAGGCATTACCACGCACCCCCAGTCGTTGAAACGTATTTGACGGCGCCAATCTTGTAATGGTTGGTGGCATCTGGTCGAATGCATTCGCGCAAACCCACGAGTCGTTTTACAGGCCCAGGAATGCTTCCGGCGAGTAAAATGAATTCGTTTTGCACGGGACCATAATGTTCAAATCCGGCTTTGGGATTGAGTTTGGCCGTTTCGTTGGTAATTTTCAAAATGCGTTTGTTGAATTCAGTACGATTGTGATATCCTAATTGTCCGGGTCGTGCAACCGAGAACTGCACCGTGCGAGGGTTGAGTGGAGAAATACTTCCAACGGTACGAATGTACTTTGCTTTAGGTCGGAATGTCTTGATTCCAAATCGAGCAATCACACCACCCATTCCAAATCCGCGGGTCACGGCTTTCACGTCAACGTCTTGATTGTCTTTGAAGACTTCCGATACGGCAATGGTTTGTCCGAATTTTTGTTTGGCGAACGCTATTTGTTCATCAATGGTTCCGGACAATGCTACTTCGGCCACTTCAGCTTTCTTTTTTCCAAAAGATGTTTTCTCCGGGTGCGTGTGAACGAGCAATCGAATCTGGTTGAGAGTGGATTTCATCTCTTCCATTTTTTCAAACGTGAAAGGCGTTGTGTTAGAACGAGGTTGAGCGTGATTTTTTTTGTGAGCTGATTTCTTTTTGAAATGGGTTAATTTTTTTTGTGCAGATTTTTCAAGTTTATCCACACTCATTTCGGCGGCGACGTGCAAACCATAGGCATCGTGCGTGTATGCGCGCACACCAAAAACGTGGACGGGTGGGCATTCAATCACAGTCGTGGGGATTTGCATGTCTTGCTTGTCCATTTTTCCCCCTGCATGCTGGGATTGTGCGATAAGGTGAATCATTCCCACTTTGTATCCGTAGAAGTTCATGGGCTTAGCCGGTCCCTTCATTTCGGGGAATGAGTTGAATGAGGGGGTTTCTTTGTAGGCTCGCTTGCGGGGCCTGTGCATCAGGCTTCCCTTACGGGGATTGTGTCTCGCGCGAACCATGTTTTTTTCCTCGTGAATGGCTTAGAAAGGCAGACTCGAGAATGCGCCAAAAAGAGTGTTTTTGACGGCATTTACTCAAACTTTTGAAAAAGTTTGATCAAAATCGATCAAACCCTTCGTAGTCGAGCAGTCTACCTTCCGATACTACTAAATTCCTCAAAGAAAGCTATATAAAGCAACCGTACAACCCCTATCGAATATAACCTCTTGAATTGGCAAAATGAGGGGTTTTATCCCTACTTGCGTCGGGTGGGCATCCAAATGGGGTCAATTTCGTTCATGTCAGCGAAATCTTCCGAATTCGTTATGTTGCCGTTGGTGGGGGTTTGTCGCGTTGAACGTGCTTCTTCGCTGTCTTGTTCTTTTTTCCAGGAGAACCAAATCGTCAAACCAATGACGAGCAATAACACACCAATCCAGAATCCGCCGGCCTGCGTGACGAATCCGGTAATGGCACTCGCGGCCACGGACACGGGAGGGTTGGTCGACGTCGCGTTGGACGCGGGTTGATTCACGTCAGCGTTTTCATTTTCCAATTGAATCGTTTGCGTGACCGTGTAACCCGCACTCGTGAGTTGTATAATGGCAATGGTTTTTCCCGCGAATGATTGGGCGGGAATAAAGATGAGTGATTCATCCAATCCGGGGAGTGAAAATGTTTTGGTGAATGTTTGCGTGCCGGGTTTTGCCATCACATTCAGTGTAACTTCTTGCGTGTACGCGGATTGATTGTACACTTGTAGCGCGAATTCGGTGGCGCCGTTTACATTAAGTGTTGCGGGTGGATTGACAAATTGTACGGGCGCATTATCTAATCCTGAAAACAACAGCGTGCTTGTTTTTTCAGTAATGGTGCATCCATTAATGCTTGTGTTCACGCGAATGGTTTGTGTTTTTGCATTTTGTGTCACGTAAAATGATTGTAATTTGGCCGAATTGGCAGGAACAACAACATGTGTAGGAGAAATCTTTCCTGCATCCGTTGAAATGGTCAACGTGGCATCCGTTGAAAGGGGATTGTTGAACAACACGTCAATATTTTTTTCTCCTTTCATGATGATTACGGGCTGAATGTTTGCGTAAAATGATTCGCATGTAGCGTTTTCATTTCCTACGAAAGTATAGCGGAATCGTTTCGCATTCACGAGGCAGCTTCCCCCATCCGTGAAGTGTCCTTTCAGCGTGAGGAATGCATTGGCGTCAAAGCTTCCTGTGTTAGAGTATCCGATAGCGTTGAATGCTATTTCTTCCATGGAATCGAAGTCAATGGTAACGGGATTTGACACGGGTTCAAAGGAGACTTGGTAATTCGTGTCTTTGAACGTGTATTCGTCCACGTAGAAGTTTTGACTCGATGTATTCGTGAGTGTGAATGCGTGTTCGGTGGTTTGTCCCGCGTAAATAGTTACCAGTGGCATGTTCACGTTTAATTCGGTGCACACGCCTGTTTGCACTCCTGTGTCTTCCACTGTCACGTCAAACGCGTCGGAGATGTCGGAGAATGAACAATCGTATCCGTTTTCGAATTCTCCTCTAATCTCAACATACGTTGCGTCGGTTTCATCGTCGGAAACTCCTTTTGCGTCAATTTCAATCGTATACGTGTTCGTTTGGTTTCCTGAAATATTTTTTTGAAAGTCCGTATCAGTGAATGGGGGTTTGGCGCGTGACACGTAGGAGTCGCCGTCATCAAATACATCAAATCCTTGCATGGTAAAATCGTTTGATGAATGATTGGTCACGCGAATCGTGTGCAAAATGGTGTCGTTTTCTGAAACAGTCATATCGTCCGCATCGATTTGGATGAGTGAGCAGACGTCGTCTCCATCTTGTATGGTTACATCAATCGTGAATGTCAAATCGCTGAAGTCACAGTCCGTGTCATCATCATCGTTGAAGTTTCCTTCGAATTGAATGCGGAATGTTTCGCTCTTGTCTCCGTTCACATCTACCGTGTCGTAGCGCAAGCGCAGGGTTTCGGTTTCGTCTTCATTTATTTGGGATGGAAAATCGTCCACGCTCACATCCAAGTAGGTACTGGATTCTTGCACGCGCACATCGTCTAAGTCAAAATCATCATCCGCGTTGTTTTCAATGTCAAATGTAATAAGTCGGTTGTCTCGATCCTCCGAGAATGTCACGTTTCGTGGACTAATGTCAATATCATTACAAGAGGTCGCCGCGTGCGTGGGGGTGACGAAAAGGGCGAGTATTCCGAGTACGATGAGGGTGCGCAGAAACGTTTTCATGTATATATTGGGGCACTTAACCCTTAAATAGCAACACTTTTCCCGTGAATTAGTTAATTTTCTGACTTTACGTTTAATGGTGTTCTTCTTCCATCATCTGCTTCAACCGTTTCAAAATCTCTTGTTTTTCGTCATTTGTCGGTTTTGTGTCTTTTTTGAGGGCTCCTTCTAATTCGCTCGTTTGCCGCTGCAGCGTATCCTTCAATGCGCGCGGGTCGCCTACGTCTCCTTCTTCTTTCTCTTGGATGGCGCGGTGTTCTTTTTCTTTGCGCGACAAATAGTCTAAATCCGAGTCCGACAATCCTTCCACTTCTTCGAAGGGGAGTTTTTCCAATGCTTCTTCTTCACTAATTTCCTGTTCCATCACATGATCGGTTTGCGCAGGAACTTTTTCCGCGGCGAATGGGGCGGCTCGTGTGTTTTCTTTTTCTAATTCATCAAAAATAATTTCTCCCGAAGCCGCTTTTTTCTCGCGGGATAGTTTTTCAGCGTCGCGTAATAAATCCGCAGGCATTGCAGAACTTTTTCCGGCTTTTTCCCCAGAAGCAGCATCACTCGTTCCAAATGGTTGCTTCCACGGCAATGTGTTCGTGGACGTGTTAGCAGTTGATGACGATGGTAATGGTGTGAGTGAATTAATTTCACGCACAGAAGTGGGAGTCATCGTTGTTGCGCCAGAATTTTTCGTCGGTACAATTGTTGCCGTGTTGCGCGAGACCCAGGGAGGAACATACTTGGTTGATTCACTCGCGGAAGTAGGAATGGTTGGTTGTTCGGATCGTGTTACGGGCCGTGGGGCGGGATTGGATGCTGGGGCAACGGCCTTGGGTGCGAGTGATTGTAATAATTCTGCACGCTTCGCACGCTGTTCTTCTTCGGCACTCTTTTTTTCGACGCGTGAAAATTCCATTGTTTTCGTGGGAGAAACCAGTGAAACAGTTTGGTTGGGAGTGGAAACAGGAAGTAATGGATTAGTATCTCTCGGCGCGGGCGCGGATGGTTGACTCGCTGTTCGCAGTTCATTGCTCGCAGTGGGTTTCACGAATGGTGTTGATGAAGTTGTCTTGGTTACGGGAGGAATAGCTTCGGTCGCGGGGTTCTTTTTCACGGATGATGTGGGTGGAATGGGCGCGTATGCCGATGGTGCGTTAGTCAGTTTGACGGCGGGAGTAATTGGAACAGTAGCGGATGATCGTGCGGCTGGTTTAGGGTTAGTTGTTTTTTCTCCTAATAGTTTTTTCCAAAATGGAATTGGTTTTGGGGAAGATGCACTCGCAGGTGTTTTAGTTGGAGTTGAACGCTGCGCCGCGGGAATGGGTGAAGCGGGAAGTGATTTTTGAGGCGAATAGGCGGGAGCGGTAGAAATTGGGGGAGTCGGCGAAACGTTTCGTGTTGGCGAAGAAGCAGGGGCGAATGGAGGAGCAGGTGGCCGCGCAGGTGCTGATGTTGAAATTGGTACAGTCGCAGGTTTCACTGGCGACATTTGATTTATTGGTGCGGCGCTTTTGGCAGTTGCTGGCCAGCGCGGCGCCGGGGCAGGTGCGGGCGCGGATGCACTAGTGGGGAGTGGAAGAGTGGCAGTGGGTGGTGCGGCATTATTCGATTTTTTTTGGAATTTGGCATAATTAGCTAGTCCACGTTGAATGTAGGGTGGATACGGCATGTCCGCGTAATAATGAGGAACACGTGGCATGGGCGGTGAGTTGGTGGAAAGACTCGTCTTCGCAGGTGCTGTCACGGGTGGGGATGAAGCAGTCGTATTTTTGGGTGGCGTGGGTGCGTACGCGGGGCGAATCGTATTTTTTACGTGCGTGTCCATGATTTCATCTAATTGTTGACGCATCGCGGCCTGGGCTTCCGTACTGGCATACGTGGGCTGTATGCTTTTCAGTAATGGTTTTTCTTTCTCGCGGGGTTTTCCAAAAATGGCGAGTGAAATTTTCTTGGCAATTGCCGGCGTGTTATCATCGCGGGGGAGTTCTCCTAATCGTTGTTTCTCTCTTCTTTTTTGGAGAAACTCATTGATTTCATCCACTTCTTCGGGCACGGGCATGCGTGAAGAATCGAGTTTGAGAATAAAAACGGAGTATATTCCTCTCATTGAACGTGATGATAGTCACCATT
>Ga0194121_10000679_pt1 | contig 59768 bp, 48 predicted proteins | sample TA2MahCa50mmetaG_FD_148609 | JGI IMG/M metagenome (GOLD analysis project Ga0194121, IMG submission 148609) | Freshwater microbial communities from Lake Tanganyika, Tanzania - TA2015020 Mahale Deep Cast 50m | ecosystem: Environmental > Aquatic > Freshwater > Lake | place: Tanzania: Lake...
GCGATAAGAACCGTCGTAGCCGCAAGAAGCAATGAGGATGCCAAGAGCCAGCCCAAGACTAAGCCGTTTCATTCGCTTTTGCTTTCGGCGACTTTTTGTCCACCTTGTTGAATACTTCGTTAATTTCGGAAGTAGTCAATCTCCCATCCTCAAGAAACGCCCTTGACAGCCCTTCGACCACTACCGCAACCCCCGCAATTCCGGCCATGAATACGGCTTTAAGTACCGGAACGCCGGCAATTGTTCCTGCACCAATAATACCAAGACCAGATGCGGCGAAAGTAGCAAGAATTCTAAGAAGGACATTCGCAAACAGGTCTTTGTTTTTCATCTAACCAGTATCCCATACAAAATACAGCGGCTCGGAACATGCCGAGCCGCTATACCCTGGTGTTAATAGATAATTTTTAAGAGGCGGTGACCGAGCGTGAGCCCGAATCTTCGTCTAATTAAATCAGACAGTAGTGCCAGTCGCGGCGCCAGCAGTTGTGGTGCCATTCTCCTGGTAGGTGTTCACGTTGGCTGCGGTAAGCACACCACCGTCGTGGCCACCACGGCGGAATGTGAGTGTGTATTCGTTGGAGCCATCGCCGTCCAGGTTGTACTGGTCAACGACCAGGGTCACCATTAGGTTTGCACCTGCGGTGCCCGAGCCGACAGCAGAGACATCGACAGTAACGACTTCACCTGCAGCAAACGAAGTGTAGGCTTCGGTCGCCGAAAGGCTGATTGCGGAGTCGCTCGAAGAGCCAGCGGCAATCTCGAACGAGCCCATAACGGTAGTACCCTTTTTGATGTCGAGGGTGAGCGCCGAACCAGCGGGTGCGGTCGTGACAGCGCAAGCACCGCCAGCGATACGACCCTTAAACGGCATCACGAACTTTACTTCGGATGAGGCTGAAAGCGTGCCAGGAATCTGGGCTGTCACGGTTGATGGATATGGATATGCGGTTGGCTGACTTGCCATGATGAATTCCTCCTATGGAATCGTTATTAAATAAAAGAGTAACATATGGCCAACATCTATATTGCAACTATTATCACAACATCTCTGCACGTTTAAATTAACCAATAAAAATGGGCCAAAAAGGTCATTTTTTTTATTTATAAAGATTCTTGACAAAGCCTACGTTTGGCATATTTCGTGCTTTTCCCTTTGCTGCGAGGTCAACCCATACACCCTCTTCGTGATATCTATCGTCGCTCAAATCACCATCCACAACCGAAAACCCCAGAAACGAGTTCAAAACTTTTCCATTCTTTTTTCTGTTCGTAACCAGCGCCGCCGTTCCGCCCCTTGACACAAATGACCGCACCTTGGCCAATTCCGACTTTTCGTTAACGCTGTATATGACCCTATATTTTTCACCGACTTTGCCATTTCCTTGCAAAATAGCCGGGTTCTTGCTGTAATCATAAATATAGACATTTGGCATTTTGGGGTGACCATTAGACAGGGTTGGAAGAATTGCATACCAACGTAAATCGCTGTTTACGTTCAAACGAACAAGCACCTCTTCATTTTCGTCGGCGTGTTTTTTTATTTCTAATCCCAAAATTCTTAAAAAATCTTCTGGATGTTTTGCAAGAAATTGAGTTTTTACGTTTCGGGCTTTTTGAACGCTTGAATATCTGCCGTTTCCATTATCTAGAACACAAACGCTTGTACAGTGACCGCGCCATGCACAAGTTTCGATGCCTGAAACGTTGGCGTGTTGAATTGTCAATCCGACTGTATAAATTTTTGATTTTTTGAGTTTATGCTGAACGTCGGGAAGAGTTAATAAATTAGCATAAGAGCCGAAACCATTATCGATTCGAAAGTTTTTCCATGACAACTTTGCGTCTTTGACACCAACACCGTCAACGCCGTCATTAAATGCTTTGTCAAGTTGCTCACTCTTTGATTCCAGCAGGAATGAAAGAATTTGCTTTATTTCTCTTTTTTGAATTCCACCCACGTTTTATCACCAATCCCGAAATATTCACGGGCAAAACCGGCCTGAATTATGTCTGTGTTCAGGCAGGCGGTGGTGGGGTTTTCTATGTTTTCTGAAGAATAAATTTTGGCAAGGATTCTTCCGTACTTGTCATTCTTGTCGGGAATGGTATTCACAAACACCCACTGGTGGCGAGTGAGCCAATCACTGGTGAAAGACTTGGCCTTTAGGCCCAATTCTTTTTCGGCGAGGTCTTTTGTCCTTGATTCTGGAGTATTCACCCCGTAAAGGCGAACACGAATCTTGTGATGAATGTTGAATCCAAGGTCAATCATCAGGTCAATGGTGTCGCCGTCAACGACGCCAAGACTTTTTGCGCTATACCAAAATCTTTGCATTTAATTATTCTTTTTCTTCTTTGCGTTTTCATAACGCTCGAGCATTCTTCTTCCCTTGGCCGCAAGTGCTGCCGCATCCCCGGCATTCTGTGGCACCGGTTCACCCCATGCCGCTGCTGAAAGTGCGAGCCTTGTCGGGCGACCCTTTTCGTCCTTCATTGGACCGGATGGATTGGTGAAAAAACGCGTGAGGAATGAGCCCTTACGGCGCATCTTTTCTGGCGTGTCTGCGGCGCCCTTGACGCCCGGCTTTAAATTCGCGCCTTCTGTTTTTTTAAAATGGGCCCGACCGGCCGCGGTCAGACCACCCTTGGGGTCACGAAGTTTTTTTTTGACCGATTTGGTTTCTTCGTTAAAAAAGGCTGATTTTTGCTGGCCTTCAGGGACGCAGTTCGGCACCATTTTGCCCCTTTTACCCTTCTTCATACCCACCTGTACATACCCGTCCCAGCAGGGCGCAACTTTCAATTCAATGTCTTCTGGCTCGCCATCCTTGAAAAGTCGGAAACGACGCCTCTTTTTTCTCCTTCTGTTTGTCAGGGCTCGTCTTGCAAAAGCGAATCCGACGTCAAAAAGAACCTTGAGTTCTTCTGCGGACTCTTCATCCATATTCTCTCGGTAGAGGTCGTCGAATTTTTCGTCGCTCAAATCCTCGAGCAGTACGAGGACTTTTGTTTCATTTATTCCGAGTTCTATCCCGTGCGATTCGTATTCGTCTTCAATTTCCGCCTGTTTATAACTTGCCGGCGCACAATCCCCTTTGCATTCAGGGCAAGCCTCCATGACCATTTCGCTGCTGGCCTTGCACATGAAACCGTCGCCTTTTGAGTCGGTCATCTCTTCTTCGGGCTTGTCTGTGCCCTTTTTAGGCTTGCCATCAAAATCAACACTGTGGGCGCCGTTGCCGGCAATCATTATTTTGCTCTCTATTTCGGCTTTGTCTGAAATATCGTCTATGACAGCCATCTTGAAGCCGTATTTGCCAACAAAATTTTCTAATTCGTCACAATTCGTAGTCATGATAATCCGTACGCTTTTGTAATTTTGTCAAGTTTTTCTTTGTTTCGGTTGTAATAGTCCTCCAAACTGCCACGCGCCGTAGTTTTTTCGAGCGATTCTTGTATTTTGTCTTTATTTGCCAGCCATTCTTTAAGCCCATTTTCCATATCACTTGCGGAAAGCGGTTTAATTCCTAGTTTTTTATTTAAACGCTCAAGTTGGTCAACGATGAGCGGTTTTGGATTTTTTTTAAGCCATGTTTCCCACTGTAGTTTGGCTTGAATTTTTTTATCCTGTTCCGACATGCCCTCGATATTTTTCTTTATTTCGAGAATTGCCTCATGTTGGGCCTCATTCCAATAGTGCTGTTGCAGTAAATGGTGTTCGTTGGCATAGAAGGCATTAACTAATTCTTTTTTTTCTAAATCAGACAGACCCTCACCGATAAATTGCATGTTATTTGCGTCCCTTTTTAAAAGAGTCTTTTGGCGCGACCCCAAAAAGTGTGCCCATCCATTTTTCCAAACTTTCGGGCTTGGCCTTTGTATTGAGGGCGTATCGTCCGAATTCGCTTTTAAAATTTGGATTTTTAAACATAAACAATGATACTCCGGTCGGTTTTAGTTCTCCAGCATCAAATCAGAAAACATCTGTTTCATCTCGTCAAGGTTTTCTTTTTGAGAATAATGAAAAGTCAACGCCAGAATCGCGTCGTCGCGATTTGCTTCGCCGTCGGATAAAAGTGTTGCCAGAAATTGGGCTTCTTTTAATTGTGCCGGGTCGGCATCAAGAAAAGAATCGCGCATCACGGCGCGTTCGGTAGGGGAAAGTTTTTGCATAGTCGCAAGTGCGAGTATAAAGCATTACCCCCACCATCACCGAACAGGTCGGCTTTGGTGGGGGTAATACCTAATTTATATTAGCCTTTATCAGGCTGGGGCACTGTCAAACGAGACACGTACAAACGACTCTGGACGCTTGACGGCTAGCGCAAGGCGCTGCTCGGCAAGAATCACAATGGCGTTGCGGATGAAAAAGTCCGCGTGTTGCTCGCTGATTCGGATGTTTGCCTGTTCTCGGTCGTAGAGTTGTGCACCCTGACCGAATGAACCGACAAGGGCTGTACCCTCTGGCATTGCTACCGACTCGACCAATGGCGTTCTCCACACCTTTGGCTCGCCACCAAGGGCAACCGACGTGGCAATTCGATACTGCCCGTTGGCATCCTTGTCGAGTTCGATTTGTTCCCAGTCATTCGGGTGAATTACGACGCCCGATGGTTCGTAGTAGGCAAGCAACGACAGGGTGAGCGCACGACGGATGGCATCCGCACGTGAGTCCTTCACTGCTGTGTTGGCGCCAGTTGCGCCCGACGACCAGTTGTAGGTCTGGATTCCTGGGGTCTTCAGCACGCCGAGAAGGTTCTCGCCAGTGCCGTCGCCCAACAGAATCTGCGCATCTTCTTGCAGACGCAGACCGTACATCAGTTCGTTGTCAATGATGCCACGTAGTTGCGGCTCATCAGCAAGAACGTTGCGGTGAGCGGCTTCCCAGTGGGCCATTGTCTTGACTGAAGTCTGCGCACCCTCGAAGGTCATGCTGGACTGCGGCTTGATGCCGAATTGATTGCCAACGCGCTCCGCAACCATCGCGGCGTTGTTAACAAAGCCGGTCTGACGGAAGAACTCAATGACCGTTGAGGTCGTTGAGCGTGCCGGGAAGAGGTCACGGACTCTCTTCGTGCGTTTTGCGGGGACAATCATCGGGTCACGCTGCACAGTACCGAACACTGCGTTGGCGTTGTTGCCCATAGTGCCGGTTGGAAGCGTGGTGTACACGTCCTTAACTTCGATGGTGCCGTGGTATTGGAACGGAGCGGCCATGTTGGCGCCGTTACGTCCGTTGCCCAACGACTTGAATTCTGGGGACTGAAGGAATGCTTCACCGATGCTGCGTGTTTCAACTTGTGTGAACTGTTGGGCCTGAGCGGCGGCTACCTGAGCAACCGACTCTTTGGCTTGTGAGCCACCCCACGACTCGACTTCATTCATTGCTTCAAGGCCACTGATGAGTGACTTGATTTCGCGAATATCGGCCATGTTTTTGTCAAACTGAGTCTTCTGGGCGGTGGAAACAACCACTACACCATCTTCGACGCGGAATGAATCGGCAATTGCCTTATTGTCTGACATTTTGGAACGAAGTGCGTCCTGCAGTTCGTTCAGTCTTGATGTATCTTGCGACATTTTTTTACCTTTGTTGAGTATTGGATGTTAATTAATTTGCTCAGGTAAGCACCCAGCACTTATCCATCAACAATACTCATTATTTTGCGTTTGTAGTGTAACTAATCAATAAAACTTAACATAATAAAGTTTGTAAATAGTAATTTTACTTTTCTGGAAAATTACGCTTGAACCATGCAAGATTGGAATCGCCGCCCCTGCCACCCCCAGATTGCTCAGACCATTTTTTAAATGCGGGTTCATCTATCGCGCGGAAAACACCATTCTCTATTTTTGCAATAACCCTTGGTGCGGCGCCTGGCGGAATGTCCATGTCCCAGATGTACATATCTTGAATTTCGTTTCTATTTAGATGATTTGTCAACCAACCGTACATTTGTTGACCTTTAACCCTTATCAGGTCGACTGGCAATTGCCGTCCACCCTGAGCATTTCGAGCAGTCAAACGTTTTTCGGCTTTTTCATAGGGCAAAAACGGAATGTGAACAACTTTTTTGTAATTTGGGTCGGCCGTTGTTTTGTACTCGTAAAGACGATAACCCGTGCCTTCGGTGACGATATCCATTCCTTCATCAGCGGCGGCAGCAACAGTTTTTGTCGCACTTTTTGCTGATTCCCGATGAACGGAAACTGAACCCTTTCCGCCGTCATAACCAATGATTCCCTGTTTTATGAAATCGGGGTCTATATGAGCGGCTTCTGAGTTGGGTGGCATGAGCCCATTTTTGACTAGATGGTCAATAAGCGTTGATTTGCCAACGGCGCCCGGGCCAACGACATGATAATGAACCCGCGTGCCAGGTTTTTTATTTCTTCGGTCTTGGCGCACTCTTTCAAGAATAATTTGTCCCATTCTTTTTGCCCCAATGCCAACGAAGTTTTTAGTGTCTGGCATTGTTGATGACCTTAGTCCCCTATTTTCTGGGCCATATTTTGAATAGAAGTTCAAAATGCGCTGCCATTCCACGTCGGTAAGGTCGCCATCCCTCTTGAATTTTTGGGCCAACGCATATGGAACATTGAAACTTGGCTTCGAATTGGCCCAGTCGATGAAATGAATTTTTTGTCTTTCCGGCCACGTAGATGGGCTTGATTTGGCCATTTCGGACAGACTCATGGAATTAGTGCTTGAGCGCAGCCCTCTAGCCGCATTCGTGTCGATATCGGGGGTCTTCGGGTCGACCGGGGTCGCCTTGTTTCCCGTGAACAGAAGATTTATTTCTTCGTCCGACAAACCAAGTTTTTTTAATTTTGCAATGGAATTTTCAACCGTTTCTTTTCTCCGGTCTGCTTGACGAATAGGGTTTCCGCGTTCATCGCGCTGAATCATTCCATCACCACGCTTCATTGGGTTTGCTGTTGAAGAAGACAAACCGCGAGAATCCAAATCCTGCTCGTTTCTTTCCAACGCCCTTCTCAGCAATTGACTTGCTCTTTGCTTGCTCACCTTCAATTCATCAGCAATATCTTGAATCTTTCCACCATTGGCTCGTATTTCCAAAATTCTGTTATCACGGTCATCAAGTTTGCCAACATTTCGGGTCTTGGGTTGGCTCGGCGTTTTGTCGGCAATCAACCACGCATCTCCAAAAATCAGCATGGGGTGAAGATTGAGTGCCGACATCACCAGTCTGTCGGCATCGAACGCATCGATTGATGCGTCTGGTTTGTGCATTGCGTCGATGACCTCCCTTGTCACCCCAAGAACTAATGCCTGTTCGTCTCGATTTTTGCGTAACCGCAATCTGTCAAAATTTAAAATTTCTTGCGCTTTTAATACCCCGCCCTTTTTAATTTTATTTGGGGTGAACCAGTTATTTCTAACCGGAGATGCCCATCGTGGCTTACTCGTATCAATGCTGTCTGTCTCGCTGGCGAGACCACTTCTAATAGGGGCAACCATTTCTCTCCAGGTTCCATCAAAAATAATTCCGTCATTATCCATGTCGCGCCGTTTTTTGGGGTCTAAAACACCTTCGATTTTTTGTAGCGACCGACGCAATCCTCGGCTGGATACATTTGGTGTTACTGCGTGACCAATCGCCCTTCCGAGACCCTTGGTTCCATAAATTTCTTCAAAAAGAGATTTTTTACGCAATTTATTCTTGGAGGAATTTTGGAGTTCCCTACGAATAATTGTCCTAATCATTCGATTTTGAGATTCTCGTTGATTTCTTCTTCCCAAAAAAGTTGTTCCTGCAAGCCTGGCGTAATCGGTGTTATTGGTGCAGGGGAGCCATACTGTTCTTCCAGTCGCTGACGGCATTCTTCTAACGCCAATACACCCGAGCATCCTGCTACGTTTTCGTGCCGACTCTATGTCTACGAAAACATCCGGGTCATTATCCCGTGGCGATATGCCTGGGATATACGATTTGACGCCACCAGAATATATTGTTGAATTTATTGGTGCCGAAACTATCCCGCCGCCCTCAAGCGTAGCAAAGCCGCCGAGCGGTTTGGTTTCTCTTAACTTTTCCCAGCCCTTTTTTTTATTTTTGCCCTTAGCGCGTCTTTTCAGATATCTTTCATTCATTTCTTGATATGCAGATTTTTTATCGGGTTCTGCGGCATTCGAAAGTCTTTCCAATTCCTCATGGGTTTCACACGGCATCCATTTTCCGTCCATTTTGTGCGCACCGGAGCAGCCGACCCATTGTGCAACACGCAAAGCAAAAATCTTTGAATTTGTTTCAGGTTTTGCCGTCATCGGCGAACCTACTTTTTGTTGAATGCTTCGAGGGCGACCGCTTTAAGGGCAGCCAAACGTCGAGGGTAACGTTTTTGCATTAACCGCGCTTCTTCAAGGTCGTCTTTAAACTCCTCGTAAACACCCTTGAAGCATTTTCCCAAAAGGTCGCCACATTCATAAATATCACGGTCTCCCTTTTCTATGTTTATCCCGGAAACGGCGTCGCCCATTGCCTGCTGTAATTCCATTCCCCTTGTTGAAAGAGAAGGGAAACCCCAATCGGGATTCACACCATCAAAATCCATTGAGTCTCTACCATCGTCGATTTCCGAAAACGGAGGATAGTTCATCAAAGCATTTAGTTCTCTTTCCTGCTGTTGCATTTTTCCTGCTGCTTTGTAGTAAGCATCATCTTGCATGGCCATTTTTTACCTCACCCGTATCGTTTAATAATGTCATCGCGGCGCGCTATAAGTGTATCTGCAAGGATTTTCGCACGAGCCGGGTCGCTGACTATTGATTGAACTGTTTTTCTGATGTCGTCATCGGTAATAGTTCCAAGTTTCTGAGTCTGCTGTTTTAACAGATTTCGGTCCATGTTTGAAAAGTCTACATTTCCGCCCCTTTTCTGAAGCGAAGTCATTTCCGTTACAGAGTTTCCAAAAGCCACTGTGCCCCCACTCCCCTTTTTGGTGCCTTGTGCCCTGTAATCCAGCGAACCGCCAACATCGAGACGAACAGCCCTGCCGTTATTGTCGATTTTAATGTTGTCGTTTAATGGTGCATCCCAGTTTGCCAACCATGCGTCTATTACGAAACCTTTTTGGGCCTCGGCTTTATCGCCCGCTATGTGTGGCATTCTTGTTTGAATCATTCTGGAAAGCATCACTGGTTCGCCATTGTTTGTTCCCATGTTCAGGTCGGCTGCGGGAATGCCGGCAAGGTCGTATAGTTTTCCGGCCAACACTTCAGTTTCCATGCGCTCTTGTGCTTGCGCAATGGTTTCTGAAGGTTTTTTTAGTTTGGTGTAGTACTTAGTGCCATTTGGGTCAGTCAACAAAATTGCTGGATTGGAGCCAGTGTTTTGTGGCGTGCCCTTCGACCAAGCGTCTGTATTAATGGCGCTTTTGGAAATACTTGGCGCCGTTTGGGGTGTCGGCGCGGGCGTCGTTGGCGTTGAATCGTCATCAGGGTCGGGTCTCCGTGTTGATGGTCTTCGTTTGCGTCCAACACTACGCCCTGGGGTGATAGTGGCATCTGTGCGACCTCGGTCTTCACGATTCGCCCATAGATGCCATACGGCACCAATTCGCGAGCCATCGGGTGCTTTGGCTAATCTCTCGGCCTCATCTCTTGTTACTGGAATGTGGTACACGGCAACTCCAGTTCGGTTATGAATTAAGAATGGGTTTCCGACCCCCTTGTTGGAATTGGTATCAAAGCCATCAATACCAATAATTGGTGCGAAATAACCCTCTTCTTTTTGCTTGGTAAATCTATGCAAATAATCGATTGCCCCAAGAATTCGTTTTCTTTCATTTGATGTATCGCCGGGAATCTTGTCAAGTTCTTCGAGTCTTTCAATCAATTGGCTTACAATTTGACCGCTTCTTGACGTTTCATTGGCCAAATTTGGAATTGCTTTTCTGAACTCCACCGCCAATTCGCCCGCAGATGTTGCTGCGGCACTGTCTCTTCCGCCCATGGTTTTAGTTACGTTGACAAGTTGTGTCGTTAAATTAGCCATCTTGTCGCGTTCACGTATGAGGTCATTTCGAGTTACAATATCTGCGCTTGGCGGTATCAGTACAAGCATGGAGTGTTTGTCGGTAGGTTTGCCGCCATATTGCGTCCAATGGCCGGGATAAGCAAAATATTCACCCACACCAAAGGCCCTCATCCCCTGTCCTGGGATAAATCGTGCCGCCTCATTCGTCAAGAATTGCTCGACGAAGCCTTCGCTCTCGATTTGTTGGTGCCCGGTACCCCTTATCACGGGTTGCCAACCGGCAGCAATCAACCTGCGCACCTCATCTTCGTTGACCAATGTGGGAAGGTCGGAATAACCGTTGTTCTCCCAAAGGTCGGCCAACAGTTGGTCGAATGCCTTTTCTCTTGCCTCGTCACTAAGGGTTTTTGTGTCCTTGAGTTCACCGTCCAACTTTGCCAAAACATCGACAAAACTTGGTTTGATTTTTATTTTGCCAGTATTGTCAATAGACACCGTTGAGGTCTCGGCCTTAATTCGACCTATATCTGCGGCCAATTCATCTGCGTCTCGTGTACGACGGAACTTAGACAACATTTTTCGCTTCATTGCACGAGTACGAAGGCGCGTTTGTTTTATTTTAAGAGCAGGGTCTTCGATGGTGAGGATACGACCCTTTCTAAACCCACCCTTTCGACGCTCCGCTCTTTGTCGCGCCCTGGCCGCACGTGCTGGGTTAACTCGTAGTAATCTTTTTCCGAGGGCCTGTTTTTTCTTTTTACCGGTTTCTTCAGGATTCAATTCACCCACGCTCGCGGCCCTTTCAAGACCGCCTGCTTGTTTGAAAATTGATGAATCTTGCCCAGGGTTTGAAAACTTTTTAGTTGCTGGGGTGCCTACTGCTTTGGAGATTTTTTTTCTTGTGCCGGTATGGAAATGTTCCAACAAAGAAAAATCATCATTTTCTTCCATGTTTAACATCGTGACTAAATCTTCAAGAAATCTTTGAATCCTACCCGACTCACTCAATTGTGGTCGCCCCAGTTTGTCGAGTACGTACTCGCCGGTTTCCGCATTTATTTGAAATTTGTTGACTTTGCCTGAAACGATGTTTTCGTCGAGCATTTGCATCATCTCTCGAGCGTCGTTTTTTGTTAGTGGGTCATCAAACGGCCTGACCTTCTGTCGTCCGCCGGTTCCCCAGGCGCGTTGTTTCACGGCCCGCAAAGATTCTTTATCAAGACCCTCTTCGGTTGCTTTTTGCCACCATTTTTTGTATGGTCCTGTTTTAAGGTATTTGACTATTTCGGCTTTTTCGGCAGCAATTGCTTCTTTGGTTTTTGTTCGGTCTTCTTCGGACATGGATTCCCAAAGGACCCCATCACCGTCTTGTTTTTTTACACCGCCGTTTTTCAGAATCTGACTGAAATATATATTTCTCCTGGGTTTGGGTTTTGATTTTTCTACTTCAGTTCTTGTTTCTGGAAGCGTTGTGGTTGACCCCAAGCCTCTTGGTCGACTGGCGCGTTCGGTTGTGGCTGTCGCAATTCGACTCGATGTTGGTTGGGTTACAGGGCGACGTCGTGGCGATGATGTAGATGAACTCAAACTACGCTGTTTTAGTGCCTCGTTTCTAAGGTCCATTATTGCGATGCGGTCATCTTCGTCATCAATGCGTGTTATATCGAGGTTGTCAACCATGTTCAAAATCGAATTAATTTCGTCTTTTGATAATTTCTCGCCTCGTTTGAGTTTTGCAATGGCGTTAACTGCGTCATCGAGGTCACTGCCCAAATCTGGGTCATCTGTTTCGGACCTCAAGCCTCGCCCTGCTTTTTCCTCAGGTTTTGTGCGTTTGATGGTCTTTTGTGCTCTTTCCAATATTTTTTTAAATTCTTCACGTTGTTTTTTGTTTTCTTCAAGAATTTGAAGCGACTCGGAACCTATTGGCTTATTTGGGTCTGTAGATGAAGACAGGCCACGTCGTTTTTTGCCAGCCAGGGCCCGCCTCAGGAAAGAGGGGGTCGGTTTTTGTTTAGGCGAGGAAACATCCTCAATAAGTCTCTGTATTCGCCTGTCATTGTAAAAGAGGTCGTTGTTGTCCGCAACGTCGTTCAATGATTCCAAAAGCGACGCCCGCTCTTTGTCCGAAAGGGGTTTATCGGCAGCGAATTTTTCCAGATTTCTCGCAAACTCAGGTTCGGCGGTGCCGCGCATAGCGTCTCGCAATTCCTTGATGATGTTTTGGCGGTCATCATCGCCGGCAGATGAAGACATTCGTTTGACATCGTCAATTAACTCCGCCAACCTGTCATCGTTTTGGAACGTTTCGTTGTTCTCGGCCATGTCCTGAAGGGTTTCAAGTAGTTCAGATTGTTCGTCGCCAGAAACCGACATACCTTTGGCGATTTTTCGTAGGGCTCTTTGAAGTTCCGGTTCTTGCGCACCCTCGGCCATTTGGGTGATGTCATCAATCAGGCCACCGAATCGCGTGGCCCGTCCTCGACCGTCTAGGTATTTTTGTCTATCTTTTGATGTTTCGCCCAATTTACCCAGAGCAGACGCAACGGTTGCCTCCAATGCGTTCACCCTGCTTGATTTGTTTCCGTCGGGGTCAAATGCGGCAATTACCTTTACGGGGTTGACATCCCGACCGGAGGCGACTCCGTTTATGTATTCGGATAAAGCATTGAGTACGTCGGACGGATACCTTTCGGTCTCGTCTTTCGCCAAATCGGAGGCCACGCCATCAACCAAGTTCTTTATCAACTTCTGTCTATTTTTGGGGTCTGCTTTCTTGAAATCATCCTGTTGCGATAGTGCCGACAATTTTGCCGTCACCGTTGAAACCAGGTTGCCGGAATTCGACCAATCGGCGCCATCTGCTTCCCACGCCTTCCTAAGTCCACTGTCCCAGTCAGCACCGCCCGCGTTGACGGAATCCATGAAGCCAATAGCGTCTACAATGCTTTGCCTGGTGCTTGACTCCAGTCCGCGTGGTTTCTTTTTGTCAACAAATGAGGTTCTTGAGCGGTTGGCATAATCTCGTTTTTCTAATTCCTCGATTTCTTTCTCGTCTCCGGGCGTTCTGATTCCATAGCCACCGCCACGATTTGGAAGATTCATTCCCCCATCACGACGGGCCGCGAATCTTGTTGGGTCTGGCATTTCCCGCCACGTGCCATCGAAAATCATTCCGTCGCCATCAACGTCTCTTCTTAAACGTGGGTCTAGAACACCAGAAATTACCCGTGTTGCCCTTGACAAAGTATGTCGGCGTCTTCCACCGGGCAATCCAGGCCTGCCCGACGGCACAAGTGCTCGACCGGTTCTTCCTATTGCGTAGCCCAAGCGACTCTTAACAAAAAAATCCACAATTTCTTTGGTGTTTTTACCAATTTCATCGCGTTTAACTAACGGGAGATTTTGTTTTACAAGAATATCTTTATTGATTATTTTTACAATTTCTCCACCAAATTTACGTTCATGACCTTTTGACATTTTTTGCTGTATTGCATAACGTTCCGCCATTTGAGATGCGCGATTGGGCTTAGGATTAAATTGTTTGGTTTCATAATTAAACGCTAATTCATTTGTCCGAACCCTGAATCCAATTTCGCTCCTTATTGCCGATTGCCGAAAATGTTTGGCCTTGTAAGAAATAGCAGTTTTTTTCTTGTTTTGTGATGAAGGAATTTTTTTATTGGTAACCGTAGGATATTTGGAGATATTGGGATACCTGATTGATTTCACCAAAAGTTGACAATTGTTCTGTGTTGCCAAAGAACCATTGACGGCCGCAATGTCTAGGCTTCCAATAATTATTTTCTTCATCATTCCGTCAGACAAATTTTTAAATTCACCTACAGAAATTCCGACCGGCAAATCAGACAGTCCCAGATTATTTTGATTGGCCCATTCTGACCATTCCACACCTTTATCGCTCCAACCGTAAAATTGATTGGAATCATCAGACCTAACAACTATGCCAAAATTGATGCCTCGATGGACATTTTTAAGTATTGCGTATTTTTTCATTATTAACCGCTAACTACTTTGCTGATTGCTTCATTGCTCGCAATGAGTTGTTGTAATCTATTTTCATAGAGTTTTCCGAGAATATTTAAATGGATTTTTTCTCCAGAGGACAATCTGCTATCGTTGTAAAGTTTTGTTTTAAAATTATTAAAACTGAATTCCCTGGCGCGTTTAATAAGTGTAGCAATAAATTGCAAAGTCAGGCCGCGTTGGGTAGCGCGAAGTTTCTCGAAATACTGTTTGTAAAGTTGTAATTGAGAAACAGTAAGAAGTTTTTCGATGTTCTCTTCGGTTCTTTGTGTAATTAAAATTTTTGACAACTCGATTAAGCCAGCGCCGTCATTTGACGTCGGAACAATTTTAATTTTGTTATTAATGTTCGCAATGTCGACAGAGCCAGGATTTCTATTTTGAACATCTGTTAACAGGTCGGAAACAAAAAGTCTTGCGGTTTCCTGCCAGGGTGCGTTGCGAAATGTCAGATTATCGTCAATTTTTCCACCACGTGAAACTATTGTTGAATCTTCTGTTAGGTATCGACGAGAGTCTCCCGCGCCAACAAACAACACATTTGGGGATTTTAAACCTAGGTGTTGCTGTATTTCGGAAACAAATCTTTGGGAAAGGGCTTCAAATTTTTTGGGGTTTGATTTTTCAATATATTTGTCGCCATTTGGTAGGGAAACCATAGTTCGTGAGTCGGAAATTTTTTCGCGTTTTATGTTGTTTGCCTTTGCCATAGCCTGCTGCAAAATCTCGGGCGAAATTTCAACAAGAGAACCGCCGCGTGTGATATGTGCAATGGCACTTGTCAGCGTCGTGATGTCGTCACCCAACGGAGCCGAGGATGGGCTAATTGGCGCTTTTTCCGTTGCTACTTCTTCAACGGCTTTTGGCACTGGTTTAACTTTTCGTTTACTAAAGGCCATTGTCGCCCATTTTTGGCGGCCGTCTTTTACAATTTCATTTGGATTTTTAATCCCGACAAATTTTTCGGAATACTTTATTCCCTCGCCGGTTTCCATCGCAACCATTTTTAGACGAGCCGCAGGGTCTGAGGTGTTACTAGATTCGATTGCCGTGTTAACGGTTCGACCCAGTTTTCTTCTTTCCCCAATCGTAAGTGGACGAACTTTTTCCAGAGTTAGTTCATGGCCACCGGGGAGAACATACTTAAGACGAATGATTCCGGTATTTGATAGTAAACCAAGTTCGTCTTTACCAATAAGGTCAGGGCTAAGCACGCTCATTATGTATGTTGCGCCCTCCATGTCCCTGCTGTCGGGAATTGTTCTTAAGACTGAGGCGGGTACGACCGGCTCCAAGACAAACCCGTCTTTACGAACCATGCGAGCCACTGATTGGTCAGTCGCACTAAGTGGCTTGACTAGTTTTTGAATTTCTGCCATTGCTTTTGCCGGATTGGCGAGCGAAACCCGCGGAATCTGTGGCGCCCTTGAAACGTCTGCCGAGAGCGGCATTTGGCCCGCCCCAAGAGTCGTGCTGGCAATATTTCCCGATGGCATTTCTCTTGCGATTGTTCGACGAATCAATGAAATTGCGGCACCCAATGGCCCGGCAATAATGAACAACTTTTGTCCGCACGTTGAAAACTTATTATCCGTAAAACGTCCACCGTATTGAAAGCCCTCTGGGCATCGCGAGACACCGTCACCCGCGCCACGTCTCATGCCCGGAACGCCCGGAATGCCCGGAGTCAGCAACCTGGTCACCGATGAGCGGATTGGGCTTCGCACTATGCTCAGGTTTCCCGGAGTAAGAGTTGACCCGACCGCCTGAACTGCCTGAAGTACTGGATTGTTGCTACTTACAAGGCCGATTCGTTTAAATTCAAATTCGCGGTTTCGACCAGACCTTTTGATAAGGGCTTTATAGGAAATAAGTTGTGGGCTTGTCGCCCCAAAATTTTTCATAATCTGGGTTGGACTTTGGCCGTTGTTTATGAAGACGGTTCGAATTTTTTTGATTTCCGTCGATGGGCAGCAAAGGCTCTTGTTTGTTAGTTGCTTGACTTCCGAAATTATAAATTTGTTTTTCATGGTCATCCGCAACACTTTACGCCAACGTAGGGGGTCACGACCGGCAACCCGAGATTGTCGGTACCCTCAATTTCCCAGTTGTTGTTGTCGTTCAAATACGAAACAAAATCTTTTTCAGCGTCGATAAATTCCTGCAAAACCTTCACGGCGTGTGTCATGTCGCCGGCGGTAACAATATTTAATTCTTCGCTTTTCTCGCGCCAAGAATCTTCCGAGAAAAATTCGTCCTTGTTTTGGGCGAATTCATCGCTTTTGCCAAGAGGTGTACCTTTCCCGACAGCCCGGGCAAGCCTTCCTGGCGCCCGAATGGCCCTGCTCAGTCTTTTGCCAAATTCAGCATTGGACCAATTTCTTTTCTTGAGTTTCCCCTTGCAATTCTTCATCCCCGGATGGTGGCAGCCCTCGTTGGGCCACAATCCGGTCGTTTCGTGGTGGAGCCACGCACAGATGTTGTTGAGTGGGTACAGTTCCGGATGGTTTGCCAAGATGATTCGGCACCTACGAAAACCCCCCGGTAGCCGCATGATAGGACGCCAATATCGCAGGAGCCTCTCGAGGTTGCCTCGTCTCGGCCCGTAACCGCGAAGGATGTCTCCCGTAATTCTTTCTTGCGGCAAATCAAAAATGACATCTTGCGGCGCCTTGAAATAAAACTCATCCATCTTTGGATTTTTTCTTTCTTTTTCCCTTTTTAAATTTTTGTCCAGGGGCTTCAATCCAATTTGCAATCATTTTTTGAGACCATTGACCGGTATTTTTTGCAAGAACGAAATCCATCGCCCTGTTTTCGAATTCCAAAGACTTTGCCTGTCTTTGTAAAACATCCTTGACAATTATCGCACCGGTCAAAAGTTCTTCACGAATCGGCAAGGATTTACTTACAAAAACAGAATACCAGTGAATATTTGTTTTAGACTGATGACCGTTCCATAGGTAATCATGGAATTTAGTATTAAGAATTTTTTGCATTTGGGGATGGCTGTCAACATATTCCCAAAAACCTTCCACACTTATATCTCCCACCTTGTTTTTAACAACACAATCGGCATCAGGACAAATTGAATCGACAATAAAATATATTTTATTACTATCAGATTTTCCCACAAGTATTGACTTCATGCCCGTACAAACTCTTTGCGCTCATCTTGGTTTTGACTAATTCGTCGCGCGCGTCTACGGCCAATTTTATCAGATTTCTTATTTTTGGCCAATAATGGCATTATTGCAAAAGCCAAAACAATTGGGTCTAAATCTTCTAGATTTATAGAATTCTTCACATTGGCAGATTTGATATTTAGCCCAAGTTTTTCAATTAAGGGTAAAAGAGTTTCTCGGGAAATTTCTGCCGGTAATTGCCAGTTATGTGGCATAACTTGCTCTATAGGCTTTCCGCTTACGTCATGTGTCCGGCTCATTCTGGCTCCCTCTGTCCTAATATCTGGCGCCCTGGAAAATAAAAACCAAGAAGCGAATGCCTCGGCCAATCCTTCTGTCGCTTTTGAGGCGGCATAACGAGTGGCCGCTATACGCTTCTCTATTTCCTCCGCCCGCAATGCTGAATGAAATATTTCGTCAGGGTCTCCACCCAGGTTTATCGTTTGACCCTTGCTGATTAAGCGTTTTAATAAATGTCCCATTAGCGACGGCATCCTTATTTTTGATGCGCTTTTATCTCTTACGCTGAAATCGAGTAAATGGCCGAATTCATGAATCATTGAACCGTAGGCAATCCTTCCTGCGATTTGGCCAGTCAATTCTTCTAATTTATTTGGGTCATCATATGAGACATCATATTTTGGCAATCCCAATTTGCCAAACGCTACCGGTGTTGAACCCCCGGGGGCCAAAATTTGAACTTCCCCCCGCGCCCCAAAAGTCCCTCGACGGGGTTGATAGTGTTGACCCCAGTTCAGGGAAACAATTTGTCTTGCGGCATCTTTAATTTCGGCGGCATTTATATCAATACGCGTTTTGTGTTTGTTGCCTTCTTTAAATCTTTGCGCTCTAAAAAATTTTACTCGAGGACCAAAGGTGCCAAAAACGCTGGTTGGTACAAAAATTTCACTGCGCCCTTCAATCCCACCATCTGTAATATTTACTGAAAAATTGTTGTCTTTTAGAAGTAGTTTCATTCCCGGTACATTCGAAAGTAGGTCATCTAGGGCCTGCACGGCTGCATAGCCCGCGAAATTGGTTGCCAACGGTCTTCCGTTTTTGTCTTTTTCTTTAAATAATGATTTAGACATCTCCACATCTATTCCATAGGTTTTTTTGAAATATTTTCGGACCTGTTTTGGCGAATAGCCAAATTTTTTCTTAAGATTTTCTGGCGCTTCAACCCTGGGAATGCCTAATTCGTCTCGTCCGTGTGGCAACTCAAGGGGTCCTTGGTCTAATTTTTCCGCGCTGCTTCTATCGCCAGGTTTGAAATTTTCCCCAAACCACGAATCTGTTGACGTGCTGCTTGCCAATCCCCTTGTACCGCTTGCCGATTTTTGCAATGATTTTTTTGGCTTTAGGTCATCAATTTCTTTGTTTGAAGCAACACTCATATTGTTGTCAGACAAAAGTTTTCTTATTGTTTCTGCCCCCGCCCAACCGATGACATCAACAAGTTCATGCTCTTCCGATAAACCGCTGATTTTCATAGAATTCGGATACATGCCACGACTTTCCCAGTCAAGTCCTTCGTGATTCAAAAATGTAACTTTGGGTCGCTCTTCAGGACTTTCTGCAATCAGTTCCCGAATTCTTTGCCGTTCGCTTAGGCGTCCGATTAGACGTGCCCTGGCAGAAATTTCGTCGCGTAACTCTTTAATCAATTTTTCGGAATATTGATTGTCCTTATTTTCAATAATTTTTTGCAATAGGCTAAGTTCTGATTTTGATAAATATTTTCCAAAAAAATCTTCTATGATTTTCTCATCAACTTTTCTGGTGTCGCGCTGACCGGGGTGTATCGCATCACCATCATTTTTCATATGTCGCCTTTGAAACTCAGGTTCAATACGGATTTCTTCTACGTCATTCATATCAAATCCGCCCGCCACTATTGCTTCGATGTAGAAGCGATAATCCTTATCAATGCTTGTGAGGTGTGCAAAATCGTTTGAAACACTTGCTTCTAAAAGATTTATAAATCTTTGTTGTTCAGAATCGGGAATATGCGCGTGCGTGGTTCGAAACCGGGCTAGGTATCTATTTAATATTGCCGCCTCGAGCAATTCGTCATCGGTTGCCGAACCATCGAGGCTGACGGGTGTTCGCATGCCACTAAAAGAATCACCAAAAGTCACCAACGAACGTTGTGCAGTTTCCGGTTTTAAGATTATTTCAGAGTGCCCATATTGCCTTGGAAGCGAATCGACAAGTTTCCCTTCAAAAGAATTTGGGTCGTCGATTCTCTTGTCGCCAACGCTGTCTTCGTCGCCAATAGCAATTATTTCGAGCAAATTTGGGACACTCTCTTCGATTTCTTTGATTTTTTCTGACTGTTGTTTCGCGCGGTTTTTTAGGTGTCTTTCATTAAATTTCTGTTCGTCAGGATGTTTCAAAAATCCGTGCGCGGGTCTAATCGTATTGCGCGCCTTTGAAGGGATACCCAAAAGTAATTCAATGTCTTTTCTGTCAGCGGATTCAGATGATGCCGTACTTTGTCCTCCGAACTGTCCTAATTGTCGGGGGTCATGTGTTGTCTTCCATTTTTTATCTTTTATAAAGCGGTATAATGGTGATTCGTCCGGTGAATCTCCTATCCCTTCATCTGAGATTCCGCGAATTCTAAATATTGGACGTTTATCTAATCCGTCTATATATTTTCTTACCGAATTAGCCGCAATCTTTTTAATTTCTTCTGGAGAATTGTTTCGAAGAAGTTCTAAAACTTCTGGGCTCACAGGCCTGCCGTAATTCCATTCCTCTACAATTTCGCCCGTTTTTGCTTTATCGATTGTCTTATTAATTACTTCATTGAATCGAACCTTCGCTTCTTCGTGACTCTCATATCTGGCATCATCCGGAGTAACAACACCGAAAGGGTTGTTTCTTTTTTCGACCCAATCTTTGCGTTTTTTTTGCTTCTCAGCCAATGCTTCCCCACTTGGTTTCCCAAATTTAATTCCCAAATACTCATAATCTCCTTTAATGCGTCGATTTTTTGGTGTTATTTCACTAGGAATAGACGTCACGTCTACCGTGGTCGTAGAAGACGCAAGACCACCTCGACTAGATGTCGCAAGGTTTTGTGGGCCAGACGTTACAAGGTCTCGTGCAAAATCAACAACATTGTTCCTTTCGCGTTCGTTGAGGTTCCCGAAATCGATTTCGCCCATCCCACCCAAAAGGGCGCTGTTGCGAATCGCTTGCAAAACGTCTTTGGAGTAAGACTGACTCGTATCCGTACGTTTGGCCACCGGTTTTTTGGCGATACCAAAATATTCAGTAAACTCGTTGGCCAATCTAATGATTTGCGAGATAGGAGCGTCTACCACTCTTACATTCATTTCGTGATTATTGCCCAATATGCCGTCCTTGAAATCAAGACCTAATTGGGCGGCCCACCTGTGGTGTCCATCAATTACGTAGCCATCTCGTGAAATAAATATTGGTTTTTCGCCGGGCTTAAATGTTCCAGCCTTAGCGCTGGCCATCATGCCCGCAACACCACGGCCCTGCATGTCTCTTTGTGTTGCTTTTAACTTGTCTGACTGGACATATTGAGGGTCCGATATTTCGAGTCCCCGTTCTTTCAAAAATTTAACAAATTCTGCGTTTGCATCGACTTCGTCTTTGGCCTTTCCTCCTTTGGCAAGTCGCTCGGCGTTTTGTTTTTCGAGCAGTTTTTCCGCAAGACTGCCCGCCCTGACTTTACCCTCTGCCTGAGGCATCAAATATCGAGGTATACCTTTGTTCCCCAAACAAAATGCGCTTACTCCCCGAACCGTGACCTGACACAAATCAAAAACGAAATTGTCCAACGTTTCTTTGTCTATCTGGCCTTCTGCAACCATTTTCTCCAAGGCAACAACCATCCTTGCAAAATCGTCAATTAATGTATGCGCCCCCTCAATGTCTGGCATGTCCACATCGTGACCATCAAGAAGCGCCATAACCGCATCTTCGACAGTGTCAACTTTAATCAACTGTCTTGGCGCCTGTGGGTGAATTTTTAATTCTCTTAAATAATCTTCCCAATCTTCGTCCACTATCATCAAAGCATCGGGTAATGGCACCCACCTCAAACCACCATCTGGCTCTTCGGAAACTATTCCCCTGGGTTCGATGTGCGTCGACGATGCAAGCCCTCTTTCGCTTTGGCGAAAAGTGGGATTGATTCGTTTGAGTTCTTCATCGACCATAGAAATGAAATTAATTTTATTTTTGGCTTTGTCTGAGGAATCGTTGTCCGGATGGTCAAAAGGAATAGGATTTTCACCTTTTTCAACTCTTATTTTTTGATATCGAAGCAGTGCTTCGTACGGTGTTGTTTTTTCGTTCGCGATGAGGTCTTCCGGAGTCACGTCCGACCATTTCCCTGAAGAAATTTTATTTTCAACGTATTTTTGGGTCATTGATGTGTTGAAGGGTTCCACTTCATCAAGGTCGAAGAATCGCGGGTCATCAATAATTACGTCTATCCCGTGTTTCGCCGATACATCATCTCGTTGCCGAGCAGCCGCAATCAGGTTCGTAAAACTTGTTCGTGGATTTATGCCAAGCATGGATATTTCTGCAGGCGCCCAAATGTGGTCCCCGCGCAAATCGAATGATTCCGAAACGATTGACTCCACGTCAGACAAATCAAAACTGCCCAACGTAAGAGATTCGACATATCGCTTCCTTTGGTTGTAGAGGGCACTAGCAATGGTGTCTTTCCTGCCGGTTTTATTTTCAAACAGTACGGCTAGGGGTTGAAAAAACATCGCCGCCAGGGAGCCGTCTTCCGACAGCCTGGAAAGACGGGCGCCTGCTTCCAGTACATCGCCACCACCGGTATAGGTTTGGTCGCTGGCGGTGTCGCCGCTTACCGCAAGCGTTCTCTGTGCGACTTCTGGCCTTAAAACAATCGAATTTCTGCCGTACTGGTCGCCAACTTTTGAAGATTTGTTGCCGACGCCCGTTTGGGCTGCATCCCTCCCCTTTCGACCGACAGACGGTGCGTCGTGCTGTATTTCAACATCATCACCATAGATGGAGCGCAATCTTTGTATTCTTTCGCTGCTTGGCCCTTTTTGTAGGGCCTGCCCAGATGACGGCCTGAGCGACGTTGTTTTTGAGTCTGTATCTACCGGAAACCGCATCAACTGATTTTCGACAGTCCTTCTAATTGCGGGAACATCCAAACCCCTATTTGCGAACGGGTCTCCACCCTGTGTTTTTCTGCCCGAATGCACGGTTTCATATCTGCCATTCTCAATCAATCCGCGCGTGTCCCCCATCATGACGATTGGCCGACTATCAAATGGGCTTTCAAAATTCGCCGCAGCATCTTTGACCGCTGAATTGTATTGTTCGGGCGTCATCGACTGAATTTCTTGGATGAAATTGTCTATTTGGGAAACAAGTTCTTTGTCGCCCCTTTCTTCGGCCACGAGTCGCATAACCTCAAGCCTCAAACCAAAAGAATCCTTATTGTCAAAATCCCTCAATTCCCTCAAGATGTCCTGGTCCGACTTGCCTAAATCTTTTGCGTAACCTCGCACTGTTTGTTTCTGATAATCATTTAATTTGGGAGCAATCTCTATGTTTTGAAGATATTCATGACTTCTTGGTGACAGTCTGGCGGTTTCGCGTTCGCCTATTACGCGCGGAAGTATTTCTCTTTCTTGTCTGTCCAAATCGACACCAATGTCTTCGGCCCTTGCGAGAATATCTACGTTTTTTTGACGGGTAAATTCGCCGTGTATCGCTTTATTGATTTCGTCAACCGTGCTGGAGGCTAAGCCGCGACTGCGCGGCAATTCTTTGTCAGGATTGTAAGTCCGAGGAATTTTTTCAAGTTCTAAAATCAAATCATCTGGTCTATTTGCTGCTCCGGCATCTCTGACTTTTCCGTAGGAAACGTTTTCAAATTCCCTGGTAGTTCCGTTACGGTAGGAAACTTTCAACGTTTGGGTCTGGGGGTCGTACTCGATTTTTTGCGCCAATTTTGATTTTCGCGGGTCGACCTCCATTGCCACCGCTGTTTGGGTTCTGTTTATGCGTGCCGCCTCTTGTCGTCTTTCAATTCTGTTTTCTGCGCGCTTAGCAATTATTCTTTGCGCAAGCGGGCGCGATTCGTTTGAACCCAAAGAATGAAACGTCTGGCGCAATTCGTTAAGTTGCGTTTCGGTGTTTCTTTGCGAAGTAACTTGGCCAACGATAACATTATTTTTTGTTTTGCCGATAATTTCAATTTCTCCGGGCGGCAAAATCAGAGCGCCTATTTCGCCTTTTTGTGTTCCGGGCGTATTATCGGGTAGACCAGTAGAGCCTTCTGGAACCAATATCATCATTCTTTGGCCTTGTTGCTCCGATGGTCGACTGGGCCCTGTGCCACCAATATCTTCAGCCGAATGAATAACCGCGGTAAAATGTTTATTGACAGCAATTTTTGTTCCCCGTTCGCCATCAAGCGTGTCAAAGGAATTTGATGGAAAATTTATTTCAGCAACGAAGTCGGTGGGCAGTTCAGATGAGTCAATTAAATCCATAAATGGAATAAATTGTTGTTCTATGGCATTGACTACTTCTTCTGGCCTACCCTGTAGGGCCCGAGCCCATGTTGTTGGGTCGGATGTATTCCAAAGCGAATTTCGCCAGTTGGCTTCAAGAATTTGTTTTTGCTGACTCGTCGCATTTTCCAAAACCGATTCTCTGACTAGATTGTTTGTTCTTGATGCTTGACTCCTTGAAGCAAAACCCCTCAAGGCTTCTTTGACGCGTGAAACCACGTCGGTTAAACTTTCTGGTATTTCCTCATCTAAACCAAAATCATCAACGGGCGAAAGTCTGTCAATGCCCGCATCAATCATTGCCCGATTTTTTCTTTTTTGCCTAAAATCAGTAAGACGAAGTCTTTTTTTCACTTCAGCCTTGATTGTGTCCTTATTGATTGAGATAACGGGCTTGGCTGATGGATTGGCTACGCCAAAATCAGGAGAAATGTCGCTATCATAATTTAGCGGACCAAGGAAAGCCTCTATTTCTGGTGTTTTTTGAATAAATCCAGACTCAATGCCTGCCGCTAGTTCGGCTTGCATTTCTGCGATGGTTGTTGCGCTTGAAATTTGAAAATTTAATTTTATTTCATTAAATTTGTCTAAATTGCTGGCTTGATAAATTTCGGCCATTTCCTCGTAAACTCTTAACGCCACTTGGTATTTTGTTGACCCTCGGTCCATTGTTTTCATTTGTTGGTGCAACTGCATTAAGGGCAGGTATAAATCTTCAACGCGTGAAATGTTTTTATCAGCAAACGAACTAAGAAAAGCGGCCCTATAATAATGTTGCATCGCATACCTTCCCCCGGCTTTTTTGCTTAGAAGGACCTGCATAATTTCAGGTAAATTGTCGATGGCGCCGGGCAGCCAGTCAGAATTACTTATAATTGACGCATAATCCCAATCTTGTCCAAATACGCTAAAATATTTTTCCTTTCCGCTAAGTAACTTTTCGGCAAGCAAAAGTATTTCTTTGTTTGTCATCGTCTCTTTTAAGCCAGGAATGGATTTCAAAAATCTTTCGATAAGCAAAAGTTGCCGACCGTGCGTTACTTCATGATTTATGATGTAAATTGCTTGACCTATTTCGCCCATACTTTTTTGGATGTACCGTTGGATGAATGCATTTCCTTGCTCAACACTTTGTTCAAGTGCATCAAGGGACATCAATTCCTCGAAATACGCAGTTTTGGCTTTCGCTGCGCCAGCCCTATCTAACGAAGATGAAATTGCCTGCAGTTTGGCAACTTCCGTGCCTGCTGTTTTTGTTGGCTCAAATAATGTGAAATCTTTAGACTCTGGGTCGAAATCATTTTGCAGCAAGGGCCTTAACGGATTCAGGGCAATATAAAAACCGCTGCCGTCGAGTTCGGCTGCATAGGCAACCGCATCACTTCCGCCTTGATTTTTGTCAAATGGCGAAAGAAATTCAATCCTTCTAAGGTTGTCCATCAACCTTGGATTTCGTCGTCGTTGGTTAAGTATTCCAATAAGATATCCCGCTTCCATTTTGCGTAGTTCGTCAAATTTTTTCTGAGCCTTAAAAATTATTTTTCCTTCTTCCGAACTGTCGCCAAAGGCCTCACTTACCGATTTCGCTCCGGTTAAAACCTCCATCAATGCTTTTTGGAATTCTGCATGGTTGCCTCCGTATTTACTATTAACTAATTTGTCCAATTCGTCCGGACTTAATCCAAAATGATTTGGTTGAGTCATAAGTACTCTTAAAATAAGTTGTAATTGTTTTTCCCTATGTGCGGACATGGCTGTGTCAAAGTTGCGACCAATACCTTTTCCAAAATATTTACCTAGAGTTATGCCCCATCCACCGTGTTCTGGTGTTTTCAATAAAAGAAAAACTTTTGCTAAACCGTTTTGCACGGAGTCAGGGTCGTTTGGGTCAATCATTACTCCGAGTTCCGCGGCAAAATCCATAATTTCCTGCACATCCAAGTCGGCCTTGTCTCTAAATTGTTGGCGCTGAACAGCCTGTTTTATTAATTTTCGAATCTCTTCTTCGCTTTTTTCCGGAAAGGCTGCGCGAATTGCGGAACTAAATTCTTCTTCATACCTATCGGGGGTAATAGTTTTCGCACTGGCCCTAATTTCTTCTATATCCCTAATCAAGTCAGGGCTAAGCGGTGCCGGCGGTCTGACTATCGGACGGCCATCAGGGCCAAGTAATTCTCCAGTTGGCCCCATAATCGCCGAAGAAGCAAGGCCTCTCCTTACCCTTCCCATCACTTCTGGCGATGCCGTTATGACCTCGCCGGAATTTCCCCGCATGGTTGGGATTGCCTCGTTGATGCTCAGTACGTCTTGAAAAATTTCGTGGTTTACGTTTTGTATAATTTTCATCACTGCGCGCCCAATAAGGGGAGTAAAGTCAAAACAATTACTACCGATATCGTCTGTAAATTGATTTGCCGCCGGCACTCCGGGTGGGCACCGCATTCTTCCACTAGCGTCAATTATGATTCCAATTGCCCTTGCCGCCGCCTGTCCCAAATTGCCCACTGTTCCGCCAATATTGGGGCCAAGGGCTTTGACGCTAAGTTGGCCGGTTCGTTTATTCATTTTTGCTGGGCGCGCGATTACCTGAGGTTCGGTTTGGGATTGGAGAAATTGTGTTACTTGTTGGTTATAGTTTTCGGCGTCTGTGGTTTTGGGTAAATCAAGCCAACCAATATTTGGCACGTCACCAAGCAATCCATCAAGATTAAATCGTGGCTTTATCTCAAAATATTGATTTGGTTTTGCCTTCGCATTTGGGTCAAAACAATATGTGCCTAGGCGTGTAAGTTTGGATTCTTTTTTTCTTCTTTCTTTGTTGTCTGCCGCCGCATTGCGGTTTTTCCCGCCAGAACGCCCACCCATTGCCGCCTTGACTGCATAATTCGGCGAAAATGGATAGATGCTTGTGAAAATTTGCCCCTGGGCGAATTCTTGTACTCGTTGCTCAATCGACTTTGTTTGTATTGGTGCAAATTTTGTACTTGTTAAAAAACGAGACGCGACTATTTTTTTTTGCCGCATTCTGGGCACCTTTTCTTAACTAAAAAACACAATTATTGTTTTTTGTTTTGCTCCTCGGCAATTTCTGAATTGAGCAATTCAAACTCCAACAATTGAGACATGAAATTATCGTCAATGCTGGGTGTGTTTGTTTCTTCTGCTGATTTGCCGCCCGCCACCCAGTTTGCGGGAATCATTGACTCGGCATTAAGGGCCCTGGCGCGTTTCATGATATGAATTTTCGCAGCGCCCTTATTCTTCGCTCTTCCAAATGCCTGTATCGCATTTTGCAAATCTTCTTTGTTTGCAATCGGGTAAGACCCGTCAGGAAGCGCGGTTCCCGATTCGGCCATCTTGGAACGTTCGTCATCAGTGAATGCCCGCTTTAGGGCAATCTCCGCTGCTTCCGCCTCAATATCTTGGGCGTCTTCTTCGTCGTATTTATCATAACCAAGCACTTCGCCGTCAAGCGAAACGAATACGTCGTAAGACTTGCCGTCAAGACCATCAATTTCGACCGCATATGAGTCGTAACCTTCAAAAACGTCAGGTTCGACTGCAACCACATGTCCCTGAATTGACTTGGTTGCAATCTCCGCTGCGTCATTAAAGTCAATGAGCATCATGTCGTCAACAAGAGATTTTTGTTCAAATGCATTGTTGTCAAGTTTGTGCCAACCAAGCACTTCGGCTGTCGTGCCGTCAATAAACACTTCAATGGGTCTTCCATCTTTTGCTTCGACGTCAACGACAAACATATCAGCCTCTGCCGAATAGCCTGAATCCAGAACTTTGCCGTCAAACATTTCTTCCGCAATTCCTTCAACGTGAAGCAAACCGGGCATACCTTTCTCGGAAACACAACCACCTACGCAGTCGTCACAAATTGGTTGGCCGCCCGGATATACCTTTCGGTCAATTCCGCAAAGATAGCCCCTGGCGCCAACATCTGCTGTTTTGTAGCCCATGGTCCTTAAACGACGAGATTTCATTTGCTCCATTTCGTCGTCTTCTTCCTCGTCCTCATCTTCGTCTTCGTCCGTGACGTCTGTAGGCTCCCCTTCGGGCGCCTCTTCGTCTTCTGCTACTTCCTCTTGGCCTTCTTCCTCGTCTTCCTCTTCGTCCTCATCTTCGTCCACGGACGGCTCTGAAGCCTTCATTTTTATCTTCTTTTTCTTTGCTCTCCCATACATTTTCTTTTCGTCGCCCTCGTTCTCTTCGTCATCCTCGGCAACAACAACTTCGTCCTGTTCACTTATTTCCTCTTCGTCTTCCATCGGCACGGCTTTCATCATCATCGGCATTGCACCACATTTTGCGCATACCTTTGCCTCCGGCACATAACCGCAGCCCGCAACGTCGGCGCCCTTAGCGCACTTCAGAATCGAACCATCAGCATCCAATTTGACGACTGTGTTCTTGTCATAATCCATGTTTAGGCTCCTTATTGCGGTACGAGATGACCATAGCAGGTGCTAAGTCAGCCCGTTGTATAAAAATTCGTTTTCAAAATTATACTTCACAGACTGATTTTGCCGTGAAGTAATGGGATTTTTCCAATTTTCAAACATCGTCAACCGGTTTTGTAGTTTTGTCGACAAAGGTAGACATTGCTGCTGACGCAATTTTTTCAAGTAATTCAGCAAATATTTCTGCCCTACTTCCAACTCCGCCACCCTTCCCTGCGGTTTTTTGTCTATCAATTATTTCCATTACGGCGTCAAGAATTTGGTCAGCCTCGTCTGCTGAAATTTTGATTGAGCCCACATTTGTTCTTTTTGAGTTCGGCCGAAATGCGGCGGCTTCGTATTTTTTAATTTTTTCCTGAAGTATTGTCAAGCCTTTTTGAGTCAATTTTGAATCGGCTTCCCGAATCTCTTTGCCCAAGGAATCATCTATCTTTTTCCACCAAGTCGATTCATTAATAATTTCAGTTCTTGGCCGCTTTGTGGGGGTGGTTGAAGATGAAAGACCCCTACCGCCTTGTTTTTTGAATCTGTTTGTTTTTTGGAAACGACGGGCCTTGTTTATTGAATTATTAATCGTGGTGCTGCTAGGAAGGCCGCGGTCATCATAATCATCGTCGTCGCCGCCAAAGCGACTATCAAGATTGTCTTCATCACGACCAACATCAAATTCATCAGGGTCGTCATCGTCTTGTTCAAGACGGCCCGACCTATCAAGTCGCCTACCCGACGCTCCGGCGCCGCTAATCATGTCTTCTTCCCCCAGGTCTTCTTGAGTATCGCTGCGCCGTTCTCCACCAAAATCGTCAAGAAGTTCTCGAATCTGGAACAAATAGTTATGCACACCCTCTTCTGCCTTGTTAAATTTGCCTTTTCTGACGTCGTCATTTTTTAGTTTTGCAATTTCACGCAAACCCTCATCCAATTCATCAAGGGCTTCTTTGACCGACTCTGGGTTAGGGCGGTTGTTGTCGCCGCCATCGTCCGGAAAAGCCAACGCCATAACCCTGTCTATAAGGTCGATTGAGGCGGTCTCAAAATCGCTTCCCACCTGTTCTTTATCTTTGTTGGCCCTGCGTTGTTTGAAGAATTCCTCAAATGTGCTCCTGTACGCCGTCAACTTTTCTTCTAGTTCGCTATTCCCCGATTTTCGAGGGCTTGTTTTGGGCGCGGGTTTTTTCTCTTCGGGCTTCGGGGTGTCCGGTTTAGCCGGTCTTTGATTTGACACCTGCGGTCTTGGGCGTCTTTCGCTCTCTATCTCGCGAAGACCTTTTCCCGATTCTCTTCTGAGACTTTCGTCTAACAAATAGTCATCAAATCTTTCGAGGAAGGCCTGCCATTTTACGGCCCTATTTCGTTTCTTTAGGGCTTCATGATTTTTTACGAACCAGGCATATTGAGCATCGAAATCCATTTTGTCAAAATCTTCTGGGAATATTCCTATATCTATGTAGGGTTTAAGTAAATTCTGACCTTTGTGGATGTAACTAATTTTTTTTCTACTGCTTTGCATTGGGTCCGGTTCAATGTGGAATGGTGGATTTTCCAGATTCTTGGGATAACCTGTGGATTTTTCCTTTTCGGCAGCCTTTTGCCCGGCACGTGTGTCTACGCCCCTCTTAATTCTTCGTTGGCCAACAATTTCCTTGTCGCCAAGTTTTGTTTTGGGGCCAATTCGTATTTTTTTAGTAGGCGAAGCGGGTGCTTTTGATTTGTTTTTGCGTTCGAACTGGCCTGTTTTTACCAATTCATCCAAAATTCCAAATGCTGTGTGGCCTTTTTCATTATTTGCTTTTAAGTCAGCCACGCCGCCAAGTTCTTTAAATTCTTCACTAATTTGAGGCCATATTTCTTTGAATTTTGCCAACATTTCTGTATCTATTTTTGGCAAAAGAGTAGCATCATCAAAACGTGATGCCTCTTTTATTTCTTTAGCAAATTGTTCAACAATTGTTGGTGGCGATGTAGAATTTTTAAGAAAATTATCAAACATTCTTACTAATCTGTTCTTCGATTTTCTAGGAATAAAAAATAGCACAACTTCTCGGGGTGGTTTTTGTTCTGCCCATGCTTTCCACCACGTTTTGCCCCATTTCTCTTTAGGAAATGACTCTTTTTTAGGCTTATATCTATAAATTGGGTGGGGGAGGGGGGGGTTGTGGGTGGGAGATTTTGGAACTTCTGTATCTGAACTTAAACCTCGGTCGAAAACCCTTGTTGGGGCTGGCATTTCTCGCCACGTCCCATCAAAAATTATGCCATCGTTGTCAACATCGCGGCGTTTTCGGGGGTCTAGTTCCCCTGTAATTTTAGCGAGCGCGGCCCTGCCGCGCCGAACTTTTCCCCCACCACCCGGCACCAGCCTGCGACCAATTCGCCCTATTAAATTTTTGGTTGCAGTACCAATTGCTTCATGAGCATCATCATTAAGTGGGGACACCAATAAAATTCCGTCCTCGGTTACAACGGTTTCAATTCGGTGAAAATCAAAAAGAGGGTCAAGTGCTTGTTTTGTTTCAAAAGCGCTTTCGGGAGCACATGGAATAAGCCATGCATCTTCTTCGGTTTTTACACTAATCATATTTTGTAGAGAATTGGTGATTTCTAAAAGTTGCTGCGTTATTTCTTTTTGTTCCTGCTCCACAAGTTTTTTATTAAAAATGATGTCTAGGTCTATTTCCGATTTTGAAGAATCAAAAAACCCACTTTGGGTGTTTGAGTCACCATATTTAACGGGGATAAGTGGCGTGCTGGGTATATACGGTTTTCTTTGAACGTTTGGAAAATTTGGAATTCGCTGCCCGGGTCTCATGCCTGGATTTGTGGTTGGCATTCCGGGCATTGGTCTCTCAATTACAACTGGGGAAGTAACCTGCTCAGGCTTGCCAAACATCCATTGATTTCCGTCAAAATGATAGGCAAGCCTAAAAATTCCTTTTCCAGGTTTTACAAAAAGAACAAAACTTTCCGTCGCTTTCATAACCTTGATTGGTCCACCGGTTCGAGAAGTTAGTTCTTGCTGGAGAGCCAAGATACGGTCATTATTGGCCGGCTGAGCAATCCCTTGGGCGAATGGGTCATTTGGTGTCTTGGGTTCTTCAATGGCTACTGCGGTGATGCCGCCCATTGGATACATGTGAACTTTTTCTTCTTCGCCTTTTACCGAGATTGTTCCGGTTAATTGATTGGCGCCATGCAAAACCGGACTTAACTCGTAAAGTTCCACCTCCCTAAGAACATTTGCTTGCCTACTGTTGTCAAAAATGGCATCAAGTGTTTTATATCCAATAGACCATTCTTGTTCTTCGCCAAAAAATGCAACGTTTGTAAATGCCTCTTTACCTTTTTCTGAATTCAAATTAAATTGAATTTTTGCGTACAGGCCGCCGATTCCGGCAATTTTCATTTTTTCTGGAAGACGTGGGTCGTTTGATGGAACCTCGTAAATTTCCAATACTTTGCCAATTGGGTCATTCCAGTTATGGCCCCAAACCACACGCGGTTTTCTGCGTGTAAGGCTCTTTTGAAAAGCCCCCGCAACAACGATGTCGCCAACGCTGTCTTTGTTGCCGATTCCGGCCACAAAACATTCAACAATCCCCTGAGCCTCGTCTATGTTGAATTGCCCGTTATTTGACTTAAATTGTATGTCTTGCATCCGCATTCCTTTGCGACTTAGCAATGATAAACGAATTTAGTCTCTATCCATTGAAGGTATTTCTGTAATTAATTTTTAACAAATACAGAAATTAATTTGCAAAACCCCAGGCAATTCGCGCTTGTTCTATAGAAACCTCATTGACGGTCTTGGCAAGAATATTTGAAAATATGGCCACACATTTTGCGCGGAAATCGATATTTCTCTTGTCGGCATCCTTGGTATGCAGGCTCGATATGTAGGCAGAATTTAAGCCTTCATACAACATTTCGTTTACTTGTTTAAATTTTTCAATTTGTGTATCGAGTTGGGCAACAATGTCGATTTTATTTAGGGATTTTTCTGAAAATTCCAATCCATCGTAAATAATTGTCGACAAAACAGGACGAATATCCTCGTCAAATTGTTTGTTCCAAACATCGGAATTGAAAATACTTTCCACGACAAATCCGTTGCTTGCTATTGCCCGCTTTGATTTGATGCCACCTAGTTTTTCCAGAGTAACTCGCTGCTGGCGTTCAACCAATCTTTCAAAAGCCCTGTTCAAAATTGCAGCCCATCGCTGTAGGGACACGTTGTCTTCTTTTGTTTCGATGAAACCTAGGGGCTCAATAGACGCCTGTTGCTGTGGGGCAAGTGCCGCGTTTTGTACGCCCGCATCAGCCGGAGGCGGAGTCGGCTCGGGTGGCAATTGGGGCTGGCTGGCGGCGGCCAATGAGCCCGCCATTGTGTTTGGGTCAAGCGGGCTGGGAATATTGCCTTGGGCATCAGGCATTCCCGGAACGGCTGGTTGTCCTTCGGCGCCCGGAGCGGGCATTCCCGGCATTCCCGGCATTCCCGGCATTCCCGGCATTCCGGCTTGGGGCTGTTGTTCCATTTTCTTTTCGGTGTTTGCGATTGGAGTCAGATTTGGATTCATCAACAAAGAGTCAGCAAGGTCACTTTCTACCTTTTTGCGACTTGTCAACTCCCTATATTCGTTGGTGCTAATTAATCCCATTTGAACTTCATCCATGAAGTAACGAGAACGCTCTTGTTTATACAAAATCAATATGGGAACGCTCGAAACATCAAAATCAACGTAATTGACTTCGTCTAGTTCGTCAAACCCTCGAGCCAACAAATCGAGGTGAGGCAACATGGTTTCATTCCAGAACACACGGTGTTCTTCTGCTGCGTTTGCAAAAGTCCTGCCCGAGGCATTCCCAATGACTGATTCTGGAACCCCAAACGCTGCGAGAATTTCTTCTTTTTGAATTTGTCGCATTTGCACGTAGGCCGCGTCGCGCGGATTTGCGGACGTATCGACATAATCAACACCCTCGTCGGAAGAAATTACCGTCGTATAACCGGCCCTCCCTATATTTCCGCGAAATCTATTCCTCAACTCATCCTTGTCGTCGTCGTTAATTTCTCCTTTAACAACCAAAATGCCGCCGGGTCGGCCATCGTTTATCAAATAATTTCTGTTATAAACTTTTGCCAAATTTTCGATTTCAATTGCGATGCCCGCAGACTCCATTGGCGTAAGAGATAGGTATGGGTCAAGCGGGTGGGGGCGACGAATCCATAGCACGTCGTCTTTTTTCATTATGATTTTGTTACCGTTTGGCAAATCGACCTCGTATCCAGCAACGAATGTTTTTTCGTGAGGAATCGGTGCGGTGAATTGCGGCGGCAGAAGGTTTAGTCCAATCAGGCGACCGTCACGACCTTTTATTTTTTCGATAAATGCGCCACGTGAACTCATCAATAATTGGGACGAAAGTCTGTACCTAAAGATAAATGCATTTTCGGCGTCATTGGATTTTGTGTTAAAAATTTCGATTAAGGGCGAACGCAATGCCCGGCGCCCAGTCAAAATTTGACCATCTCTCGAATTATCTTTGCGAAGAATAATTGAGAGCCTCGCCTGGTTGCCGGCGATGGCGTCGATGCAACGCTGTACCCACGTAATTTTTTGGAACCCTTCGCGATACGCGCGCTCGATATCCCACATGTCGTGGTAGGGCCTGCCCAAACGACCCGGGTCCATGTTGACCGGCAGGCCAGGGCCCAAAGACTTTATGCCTTGATTCCCAAGGGATTTATTGTTTGACGAGTTCCAGGCCATTTAAAAATTACTCAGCGCCCAATAGATATCCGAAAAGACCACAACCAACTCCTGCAATAATAAAGCCGACAGGCGGCGCTATGAGAAAGCCTCCTATTGCAGTAAATAGTATAAATGACGCCATTAGCATGTGAGCGAACGTCACTCGGTTTGCCTTTAATTTGAGCAACGCAATAATTTTTTTCATGCTGTAGTAAACTAGCGCACTTGTTGGGCTACGATTGAATACAGTGGTTTTTAAATGAGTGACTGGAAAAAAATACTAGAATATCTCGAGCCAAAACCCCCTCAATTTTGTCCTGAAGAACCGTCAATAAATCAAAGAGTTTTTTTAAGGACATATTCAATTGAGGCGTTATTTGGTGGTGCGGCGGGCGGCGGTAAATCATCCGCCCTGCTTATGGCCGCCCTTCAATATGTTGACGTGCCGGGGTATTCAGCGATTTTGTTTAGGAAAACATTCGCTGACTTAGCCCTTCCTGGCGCTCTTATGGACAGGTTCAGGTCTTGGGTTGGGCTGCATGATAATGTCCACTGGAATAACAACAGTTTTATCGCCACGTTCCCGTCTGGGGCCCGGATTGCTTTTGGCTACCTAAATAATTCAAACGACTATTTAAGGTATAAGGGCTCCGAATACCAATTTATAGGCATGGATGAAGTGACCGAAATAAGGGAAAACGATTATCGATATTTGTTTTCGCGTCTTCGTCGCCCGCCTAGCGGACCCCTTTCGGAGGTGCCACTTAGGATGAGGTGCGCCTCGAACCCGGCCCCAAACTGGGTGCGTCAGCGTTTCATAGTTGAAGGAAAGGAAAAAGGCAGAATATTTGTTCCTTCACGCCTTACCGACAACCCGGGAATTGATGCCGAGTCCTATCGGCAGGCCCTAGCGGCGTTAGACCCTGTTGAGCGTAAGCGCCTTGAAGAAGGCGATTGGTGGTCAACCACCCTTGGAACCATGTTCGACAGAACTTCTGTCGTCATTATAGATAATGACGAAATTCCCGTAGGAACCTCAGCATCTCGGGTCGTTAGGTTTTGGGACCTGGCGGCAACCGAACCCAACCAATCGACGCCTGACCCCGACTGGACGGTTGGCACCCTGATGATGTTTGACCAGGGTGTTGCCTATGTTTTGGACGTCAGGAAAAAGCGAATTAAGTCTGACAAAGTAGAGCAATTTGTTGCCCAAACGGCCTATGAAGACGGTGCTGCCGTGGCAATTCGAATGGAACAGGAGCCTGGCTCGTCAGGCAAGGCGATTATTGACCAGTTTGCCAGATACGTTTTGCCGGGTTTTGATTTTGGCGCGAATAGGTCTACGGGCGACAAAATTACCAGAGCAAGGCCATTTGCTGCCGCCTTGGCCAATGGGAATGTGAGGGTAATACGTGGCCCATGGCTTAATGATTGGTTGGACGAATTTTCTGCTTTTCCAGAAGCCTGTCCACATGACGACCAGGTCGACTCGGCAACGGGCGCTTTTAATTATTTAACCGGCCTCGGGTTGCCACAAAGGAGAAAAGTCAGTATCGTTGTATAGCGACAGTCATTATCTATCTAATTACTATCAAGGGGTTATTAAATGGAAAAGTTTGATGTTTCAATTTTGGAACAAATTTTGCAGTATCTGCATGGGGCGGATACTTTGCTTTCAAAATACCTAGAAACATCGTCAGACCCAAATGAGGCCGCAGAAATCTTGATTCAACTCAATATTATCAAGCGAGATATGGCCATGGTCTACGATTCGTTTTCCGGAGGGGTTGCAAGGTTGATGGGGAATCTTGGCTCTATTGAAACAGCGTCTGGCGCTATCGTTGAAAAAAAGAGCGGCGTAGACCGAAAAAAATGGATGCACGCAGAACTTGCTTCAGCGGTTGCTCAACGTCTTTCGGAAATGTCTATTGACATGGATACTGGTGAAAGAATTATGACGGCAGAAGAAATGGTTCAAAAGTTGCTTGATTACGCTGCGGTTTCGTATTGGAGGGTTGGTAAATTGGGCGAACTCGGAATTAACCCTGATATTTATTGTGAGCAAGGCGAACATAAAACAAATATTATTGTCAGATTAGGAGATAAAAACAAATGAGTGATATATATGGGCGGTTATCAGAACCATTTCCACAAGAAATGGAAAAATCAATTAATAAAGGTGGGGTAAATTTAACCTATATTCCTGTTAGCGAAGTCATCAATCGCTTGAACAAAGTGCTTGGTGTTGATAAATGGTCATTTAGAATTTTGCTTTGTCAGCGCGATGAGACGGACCCAGAATTCGTCGTAGCGCACGTACGTATCGATTGGTCCCCAGAGGATAGTTTGGGCGTTTCGCGCGATGGTTTTGGGGGCCAAAAGATTAAGCGGAACAAACAGGGTGGAATTGTTGACCTTGGCGATGAATTTAAAGGTGCAATTTCTGACGCCCTCAAAAAAGCCGCCCAGTCTTTTGGTGTTGGTCTTTACCTTGCCCGCACCGAAGACGCAATTGAAATTGAGCAAGTGATAGAGGCAACGAATACCCCCTTGTCAGAACATGAACAAAAGTGGGAAAATTTCAAGGGAATGTCAAGGTCACTAAACAAAACACAAAAAGACAAACTTTCATCGGCTTGGCTCAAAACCTACGGAAACAAACCAAAACCAATGTCGGCATCTGATGTGGACAGCGAAGCGCTCGATTTTCTTTTAGCCGAAGCGGTTGCTGCTTCGTTTGGGGCCACAATTGTTTCCGAATCAGAATAACGAACTAAATCCTCCGACACATTTGTCGCCAAGTTCATTGGCAACATTTGAGCAATGTCCCCTTAAATTTAAGTTCAGTAAAATAGATTTAATTCCAGACAGGCCTGGAATAGAGGCCGTCTTGGGTAATTTTGTACACGATGTGCTGGAAGATTTATACAAACTCGAACCAACAAAAAGAACAAAGGCATTTGCGCGTGATTTGGCGCGCAAAATTTTTTATGACAAATATTCGGAGTTGGCTTTTTCATTGCTTCATAGAGAGTCTTCTATTAAACAATTTCGATGGCAGGCCTGGTTTTGTATAGATAATTTATGGAAAATTGAAGACCCAACACAAATAAATCCAATTGGTTTGGAAACAGAGTTAAATCACACCCTTGGGGGTGTGGCGCTTAAGGGTTTTGTTGACAGGCATATTCAAAATAGTTCAAATGAAATAATTATTTCGGATTATAAAACCGGCAAAACACCACAAGCCCATTGGGTCTTTGACAAGTTTGAACAATTGCGAATTTACGCGGCGATAATGCAGGAAACACAACTTTTCCCAGTTACAAAACTTGAACTTATATATTTAAAGGATGGCGTTAGATTTACGGAACAAATAACCCAAGAATTGCTCCAAGCAACCATCGAAAGAATTATAAGAATAAAAATATCAATCGATGAAAAGTGTAAAAATAATTCTTTTGAACCGATAAAATCTAAGTTGTGTGATTGGTGTTCTTATAAAAAAATTTGTCCTGCTTGGAGTAAATAATTTATGTCCTATATATCCGATGATGAGTTTGCACGCTTGGTTTCAGAAGATGTCAAAAATAAAATTTCCAGTCGTCAAAAAGAAATTCTTTTAAATCCATCTTTTCGTAGTCGATGGCAACGCGCCCTGTTGATGCTTATTGAAAATGTAAATAATCAATTGGAAGATATTAGTATTGACCGCGAAGCGGACAGACGACGTTATCGCGCAATGGGTAATGATGGCACCGTTTTGCTCCAGGAATCAGAAATAGCATATTCCACGCGCAGTATGAAAATAGAGCGTTTTAAGTTTCACATCAATAGAAGACTTGATGATGTTGTTAAACTTATAGAAAACGATTCTTTGGCTAATTCGCAATCGGACCCAAATAAAGATGCTGATTTGTTTAAAAAAGCAATTATCAAGCATCGTTCACTTTATGAAAAATTTGATATTGAGCCAACTGACACAGATTTGGCGTTATGGCGCGTACTGGACAATCAATGGACGTTTGAAGGGTTAGATGAAGGCAATGTCTAGTGCGTTTTCGTAGCAAGAAAAAGGAGGCGGAATACAAATTGCGCCAACCGCTTGTCGCAAAAATGTTGGGGCAATATCCCTATTGTCAAGCCTGTGGCGTTTTTGCCGAATATGATGGCAAAATTGTTTATCAAAAAAATCCGTCTCAAGATATACACGAATTAGTTAGGCGGTCCCAGGGTGGCTCAATTTTAGATGAAACAAATTTATTGGCCGTATGTAGAAAATGTCATGACCGAATAGGCAAATACCCGCAACTTGCCTTTGATTTAGGGCTATCAAAACATCATTGGGACAATAAATCGAACGACTAATCTATTCGCCATGGACGGTTATGGCGATGCTAAAAGCCTTATATTTATGGGCCTCGATTTATCTTTAACTTCTACTGGGGTTAGTGTCGGCGGCAAAACGTTTTCAATTAAATCAAAACTTAGGGGCATACAAAGATTAGTTGAAATATCGGAACAGGTTATTGAGTCCGCAAAAAAGACGAATCCGGCGATAGTAATTCTTGAGGGCTACTCTTATGGTTCAAAATTTTCGCGGGCTCACGCTTTGGGGGAATTGGGTGGGGCCGTAAAGGTTGGTCTCCATTTGGCTGGTTTTAGGATTGTCGAGGTGCCACCCAAATGTAGGGCTAAATTTGCCACCGGGAACGGTAATGCAAGCAAAAATGACGTTATGGCTTTTATGGCCTTAAATTTCCCTGGGTTGTTTGCAAAAACCTGTGGCGATGACGAATATGATGCATGGGTGCTTGAGCAAATGGGGTATGCCCAAATAGGCGAGTGTTCGTTTCGGTGGTCAAATAGTCAATTGCTTGGCCTAAAAAGAGTAGATTGGTCACCACTATATGAAGCCCTAGGGGGGAAAATTGATGGGTAGGTCAAAACCGATAAGCCAAGTTGAAATCGAGCAAGAATTGTTGCGAATGATGGACATGTTGGAACAAGAAACCGAGGCATTTGAAAAACTTGCAGAAGATTCTGCAAAGAAAGAAGCGCTATTTAAAGCAAATTGGGCCAAAGAATATCTTTCTGCAAAAGGTTCAATCAAAGAACGCGAGGCTTGGGCTGATTACAAAATGGCTGATTTAAATTATGATTACAAAATTTCAGAGGCTTTGGTAAAATCGAAGCGAGAAAAATTATTATCCCTTCGAACATCAATGGATTCTTTGCGAACCCTTAATGCAAACGTCAGGGTACAGGTGTGAACAACATTCACTCTTCCCTAAAATCTATGGCTTTTCCGCTTAGTCAACTTACGTACCTTGAAAACAACCCGAGAAAAGGAAACGTTGAAGCAATAATCGCATCATATGCGGAATTTGGGCAAATAAAACCAATAGTGGCGAAATTGAACGAGGACGGAAGCGCAACGATAATTGCCGGCAACCATCAAGTTATGGCGGCAAAGCAACTTGGCTGGGATGAAATAGCCGTTGTATTTTTAGACGCTGACGATAAACGTGCAATTGCTTTTGCGCTTGCCGATAATCGCACCATGGAGTTGGGGTACACCGATAGCGACATGTTGCAAAAACTTCTCACTGAAGTTTCCACAGATTACGGCGAACTTTGGGCCGGCTTGGGTTGGGATGAATTTGAAATAGCAGCCATGGATGAGCGCGCGATAATTAAGGCGCACGACGAACTGACGCAATCAAAATACATTCCTCCAGTTATTGTGACCGACATGGAAGACGAACAAAGCGAAATAGATAAGCAAATTTTATCTTTGGGCCAAACCGACAATGATGGCGAAAATAAATTGATAGCCCCCAAAGATATAAGTCATAATGAGGTTGCCATACGTGGTTCGGGTGTTGCCATTCCCGGGTCTCAGCCACAAGCAATAGTGTCCGTTCAACTGGTTTTTGATTCGCCAGAACAGCAACGTCGTTGGTACGACTTTGTTCGATGGTTGCGGAATGACCCCGGAATTGATGGCGCCACAACCGCCGAGCGATTAATAAATTTTATTGACTCATATACAAACGCATGACCAGGCAGCGTCTATTTTTGGATATTAATTGTGTCGACGCAGCCCGACAACGGATTCGCCATGTTTATGACACCTTTGATACGGTTTGTGTTCAGTTTTCTGGCGGCAAAGATTCGACCGCCGTATTGCTTTTGGCAAAAGAACTACACGAAGAACGCGGGTTGGGTCCGGTTCGAACCATTTTCAGAGACGAAGAAATGGTGAGTCCGCTCGTAATTAATTATGTCAATTACGTCCGGCAGTTGCCCTGGGTTGAAATGGAATGGTATTGCATGCCCCAGGGTTCGGAAGTTTGGGTCCTTGGTAAGCGTGAATCAATTATTATGTGGAGCGAAATAAGAAGAAAAGAAGGACGTCTTTGTCGTGAAATACCGCCTTGGGCAATAACTGCCGAACATTTTGGATTGCCGCCAGGTAAACCACCACCGGAAATTGTTGACTATTACACAATGCAGGGCAAACAGGGAAATACTGCATTTATAACCGGCGTGCGGGCATCGGAATCGATGCTTCGTTATAGGTCTTTGGTGCAAAAATTGCATGAAAATTATATTGTCACTCCATATAAGTCAAAAAAGGGAATTCCCTTAAAGTTTGCAAAAATAATTTACGATTGGCAAACTGCTGACGTATTTAAATACATTATTGAAGAACACAATTTTAAATATTGCGAATATTACGACCGCGCTGCCCTAACGGGCAGCAATACCAGGGTGGGCATTCCCCTGCATGGAATCGCAATTCGTAGAATTGGTGATGTCGTTAGGACCGAGCCGGAATTTTATGATGAATTAGTAAGGTGTTTTCCAGAAATTGATGCTCAGCGTCTATATTGGGCGGTTTACGATTACGACAAATTAATTCGCCAATATGCCGATAAGGGTTTTGACGGCGCAAAAAAATTCATTAGGGATTTTATGATGAACGAAACCAAGGCTTTGAGGGCAAAAGCGTTTGTTGCCGAATTTAGGCGCAAACATTTAATTGACCCGCGGTCCTACACGATTTATTCCCTTATTTATCAAATGTTTATGGGCGCAATGGCTCATAGTGTTGCGGTGTCGCCGATAGGGCCAAAAACAAAATCCCATACGGTAAGGTCAATTTCTGAAATTGATAGCATGGAGTTGAACGATGGAAATTAAATACATTCCAATTGAAGATTTAAAAATTGGAGATTGGCATGCAAATTATATTCTTAAACCTGAATTAAAAGTTCTTGCCTCTTCTATTGGTAATTTGGGTTTTGTTTCCCCATTAATAGTAATGAAGCGTGACAATTCAATTATCGATGGATATTACCGTTGGATGATTGTTAAAGAAAACAAAGAATTGAGTAAAAAACATCCAACGATTCCATGCGTTATCGTCGATTGCGATTCGCTTGAAGCGAGCATGTTGCATCTTCGAATCAATAGGTCTAGGGGTCAATTGGTCGCACACTTAGTTTCTGGGGTAATAAAAAAATTAGTCAGAAGCAAAAAATATAATGAAAAAGATTTGCAACAACTATTGTCAATGTCCGATGATGAACTCGACGTTCTTCTTGACGGAACAATAATTAAACGAATCAAAATTTCTGAACATAAATATTCACGTGCCTGGGTTCCAATCGAAGCCCCCAAAAACGCTTTGGAAAACTTTGTTCCCGAGAAACCGCCGAATGCTGATAGGTAAATTAATTTGGCTTGACTAATGCTAATATTTTAAGTGTCGCATCCCGATATATTTTGCGACACCCATTGACGTTTGGAGTTCAAAATGCCCAATGTTGAAATTGGAGGCGGCGAAGGCGGTGCGGCAGGCAGAATACGGCGCGCTGCATCACGTGCGGTTGAGGCTGCGCAAAGGATTGGTCGCGGACTTATCGACCGATTTAGGGGCCGTCGTCGCTAAATCGCAATCGAACTTGAGAGGTTAGTAAAATGTTAGTAACACTGGCCAACCTCACCACATATATGGATATCAGCCTATCCCTGCGTCAGCAAGATGCTGCAGAAATAATTCTTCAGGGCCTGCAGAGCGAGATGGAAACATATCTTGGCAGACCGGTAGAAATCACTGACTTTACAGAAGAAGCCCATATTTTGGAATCAAACCATGTCAATGTACCAATGGGTTCATATTTTTACAATCAGGGCCTAGGTTTGGGCGATTCTGACCCAAATGGAATTATTACCTACGCTGCACCGCCAAGCACGATTTATCTAAGAAATACGCCCATTGTCTCGGTTTCAAAAGTCGAGATGGATGGCCCAACACTGCACAACAAAATTCTTGGCGAGGCACAGAAGAGGACCGCAACAATAACCGGTGCCACGGTTGCTTCTGGAACCGCGACCTATACGGCAGCAAATCATGGCTTCACCCTGGGACAAACGGTAACGATAACTGGAGTCACGCCTATCGCGTACAACATCAATGCCAAAATAATCACCGCCGTAACAACAAACACCTTTGCAATTGCGAATTCGGGTGTAACTGGAAACTATGTGTCGGGTGGAAGCGCCACCGCGAATGGAAGCGACTACACCGTTAGAAGATATGGTCTGGATATTTATGCCGGATTTGCCAACGACATTATTAAGGTCACATATCGAGGCGGACTTGATGGCGACAACATCAAGATGTTTAAACTTATGATTTTGCGGGCTGCGACACGCGAAATGCAAAACATGCACGACGATGTAGTGGGCGTAAAGGACTTGAATCCTCGTGGCGTGTCAACCATGGAAACAGGTTTTCTTGAAAGCGAATTAAATCAACTCAAGAATTATTCTCGACGCAGGATTAGTTAAAATGGGTTCCGAATTAGACGTCAAAATTAAGATTAAAGTAAGAAATCTTGACAATGTTAAAGATAATTTAAAAAATATTAAAAGACGGATGAAGGACTTACGGCCTGTTTGGCCGAGGGCACACGCAAGCCTTAAAGATTACATGATAGAAAACTTTACGGCGCAGGGCTTACCATCGGGTGGGTGGAGGCCATTAGACGCAGAGTATGGTGCTTGGAAAATGAGACATTATCCTGGGGCGCCGATTCTTGTGAAGGGTGGCGGATTGTTTGCAAAAATATTGCAAGGTCCAGATTTGGATGGTAGGCCGTCGGGTGCAAGTTTTGTATTTAGTGGAGAAGTTGCCAAGTTTCATCAATACGGAACAACAAAAATGCCGGCAAGAAAAATTTTGTTTTCACCCGAAGTTTGGGAAAAACAAGTTGCCCAGATGATTGAAGAATATATTGTTGATGGCAAGGTTGGATAATTTTTTTTATGGAAATAGGCCATTTGATGCATGGGGCGCATTTTGCGAAAAACTATGTTTCTACGTATTTGCAAACTGATTTACCAATCAGAATAAATCGATATCGAAATGGCTGGAATATTTCCAGCACCGAATTACCAACACCTGCTAAATTTTTTTCCCATGAACCGCTTGCGCTTGATATGTGGCCGACAATTATCACCGTTGTCATTTCAACTACCGGATTTGAAAGAATGGGCTTTGATGGCCCCAATCCCCTTTATCGAGTCAATTACGCGATGCGCACATATGTTTGGTGCAGGGCAGTTGGACCCGAAGAAGCCACCATTGCTCGAGACCGTTTAACGTCGGTCGTGCGGTCGGCATTGCTTGATTATCCGTGCTTACAGGCGGTTGACCCGCGCCAATCTTTTCAGGTAATGATAGACGAGAATTCTATGCGCGAAGAATTTTCGGAAATCACCCTTTTGAAAGGCGACAGGGTTTTGTGTGGTGGTTATGTCGGCTACACCCTCGGAATCAATGAAGTTGTTACCCGTCAAGACATTGGAGCAATTTCTGAAATTGAATTCGCAATTTCGCAGCAGGGCATTACGGACCAAAATCTTTCTGCAAGCACATGGACAAACACCTATTCCGTTGAGTAGTTGTTTATGAAGTACAATTTATATCAAATTCCCAGGGAGTGACATGACTCGTTTATTCAAAAAAATTTACAACAACGATTTTTCCTCGATTGAGGGTCCAGCGCTTATCATCAAGAACCTAACTTTGGGCCATTTCGAGGTTGATGAGGCCGGACGCAGTCTTGAAAGTTTGGGTACTGCTGCTGTCGACTTGGATAGCAAAATTTGTTTAGCCGGAATTCAGGCTGGTCAATTGGAAAAAATTAAAGAAATTTCGACCAAAAATTCAAAACCTAAAACCAAGAGCGTTTTTACTTCCGACGAGGAAGTAATCTCGACAGTTGCATCACCGGAACCGAAAGATTCTGTACAATAGAACAACTAAGCAAGAAGATTTCTTAATAGTAAGGATGGTGTCATGCCAGGCGTAAGTATACAAACAGGGGTCAGGGTCGGACCAAATGCGGCGACTTCGGTCGAGACGTCTCAGATTTTTATTGTCGGCAAGACAGAGCGTGGGCCAATCAGCACCGCCAAACTGGTAACCAGCCTTGAAGAATACAAGGCAATTTATGGCGGGTATGTCTCTTATTCGTTTACCCAGCCGGTCATTGAATCTTTCTTTGAAGAGGGCGGCACAAGGGCCTGGATTTGCCGAGTATGTGGTGCTTCCCCAACAACTGGAACGCTTGCATTGCTTGGCGCTGCCTCTGCTGCATCTTTTTCCGTAACTGCCAATGGACCTGGCGCTTGGAGTTCCGGAATTAAGGTTCAAATAATCAATCCCGGCACCGGTGGTGGCGACTTTATCGTCAAAATTTTTGACAATGATGTGCTGAAGTTTTCAACCGGCAACTGCACGACGGTTCTTCAGGCGGTTGGACGCATAAATTCCAGTCCTGTCGCTTCCAAAATTGTCACTGCTGCGGCCACGGGAACAGCGTTGCCAGTGAACCTTGCAGCAACCGCTCTTTCGGCGGGCGATGACAATGAAGAAGTGGTGGCCAATGCCGACTATGTAAGTAACTTGACAAACTTCCTTGAATCGTATGGCACCGGAGTTGTTATGTGTGCAGAGACCGAAAACACAACGGTCCAAACTGGACTTGCAACCCATGCAAATGCATTTAATAGACTTGCTTTCATTAATTCATCGGTTTCCGATAGCACGGCCAATGCACAGGCAGACGGTTATGCGCTTGCTGCGGCAGGTTCAAACACTGAACACGTTGCTTATTTTTACCCGTGGGTTTACGTACCAACCTCGGTGCCTGGCGTCAACCGCGCCATCCCACCGGTGGGCTACGCCGCCGGAAAACGCGCAGTTGCCCACGCACAGATTGGGGCTCACAAACCTGGCGCCGGCTTAATTTCAATTGCACAATTCGTCAATGGCGTAGTGGCTGATGTCGATAAAGCAACTGGTGACGCTCTTGATGAGGCCTATGTAAACGCGATTCGTATAATCAACAACACAATTCGAATTTATGGCGCGCGCTCGTGTTCTTCAGACACGGGCAACTTCCGCTATATCACGGCGCAAGACGTTGTCAACCAGGTCGTGGTCGAGGCAAATCGTTCGCTTGAAGACTTGCTGTTCAGTGTAATTGACGGCCGCAACACCGTGTTTGCTGCCGTCGAAGCCAAACTGTTCGGGATTCTCGAGCCGCTCCGTTTAAATGGTGCGTTGTTCGAGGCCTTCGACAACAATGGCAAACGAATCGACTTTGGTTACACAGTCAAGTGCGATGCCTCGCTCAATCCGACAAGTCAACTTGCAGATGGATTGATTAAGGCAAGAGTTGGTCTTCGCGTCTCGGGTGTAGGCGACAAAATTGAAGTTGAAATCATCAAGTCGAACCTAGTTAAGTCGGTTGTTTAATAAACGGAGGAATAAATTATGGCTAAAGTATCACAAAGACAAGTTCTCGCAAATATTCGCCCACACAGTGGGCAGAGTTTGGCGGACTTGCCCAAGTTTGAAACTTTTTTGTTTGCCCAAGTAGCGGGCGGTGAAATCACCGCTGCTGTAGAAAAAATCTATGAGGGTGGAAAGTCATCTCCGACGGTTCTTTGCGCTCCGTTTGATATTGGTGACATTACTTTAACCGCCCACTATGACGACGACAGGGTTCCTTCTGACCTCAATACTGGTCTGGCTGCAAAAGTAGCAAAGTTGCGCGAATATGTGGGCAAGGCCTATTACGACATCACGGTCGAAACTTATGACTGCGACCTTAAAAAGATGGGTCTGGATAGAGTCTATTCCAAGGCGTTGCTTGTTGGTCTGACTGAACCAGATGGCGACTCGTCTTCGGGCGCACCATCAACCTTTGCCCTGACTTTCTCGATATCGACTGTCGCCAGCAAGTAAATTTTAATAATAATTTACACTTAATTGGCCTATATGGTGTGCTAGGTTGTGCGCCATGAGCAACAGTGAACTTTACACAACACCAGAAGACCCCAAAAAGCCAGTTAAACCAGCAGAAAAATTGAACAAAAAAGATGAGCCAACTCTTCTTGCGCAATTAACCGCCGCGGTGAAAAAGAAAGTAGAACGTCCCCAAGTTCTACTTATTATTCCCGAACGCCCGAATATCAAACTGATTATCAGCCCAAACATTACGCAAAATCAACTTCGTAACTGGCGTAAACTTTCTGGCGAAGACAGCAAAAATGGCATGGATGCGCTTAAATTTTCCTGCTTGGTGGTCGGCAGTACGACCGTGGGCATGATGTTTAACGACGAAGAGGTCAGGGATGCCGACGGTGTCGAATTGACCTTTGCGTCCGATTTGATTATGCAAATGACAGATACGACTCGTCCTCAGCCGGATTGTATCCGTGCGTTTTTCGGCGTTGACCCGCACATCGAATCCGCAGCCGTCAAAATCCTTGAGGCGGCCGGATATGCGGATACTGTTGACACAGAGGACCCTACGAAGGAGTCTTCGACGATTTAGTCGAAGATTCCTTAATCATAAACGCCGCTCGTCTTGGTGAATTGTGGGGCACAAACCCACTGACTTTATTGGATTGTTCTCCTGATGAATGGATGATACTGATGGCATGTGCTAAAGTTGTATCTGACGACCGCGAGCGAGAACGGCGCGAAACGGAGAAGTAGCACTCCACTCTGCCCGAGTCACATAAAGGGACTTTTTGTTCCTTATAAGGACTTAGGAAAAAATGCCTGATACACGCGCAGTAATACGCATAGACACAAAAGATGACGGTGGTCCCAGAAAGTCAACCGAACGTGTCGATGAACTTGGCGACCACGCGACTAAAACTGCTGCCAGACTTAAAATATTGGGCAGCGCCGCAAATAGTACGTCCAAAAAACTTCTCGGGCTTGCATCGTCTGCAACTGCTGCTGGCGCCGCTTTAGAAACCGTTAATAAAAAAAGCCAAATTTTAACTCGCGTAATGTATGCCGGCACCAAAATGCTCCGCATGTGGGGCAGCGTACTACAAAAATTCATAACGGGGGGTTTGAAACTTGCAACGATTGCTTTGGGCGCATTGTCGGTTTCGTTTGTTGGAATCCACGCTCTTTTTGTGACGGGCAGATTTTTGGTGAAATCGTACCACGTAGCCCTACAGGGTCTTGCCGCCGGCGCCGCGGGAGCGGCCGTAGCGATTGGCCTGGCATCATCGGCAATTCGTGAGCAACAGGCGGCAATGTTTGCGTATACAGGGAGAAACAACAAGGAATTTGGCAAAGGATTAAACCAAGTGAGGGTCAATATGCGAGGCCTTCAAATGGATGCTCAACTTGCCGGGATTGGCGTTGAAACCCTGAATAAGGCATACGCAGAAATTGCAAAAACAAAAACCGGATATTTGGCCAGCAGTAAAAGTTTGTTGAAGGATTTGTCAGATTTTGCATCAGCCGGACAACCGCTTGAAGAAGGAATGGTCAAAGCAGCAAAAGTTGTTGCGGCAATTCAGGACCCCAAAAAAGGTGTTGGCTCTATCAAGGCGGCATTCAAAGAACTTGGTCCAGCCGCAGAAGAAGCATTAAAGAAAGCGGCCAAAGAAGGAATTAACACCAAAAAAGAATTTATAGAAGCCATGAAAAGCGGCAAACTGTCTGCCCTCGGTGGTGTCACGGGCCAAATGGACGCGGTCAACAACACCATCATCGGACAACTTAAAAAATATTTTAATTTAATTCGCGGCCAATTTGCTGATTTTGGTCAACAATTTTTGCCTGAAGCAAAAGTTGGTCTAGAAAGAATTTACAGAATTATCACCCGCACTATGCAAATGTCATCGGGCGCGCTGGTCGGATGGGAAAAACGAGGCGGTTTCGTCGATGCGATAGTCAACGCTACGCAAAAAGTTTCGGATTTCTACCTGCGCCTCATTCGAGATTATTTACCAAAATCCGAAGGAATGTTTAACCGACTTGGTCAATGGTGGAGTAATTTTAAGGAGGGCTGGAACGACATACTCCGACAACTGAGACCATTCATTGACGGCGCTCGAATAATTGAAAAAATGTTTGGTAACGCCTGGAGACCCATCTGGGCCGAAATCACTGATGCTTCGCGTGAATTCAACAGAATGCTTCAATTCAACAGGCAACAGTTTGAAAAATTGGGCTCAACAATCGGGGAATCGGTGGCAGAATTGCTAACGATTCTCAGGGTTTTTCAGAGGGTTATTCAAGAAAACCTTCCGTTTATTAACAACATGATTCGTGGCCTGAAGGTGATAGCAGAACAATTCACACGAGTTTTCAAATTCATGGAAGGTCTTCCGTTTTTTGGCGGCCAACTTGGAAGCCAGGGCGCCACGGCATTGATGCTCGCTATGGCTCGTGGAATGAAAACCGCGAGAGGAACTGTTGTTGACGAAAAAAAATTGACTCAAACAATGAATGTTCAAGCAAGACAGGTTACCATATGGGGTACCGCACAGGGTGCTTATCAAGGATTCAAATTGGGTTCAAATCCGGCGATTGCTAGCGCAACTGGGGGTTTTGGGCCCTTGGTTGGTGCGGTTACGGGTGGGGCTATGAAAGGTGGTTGGCTGGGCCCAGGGGCCCAAAACCTGTGGGAAAAAAATTATCCGCTGCTCAGAACTGCAAACGCCTTGACTGGTGGTCCAGACAGGGTCGGCGGCGCTTCGGGCGCACTTGGCCTGAGTGCATCAACAAGCAGTCTTGCTAGCGCCGCCACTTCTATGGGCAGTGCACTTAGTTCTTCGACTGGTGGCCTTAATAGTTTTACTAGTGCCCTAAGCAATGCGACCCGTGCCGTTACCGGTCGTGGGATGCCAACGGGCACAACCCCCTGGGCACCACCAACAGGCCCTAGTAGCCCAGGTGCTGGTTACGTGCCATTTAGTATTCCGGGCGGTACTAGTTCTCCTTTTACGCCCCCCCCATCAAGTAGCGGTAAGGGATTGCTCGGTAAGTGGTTCATGCATGGACCACCAATGTTTGAAGGGCGTGGAAAAGTTAAAGCAGGCAAAGGTAGTAGGTACGGCATATCTAGACACTTTAGTGCGCTAAGTCGAGGGACCGGAAGAATTATGAGTGTCTCCAACCAAATAAAAGCAGACCGAGATGAGCGCGGTTCGAAATTCAAGATGGACGGCATGATTGGTGCGTTCTTGCTGCAGCAGAGTTTGTCAAAACTTTCAAACAGGGTGGGGGACGAAGATATTAAGGGGGGCCTTGGTCTTGCATCCGCGATGGCTTTGTTTAGTCCAAAATTGGCGGCCGGAATCGCTGGCGGCACGTTCGCTGTTAAAAGCGGCAACATGGGTCTAGCGATAGGTGGTGGCGCGCTCGCAGGCGCTCAGATTGGCAAATCGTTTGGCCCGATGGGCACAGCATTGGGTATGGCAATCGGAACAATCACCGGTGCCATCATGGCGCCAATCAACGCCCTCAAGGCAAAAAGAAAAGAAGCAGGCGCGATGGTTGATTCGTTCTTCGCCAACTCGTTCGGAAAATTTTTGGTGAATATGTCGTTGATTGAGAATGCGGCCAGAAATTCGGGCGCAAAAGAAACAACAATAACAAATCAAATGAAAAAACAAACCGACCAGTACAAAATGTTTGCCGAACTTTCCAAGAAAGGCGCTCTGTTGGGTGGCAAAAAAGCAAGTAGGCAGAGTTTTGTTGAGTCAGTGACAATGGGCGCCGGCGTAGGTACGGGTGTAGGAATGGCCGCCGGTACCGGCTTAGGTATAGCGACATCCGGACTGACAGGCGGGATAAGTATCCCTGCCGGCATGGCGGGTGGCCTTCTTTTGGGTGGCCTTCTTGGGGGCGTAGCAGGGGGAATAGGTTGGGGAGTACAAAAGGGTGTTGATTTTTTTGGGGGCGCTTCAGCGGAAGACAAACGCAATAGGAAGATAAGGCAATCTACGGTTAAAGAAATTTATGCGGCGGGCGGAATGAGTACTGCACAATTCGAACGCTTGACCAGCAAACACAAAAGGAGATTTGCTGGAGACCAAGAAGTTGATGATGACCTACAAGCACTCTTTCTTGACAAATTCTTTAAAAAAAGTGAAGCAATGGCACTTGCTAGCGAAAATGCAGAGAAGACAGTAAATGCTCGCCTTAAGTTGATGGAGCAAATGACAGGCAAGTCATCAATGGAATTGGTGAGCCTTGCCCAAACTATGGGTGTCAACTTGGCAGATTCCACGCAGGATTTCAATGACCAACTAAAACAACTTGGGGTGACGGTTGTCAAAACGGCTGGACAAATTAATCAGGCGGTTAGCGAATTAGCGACAAATGCCTTTGCCAAAGCATTTGACACCACAATCAGGCAAGAAAAAGCGCCTTTAATTCTTGATGAAGCAATCAAAAATTTTAGGCAGGATTTCAACCAGCGTGGCGCCAACGCGACAGTAACAGCAGAAGACGCGCAATCAGTTTTTTCTACCTATTTAGAACAACTTACCAACGCATATGGCGGCGATTCTGTTAAAGCGTTTTTTGAACTTGAACGTCAAATAGGAACCGCGGGCGGTCTCGCATTCCGGGAAATCAATCCGGCAACAGGCAAAAAAAATCCTCTTGGTGGTTTGGGCAATTTATTTTTCCAAGGCATGTCTGGTCAGGCAATAAATGAGGCCATGGGGAGCACTCGCAGCGGTTTAATGGGCACAATGTTGCCGCAACTAGGCGCAATATTGGCCCAGGGCCAAAGAAGCCTTGGGCAAGGCGGAATCAAAGCAGTCGAAAACAAATTTAAAACCTTGAGTCTGGATGAGCAAGAAAGATTTTTTACCGCCATCAGGGATAACAATATTGGAAGTAGGCCTGAAGATTTCTTCGCGCGCTTTGGTATGACTGGCTCTGAGTTTCAATTGCAAGAAATAAGCGAAACATCCGCTGCGTTCGCAATGGCAAAAGACAATGCGGAAAAAGAAAAAGTATTGCTTGAGGCTGAAAGAGAAGTCGTTGAAGGTATGGCGAAATTTTTCGGTCCTGCTTCAGAGAACCCAGAATGGTGGAGCAAAGACGCCTTGAGAGACCTCTTCATAGAAGCAGGCATAATAAAGGAGGAGCCGGATACGAGTACTCCTCGCGGGGGGAGATTCGGCGACACGACAGGCTCAAGGTTGTCGAGAACGCTTGCACGCCACAGCGCAATAAACGACATGGTTGCCGGCCGCCGCTCAATCACGTCAGCATTCAGAACGCACAATTTAGGCTCCATAAATTCCGACCACGTAACTGGTCGCGCATATGATTTGGTCGGAAATCAACTTGGAATGTACAAAACGATTGTCGAAAGGCAAGGCGGTTTTGCAGAGTTCCATGGTGGTTCAACAAACCGACATTTGCATGTCGTTCCGGGCCCTGGCGGACCAATGGGCGACACGGTTTCCCCATACACCAGACCCATGCAACGCCCAGTTATCCCCGCAACGGTCAGTCGTGGGGATATATCCGTGAACCTAAACGTAAACGGCATTGGCATCAAAGAAGCCATTCCCCAAATTAAAGCCGAATTAGAACGCGCGCTTTACGAATATCAGAATAGGTCGTAATTTATGCCAAGTGACCCCCATGGCGCTTATTCGTTAAAAGCCTCGTATGCCAATGTGGGCGTTGCGAGAATAATAACTATTCCCAAAACCAGCGATTCTGATTCTACTTTTATTTATCGAGAATCAGATTTTATCTTAACGAATTTGCTTCCCAATTTACAATCCGTATATGGCATAAATCCTGTAATTTTTCGAAAATGGGATATAACTAATGCACGCAACTGGGTGATAGTTGGGAACGATTATTACCTTGTAAAGATGCACGATAAAACGCCCTCTGCTTCTTTGGTCACATCTATTGGCAATAAAAACGAGATTTCTTTGTATTGTGGGACGGACAGCGCCCCAGGGCCAAAAACATTTATTGCCGGACACTCAATTCCTCGAGTTCAGGGGTATATCTCAGGACGGTGGGCTTCTCGGGAATCAGCAAATAGAAATGTTAGCGGCCAAAACATAAACGGCAACGAAATACCCGAGGTAGCAAGAAGACATCAAATTCCTGATTTTTCTCCGGGTGACGTTTCTGCAAATTCTGCACTAGTCGTAACCAACGATGACAGCACGGTTCTCGAGGCCAATGCATCAAAAGAAGAAGTTGCAAACGCTTGGCAACTATGGCTCAATATGGGCAAAACTCATGGTTTTGACTCTGCAATTACGGAAAAAACACAATTATATTTTCAAAATTCTAGAGGGCAAGGCGAAGGTTTTGTTAGAACGAAAATCACTACGTTTGCACAATTGAAAGCGATTTTTCCTAGATATTTTCAATTTGACAAACAACTTGAAGCCGAATCTTTTGAGGCTCTTGCCGGCAATAGTTGGATAAATAAATATTACGTCGATGGAAGGTGGTGGGACGTTGAAAGGGGATACATCGGTCTTTGGGAAATATTTGCACGAAGAGGTTTATCCGAAGCGGCTATTAAAAGAGAATTATTAGATGGTGGATACACAGAAGAGCAAATAAACGCGATACGTGCAGTTAAGGGTGTTACCGCAGCACAGTTGACAGGTTCGGATTCCGGGTCTGGTGGGTCTGGTGGTTCCGGTGGTTCTAAGGGTTCTGGTGGCGCAAAAACTGGCGATAATCAAACATGGACCGGGCCCGAGGGTTATCAATCAGGGCTAATCCAACAAATAACTATTCAGCGCAGTAGAAATATTTTCCTCACCTCTGACGAAATTCTTACTGCTATTGGTAATGACCAACGAGCGCTTAGTGAGCGAAACAGAACCGCAAGACCAATTATGTATCAAGTTTATCTTGACGGCTCGACGGACGCGGTATCAGGACAGCCCCTAATTAATCAATACATATTTGATTTGGCCCCAAATGAAATTAATTATTCAAATTTTGGCGGCGAATGGGTTTCTATCGAACGAATTGGTGGCTTCCCGTATATTGACTGGAAAAATTTTAAATTATTGCAAATTTCCATTCAATTCACGATTGCCGTGAACTTCGGGAATACGAACACGGGAGACGGATTGCAAATTTCGGCTATGGAACAGATTAAAAAATTGCAAAGAATGGCTCAAACGCCCTTTCCGGTAATGTTTTATCGTTTTGACGAATTGCTTACAAATCAATTTAGATATGACGACTCGGGCACGCCAAGGGGAATTCAATTTATAATTCAAGACTTGTCAATTAGCGCAACCCAACGTAATGAAAACATGGAAATTACTCGGGCTACGGCAAATCTCACCTTGCAAGAAATTCCAATTGAGCGGACGAATTTAATCGGTATGCCGCGTTTGGTTCATAAAAAAATCAAACCAGATGAACCGGTCCCATTCACTGACCCAGAATATGGTCTCACAAGTGCCAATTTGACAAGTCCACCCGACCGAACAGTTACATATAGGAACTAGGAATGAGCAACGTATCTTTTGCTGATATTGAGGGCGGCGGTGGCGGAAATAATAGTGGCGGCATTGTAAAAACCCAAGGTTCGCAACGTCAAATTCCAATCGTGTTTTTTTATACACGCTCAAATAAGCCGAGCATCGATTTTGTTTCAAAACTTTCGGAAAACATTCTTGACATAAGCGTTAATTATTCGATTTCTGCCTCAACTGCCATAACTTTTTCCGTGCTTGACCCGGGGTTGGAAATAACAAAAAGAAATTACTTTCAGCCCGGTCAACCGTTCATATATCGAAGTCACAATACAAAACGTTTGCGAGACCTGAACAACTACTCGCAAATTGCAATAGATGATTATGTGGGATACATAATGGAAATTGCAGACGTCACGATAGAACAATCGCAGGGTAATTCGCCAATTGTGAGGGTGCAGGGGTATACGAGAGCAATTCAACAAATGAAACGCGACAGACAGCCTGGAGTTATAAAAGGGTCAAATCACCAATTTGTTATTAACGCGGCCAAAAAATATGGGCTCGGTGCTGTTGTTCAGCCGACCTCCAAGGACAAAAATATTACGTCGGCCGATGGTGAAAAGGTGGCCGATTCATTGTGGGATGTCCTAACAAGATTGGCTAGCGAATCAAAAGATGAAAACAAAAATCCCTACACTATTTTTGAGTCTGACGGCACATTATATTTTGGCACCCAACAATGGCTTCTTTACAAATGGGGCCACGACTCTTATCCACATACTCAATTTAACAAAAAACTTAAAAAGGATGTTACGACAACTCGGTACGTTAGTTATTTGCACTATCCGCCAAGAAAAATAAACGGAGTACCAGATAATCGTTTCGTTTTAAACCAGATGCCCACCATGCACAAGGCGGAAAATGACCCGCTGGAGGGTGATGGTAGTTGTATTGTTGAAAGACTAAATGGAACCCGATTAAGACCAGGTATGACGGTAAATGTCGGAGAAATTCCTTGGCACACCGACGATTTTTTAATTACATCTGTTGACTACCAAGAAATGGTTACTGACCCGGTAAACATCAGTTTTGCTACGCCGCCAATACAGGAAAAGAAAATTAAACAAATAGAAGTTGGTACAATTTATCCAGGCTCTATTGAATGGGCAACTGTTGAGGCATTTGCGGCAGTAATCCCTGGGTCGTATTACGGGTCGTCTCACAACCGGTGGCGAAGGGGCGGTTTCGGAGGAGTGTCTGAAATAGAATGAAACAAAGCGGAAACATCAACAGGGCGAAGGCTTCGTCTCATCCTCTTGTGGCGGGTGGGGTTTATATTGGAGTTATTAAAGCATTTGTCGATAATCGTGCTACGGTGCGGGTTCAACAATTGGGTTGCGTATTTAAAGATGTTGAATTTTTGAATAGTTCGACACGAAATATTTTGGCCAAAAACGACCGGGTATTGTGTACCTTCATTGACCAGGAAACAAATGAATTATTCATTATTGGCCCATTTAATAAAAAACTAGACACCTTCACTGGAAAAGATAAATTTAATGCCTTAATTGATGCTATGCAAACAGAAATTAACGCTCTACGGGCCGCCGCTGGTCTTGGTAATTCAAACCTTAACTCGTTAAAACAGGTTGATTGACCATGGATATTTTAAAATTTCCATTTAGTTTTTCTACCAAACGTGAGTTCTCTAAACTTAAAGAAGGAACGGATGATTATATTCGTCAAATGATAAGTGTCTGTATTTTAACGGAACCATTTATTTTGCCGTTAACGCCTGATTTTGGCGTTGCCGACCCTACGTTTTCAACACTGTCTCCAGCAACTCTTATGTTGAACGTTTCCAAATACATACCTGAAGTTTCTTTAATATCCGTAGATTCGAGTTTAAACGAAGAAACTGGAACGGTCAGTGTAAAATTCTTATACAACAGGTAAAGACATGAGCGCAGATTTTCTTCCATACATAAATTTACGACCTTTGGACATTACCCCTGCCCAGATTTATTTGGATTCAATTGAGGTTGCCAGAACTGTATTTCCAAATTTTGATTTGCGGCCGGGGACAATTGAAGACGCAATGTTTCAAGCATTTGCCTACATGTCGGCATTAAATATTGGCGCAATTAACAGGCTCCCCGACTCCCTGATGCTGGGAATTGGCAAAATGTTGGGCACCCCTTACGCCGATGGCACACGGGCGACGATGGATGTCCAATTTACGGCCAATTCCAACGATGGGGCAACAATTCCAATAGGAACAATGGTTGCCTATACGCCGATATCGGATACTGGCGAATTGAACGCTTCTTATGTTTTTGAAACAAACGAAATTCATACAATTAATGCGAACAACCCCGGGGATGCCCTTCCAACTGGCACGGTTGCTTGCACGGTAAGGGATTTGGGTGTTATGCCCTCAATTCCTACGGGGACTATTTTAACCCTACTTTCATTTTCGCAAGAACTTTATTCTGCCACCTCTGCGGGCAATTTTGTTCAGGGACAGAACGCTGAAACAATCGATGAATTTTTGATTCGCTCAACAGCAAACCTTGCATCAATGTCTTCGGCTCTAGCGACGGCGACCCAATTGAAAAATTACATTCTTGTTTCAAATCCGGCGCTGGTCAGCCGCTGTAAGGTTTATGACCTAACTGACCCAGATGGAGATTTGCTTCTGGCAGATGGAGATGTGGCTGGCAAGATTGCGGTTTTTGCATATGGGCCAAAACGAAATCTTACAGATGCTGAAAAAACAACAATTAAAAACGACATACAGGACAAGAGTGTCGCTGGGTTGGAGATTGGAATCAAAAATCCTTTCTTGTTGAATTTTAGAATAGTTGCGACATTAAGTTATTATTCAAATCTCGATAGCACTACCGTATCGGAATTGGTAAAACAAAACCTTTTAACGAATTTTTCTCCTGAAACCTCACAAGCATCTGAAGAAAAATTACGTTACAACACCGTATTGAGAGCGATACATGCACTCCCATCTGTTTATAGTGTTGATTCTTTGGCAATTACTACTCAATATTCGGGGATGACAATAACCGGCGCCGCAAAATCAGGAAATAATGTCGTTTATACATCAAATAATCACTTGTTTTCGATTGGCGACCTGGTGGCGGTAACTGCCATAACTCCAGGAACGCTGAACACGACGACTCCGACTGCCGTTATTGCAAGAACAGCAAATACGTTTACTTTGGTCAATGCTGGTGCTTCTGGTACTTATAACTCCGGGGGTACAAGTACGGGTTCTTCGCCATACTGGGGCAACGTTTCGGGTTCTGATATTGACTATTCTTATAAAGGAAGTTTGTTAAATCTACAACCAGAAAAAATTTCACTTACTCTTAATTCGATTGAATTCTAATTGTGGATATCTTTAATCCCACTCGCAACGTGATTGTTGGCAACGATTCTCTACAAGCGCAAACGCTTGACGGTTTATTTTTAAATCCGGAAACATACACCCATAATTGGACTATTTCAAATGCAATCTTGACTGTCGATTCGGCAGTAACAGTCCATCCACTTAATTATTCGTTCAAAATACAGCCATTGAATGAGGCTTCCACAATTTCAATTTCTTTAAATGGCATTATTCCTCCGGATAACGACATCAATGGTAGCGAAGCGCAATTTCATTGTCAATTTTATTCACCACATGAATTGACTGTCGAAGCAAAAATTACGAATGTTGCTGCGAATACTTTCAAAACAAATTCACAAAATCTTATTGCGGAAAAATGGGAAGCGGTTTTTACGCCAGTAATTTCTGTTGGATTAATAAATGTAAATGTAGACAATATTGAGTTTGATGTACGACTGGATATATCAAATCATGGCGGTCAAATATTTTACTTGTCGATGCCAATTTTGATGAATGAACTTGGTTTCACCAAAAATACTTTTGTTGCGAATTTGAGAAAATTCGTGCCGACATTCATATGGGATAAAGACAAAATTCAAGAATACCCAAATTATCCATTTGCTAAATTTTTACATGTGTTGACTTATTATGGCTCAGTATCGGCGCTTCTTTACACGAAGTTTTACGAATATCTGAACAATGAAATTTCTCTTCAAAATCAAAACGCGGCATTTCGGTTCAGTCAACTCACCAATCCGGAGTATATTGATTCGGAATACATCAATTGGTTAACACAATTTAATGGCACACCAATCTACAAAACCATTACCAGCGCAACAAGTACAGAAGTAATTAGTAATGTTGACGAATCGCTTACGTGGCAACTCATTAACGGCTATTTTGGAAGAAATGCTGGGACATTGTTTGCTATTAAAGAATGTGCTCAACAGGTGCTTACGGGCAATAAGGTTGTATACGTTTTTCCAGGCGGCAGTTTTTTTCAAATCAATATTTACACCTTATTGGCAGAAACTCCGGGTGTTTTAAATGCGGGTGATTCGTCGCCAGAAGTTCTTGCTTTGGTGGCAAAAACCAAGCCGATGGGTTTTGAACTAAATCATGCATCATATGCTGTTTTGCCACTTATTCTTGATGACTCAACCTACGGACTATTGGGCGGGCCTACCGCCCCATCAGCGCCAGGGCTTGGTTAAGTGGTAAACTTAGAATTCGAAAGTGGGAGGAAAAATGAGTACAGCATTTATTAAGCAAATAGTTGAACAGGCAGTAAAAACTTTCATAACCGCATATCTCGGTGCATGGGTTGCTGCAGGCTCAAATTTTGATGCACTAACCGATACAAATAACCTCAAAATTGGTGTTACCGCGGTAGCGGCGTCAATTGCAATGAGCATGGGCTTAAAGAAAGTTGGCTCAAATAAGGACTCTGTTTCGGTGCTTTGACCCGAAACTGTCCTTATGGACAGGGGTTCCTAATCTACAATCTTTTAGGTCTTTGATTAGGAGAACACGTCTGTGATTGCTGGGGTTTATAACATAATTATTGAACAAGGCTCCACCTTTTTCCGCCAACTTACCATCGAACAGCCGGACCTGGACGCCGACCCCACGGGGGAAACTTTCATAAATTACAACCTGGCGGGCCATACCGCGCGGATGCATATAAGACGAACCGTAGAGAGTACAACGCCAATAATTACCCTAACAACGGAAAACGGCCGGATAGCAATAAACCCGTATGTCGCGGACACACCTACGAGAAACAACGAAATCTTTCTTACCGTTTCCGCCGCTGACACGGCTTTACTTGAAACAAGCGGTGTTTACGATTTAGAAATAGTCAGTTCGGGCGATGTGGTCTCTAAGGTAATACGTGGGGACGTCACCCTGATACCCGAAGTCACCAGATAAGGGCAAAACCAACCTGGCCGTCTTCCGTCGCCAAGATGGAGGAAATGTATAATTAGGGCATGGTCGTGCCTAATCAAGTAATTGTAAATCAAGATGCTCCGAATTTAGTCAGGGTCAGGGCATCGTCGGGTTCGGCCAACACCAGACGCCACGAGCATACACAGTCAGTGGCGTCCACGAATTGGGTGATTAGCCATACTCTTGGCGGGAAACCATCGGTAACTATTGTCGATTCTGCAGATACGCACGTTGTCGGTGATGTAACATATAACAGCACGACTCAAATTACGGTTAGTTTTTCAGCGGCGTTTTCGGGTAAGGCTTATTTGACATAAGGAAGTAAAATGGCACAAAAGTTTCTCACAAATCTAAACCTCAACCAGAATGAACTTATTAATGCCACCTTCCAAAAGGTTGGGGCGGACCCGGGTTCCGCTTTTGAGGGTCAGTTAATTTACAACACGACCACCCGCACAATCAAGGTCTATGCGAATGGTGCGTGGCGCTCACTACCGCACAGCATAGTTTCTGGTGGCGGCCTTGGCATTGCCGAGGCCCTAACGGTCTCCGAATCCA
>Ga0194121_10000680_pt1 | contig 59763 bp, 77 predicted proteins | sample TA2MahCa50mmetaG_FD_148609 | JGI IMG/M metagenome (GOLD analysis project Ga0194121, IMG submission 148609) | Freshwater microbial communities from Lake Tanganyika, Tanzania - TA2015020 Mahale Deep Cast 50m | ecosystem: Environmental > Aquatic > Freshwater > Lake | place: Tanzania: Lake...
CTGCCTTCTTAGGACTCAACAACATCTCAAACATTCTTTTTTACTCCCATATTAAAAATAATCCAGACCTTATAATATTTTGCTATTTTAATTAATTTGTTCTAAAGGAATCGTACTAAGATCCAGTAGTATTCTTTCCTTCAGTTCCTTGCTGTTCTTGTATGGCTCTGATAAGATTCTGCATTGCTTGATGATATAGTTCTAGCTTGCTTAACGCGTGCAACCTTGCCTCAGTGATTTTCTTCAATTGCGCATCAATAATTGCCCTTGTCTCTAAAGGTGTCTTCTTCACGATTATCCCTGCTCCAACTTCGACAAATAGTTCTTTCTCTACCCTCTCTGTCTTCATGAAGACACCTTTTCCAAGTGATGAAAGTACTTCTTTCTTCTGACTTTTCTCGAGCAATTCAAGATCGTTCTTGAACCTTACAAGCTCTCCCATTTCCCTCTCTATCAGATCTGCATGCGCTTGCATCTCTTCTATCTGCTTCTGTAAAGCTTGTGCCTTATATATCAATTCAGCATCCATAAAGATGGCAGAAGAAATGATATTTTAAAGCTATGCTTTGGAGAGTCTATCACCTGTATCTTTATAAAGAAATTTTCTTCTTTTATGCTATGGATATAAAAGAGTCTATTGGAAGAGTAATTACCCAGGAAATCAGAGATGCTGAAAAAAGTTTGCGAAGGTATCAAAAAACGCTGACAAAATTAAAAGCTGCAGATGGTTGCCGTCTAAATTACATTGTTAATTTAAGGTCTCTATGGGAAAGTCAAGGTGAAGGGAATACAACTACAAAGTATATGGGGACTGTCGAAGGAGCGGTGCAAGCAGCAGAGCAAGAATTTATGCGTGTCAACAATAGAAGAGATGTTCAGGCAGACTATCAAGTGATGGTCGTTCTTGGAAAAACGAAGGTATTTTTGCCCGAAGAATGTTGGAAACCATACGCTTCAAGGGCCAAAAAATAACACCAAGCCTATTATTTTCTGCTGTCGTGGCGCATTCAAATACGGGTACTCGCCTGGCAATTCAGCAAAAGGTTGTCTTGTAAACCCATGGTAAAATTGAGTGGTATTTATTTCTGTAGCAAGAGTACAATCACAATTATTGGCAATAGAAGCAATTTCTCCTATAATAAGACTTCTTTACTCGAGAATTTCCTGAATGCATTTTCGTAATCACCATACACTCTCTCTGGTGTATCAAAAGCTTTCGAGGAATCTTCTCTGGATCAAGATAATTGTATTCATTTTTTTCTTTTCTCTTTTTTTCTGGCAAAAGATATATAATATTAAGGAAGAGATTTAATGTGTGGCTTGTGATGCTTTTTCCAAAGATATTGGAATATTCCAAGGTTAAATTCATACTTCAACGTGATGTGGAAGAACGCGAAGAGGTAATTTTCCACACTTCAAGTTTCTCAAAGAATAGGTTTTGTTGGGCTTCTATATCAAATCTCATGCCCTGTCTTTTCATCATCTCAAGTATCCTTTTTTTAGGTGTTAGGGAAGATAAGACTATAAGTATTATCCCGTTCTTGTCCAGGTAAATAGGCGCTTTCTCAAGGAACTTCAATACCATCTCATCGCCTTTCTCCCCCCCAGTAGTTATGCGTTTGCTTTCTTCATCTTCTCTCTTGTCTGATGGCAGGTAAGGGGGATTGAATGCGATTATATCAAACTTTCCATCTACCTCTGAGAATAAATCTGATTCTATAGCATTCAACCCTTTAAGTCTAAGGGATTTTACTGCCTCAGGGTCTATATCTATAGCTATCACTCTCTCAGCTCCGCCGGTTATCGCGGCATCGCTTTGGACTCCAGAACCTGCACCAATGTCTAGGAATTTCTTACCTTTTGAATATTTTCTCACGATTTTCGCGAGCAATTTAGAGTCTTCAGCTGGTTCGTATATCATAGTATTTGTATGTTATAATTGTGAGTAAGATAGCGAAAAAAGGATATACTGCTATAAATAAAATCATTTCTGTAATCGAGATTCCATAATAATAAATATTGCCAGTCAGGCTTTCTAAGATTCCCGTAAGAAGAAAATAGACAATAGATATTGTAAGCGTCAGAGGATAATTGATCCTGGTTATCTTAAAACTTGTTGTGATTGCCTTTCTCCATGTGTGACCTAATGCATAAGCAGATTGCGCATAAATAAAGAATAACGCGAAACTTATTATTATCAGAGCATAAAGGAATATAAATATCATTTGCGCAGCTGCAATCTCGAGCTGCATCGTCCTTCCAATAAGTAAAGCGCCATTTTGTGCAAATAGCCACACTATATTGAATATGATTAAGAATAATATGGATTGCAGGAACATGCCTGGCCAGTTTCTCAGACCTCCCTTTGTTTTTCTAGAAATCACTTTGGCACATGATGAAAATAGATAACTGAAGAAAAATGACAAGCCTATAAGCGCAATTAATGCTAAAACTACCGACCATATCCAGAAATCTGTTTCAGATGAGATCGGTAATGAATTCTTTTTCTGATTCAATAATTTAAAATAGATAGTCATCCAAACAAAGGCTCCTATTCCAGGTAAGATGATTGCAGGATTTTTCTTGAAGACAGAAGCAGATTGGACGAGGATACCTTTTTCCATTATGAGGAGAATGCTTTAAGGATTGTGTCCTTGAAGAGGATTGCAGCGATAAGTATCCCTATGAGAAATAATAGTAGGACCACCAAAAGCACTATTTTTTTTGTATCCTTACCGGCTGATTTCTTCGATAGAGAGGGTATCGATGGGATATTTGCTGGAGATGCATTAGTCTGGTTTGCAGGAGCAGTTTGTGGTTGCCCAGCTGAAGTAGTTTGAGGAATTAGCTCTGAAGGCGATGATGCAGAGACGGTATTTTGTGCTCCAGTCACTATAGGTGTAGTGCCTCCGGTAAGAGAATTTGCTGCCTCTCTTATCTCGACAGATTTGTATCCTGCGTTTATGAAAGTCTGCATTGCTTGGTCCAGAGATTCTCCTCTCTCCAATCCGTTCTTTATTCCTGCAATTATTTCATCTTTCACAATTCCAGTACTCCTCCATTTTGCATAATGTGGACATTTTTATTGAGTTTGTACCCCATCTCTATAGCAAGATTAGCTCCTGCAAGTAACTTTTTCAGGTCGCCATGCGAGGGCACGACATGTTCTGGCTTTGTTAACTGGATAAGGTCTCTTAGGTCTTCCCTGCCGCCATGGCCCGAGACGTGGACATTATCAAATATACGCACATGAAACTTTTTAAGTCTTCTCTCAAGCTGCTCTTTGTTAACTTCATTTATAGGAGCAGGGATTGTCTTCGAGGAGAATATCACTTGGTCTTCAGAATTAAGGCGGAGAGGCAACTGCCCTTTTGCAAGTCTGTCCAGGATTGATCCAGGTTCTCCTTGGTGTCCCGTGCATACAACTAGATATCTATTTCTGTTCTTGTTCACAATGGAGAGAATTTTATCCACTTGTTTTCTATAAGTGCATAATTTTACATCTGATAGAAAAGGTGCTTTCCCTATTCTCTGGGCGGCAAGACAATATTTTATCAGGCTTCTCCCTACAAATACAACTTCCCTGTTCAGTCTTTTCCCAAATTCAGTTATTGTCTTGAGTCTTGCTATATGGGACGAGAATGTCGTTATGACCATTCCTGCATTTTGATGAGTGGTTGAGAAAAATACGTCTTCCAAAAGTTCTTTCGCAATATTTTCAGAAGGAGTTTTCCTGTCATCAGGAGCATATAAACAATCCACTATCAACGCTTTCACTCCTATATGTGCCAGCTCTTTTAATCGCCCATAATTTGGCTTGTCTCCAAATACAGGGGAGTTGTCAAGCTTGTAGTCATTGGCATATAAGATTATGCCTTTCGATGTGTGGACTGCTATTATTGCGCATTGCAAGGTTGAATGAGTCATGTTGATGAATTCTATCTTATACTGATTGTTTCCTTTAAGCATATAAGTACCATTTACCGGTACCGGCACAATTTTGTTCTTTATTCTTTGACCAGCATCTTCCATCAATACTTTTAGTACCTCCATAGTATAAGGGGTTCCAACTACATCAGCATTGTATCTAGGGGCATTGTAAGGTATGCCCCCTACATGATCTAGATGAGCATGTGATACAAGTATTGCTCTCACTTTCTCTCTCAGTCCTTTATTGTCAAGGTAGACATCGTCAGGCAGGGCACCTAACGCGCGCATGCCTTTCTCAGTAGGAATCTTCTCCCTCTCAGATACACCAACTATCGCTGGTAAGAAAAGTCCAGCGTCGAATAATATAACATCTTGATCTACTTCGAGAGCAGTCATATTTTTTCCCACTTCATTGTATCCTCCTATAGCATGAATTTTCATAATTTCCTCAACCTCATCTTCATTATCATCTGAGACATGTCTGCTTTAAATAGGTTATGAGATGAGAAAATGACGCGACTATGGTTAAAGCCTGGAAGGATCGACATCTGTAGTATATCCAGGGTTCTTCTTGGGACGATATTGGTTAGGATAGTGCACGTCAGTTTTTACAGCGTGAGATACTTTCTTAAAGAATTTAAAGACTTCATAAGGATTTTCAATGTTACTCAAGGTATAAGGTTTTGACATGGGTCCATGATTTCCTTCCACAAATGTTCCAGCAGTTGATATTATGATGCTTCCAGAACTGCCTCCAAATATTTTATCAAATAACCCTACATTGACCTCTGCATTGGTTATCTGGTCAAAATCAACCATCTTGAAATCTCTTCCAATGACACCAGTCTGGATTATGACTCTCTTATTAGTGATTGCATAATATGTCCTGCTATGGACGAGATAATTGTAAGTAGGGATGCCAAAAATAAGGATGATTCCTATCCAAAAATGTGGCAATAGGAAAACTCCCAGTCCTCAAATTTGACCAGAAAATGCTGCAAAAAGACCCAGTGCAATAAAAGGAATGAGGAATAACATCCAAAATGCCCCAAAGATGACTACGATAATGCTTCCTCCTAGAAAGAATGGCCAAAACTTTGGTGCACCTTCCCAGAAGACTTTCTCTTGGTCATCTAGAACTTTGTCAATCTCTCGCATCTCTTATAAAGCAAGGGTGAGTTTATAAATCTGCTCTCATTAATTATCGTATGGATCACCACGAGCATCATCAGCACCATATAAGTCGGCTGAAGAAACATCGCAATGTACTTTATATCTTGCTTGCGCTTCTAGTATTAATCCAGACAATTTCATTTGTTGCTTTAAGCTCTCAGGTTTCAAGACTTGATTCTAGGCTAGACAGCACAAGGAAGGATTTCTCAAACACACTTAAAGAAAATAATGATTACTATCAACAGTTTATACAGCAACTCGATATGCATTATCAGAAAAAAATCAATGAGCTTTCAAGTACCGTTGCTGATCAAGAACAAAGTTTTGCTCAGCAACTTAGTCTGCTGAAGGCTAGCCATGAAGATTTCTCCGGTATAATTTCAGATGCAATCCAAGGAGTTGTAAGCGTAGGCACTGAAAAGTCTGCAGGCAGTGGATTCATAATGCATGAGGATGGATATATTGTGACAAATGCTCATGTTATAAATGGCGCGAAGAGCATAAAAGTTGTAAACTCTGATGGCAAGTCATTTCCTGCAGGCCTTGTGGGAATCGATTCTTTTTACGACATCGCCTTGCTCAAGGTGGATGGAAAATACAATATCCTTTCTCTTTCAAACTCAGACCAGTTACAGGTGGGGAAGAAAGTTATTGCGATAGGCAATCCCTATGGCCTGTCGTTTAGCGTGACAGAAGGCATAATCTCCGCAATAGACAGGACCGGGCCTAATGGGAAGGCAGAGTATATACAAACAGATGTTTCTCTTAATCCTGGGAATTCAGGAGGTCCATTGATAGATACGCAAGGCAAGGTTGTAGGCATTAACAATTTCAAGGTGAGTAGTGCTGAAAGCCTGGGCTTCGCATTAGAAAGCAATTCTCTCAAGCAGGTAGTCAATAAAATTGCCAACAGCACTTTGATAAGATGAGACTGAAACTAAATCCTTCGGCTAGGATAAATTATAGGTACTTGTTGATTGACGCTTCAAACAAATCTATGATTGAACAGGCAATATTGGATGCAATTGGAGTCTTGGGCTGGGCTAAGGCGGCACCTATGTTTTTGGAAGAGAAAGGAAGCAGATTTATCCTAGCAGTCTCAAGAGAATCTCTAGATGATATACGGGCAGCTTTTGAACTCTATCCAGAAAAGATGAAGATAGTAAAAGTCTCAGGGACACTTAAGGGCCTTAAGAAATAAATTTATTCAGAGAAGTAAGAGCAGAAATCAGAAACTTACTTTCTTGTGCCATAGCCAAATAAGTTTATAAATAACTCTTTCTTCTTTCATTAATAGTCAAGAAGGTGAGCAAAGGGTTTGGTATATCCGGTTTTGTTCTGGGCATTCTCAGTGTTCTTGGATTTTTTGTATTTTTCCTCTCTTTGCCCATGGCCATCTTAGGCCTTATCTTTTCTATATTGCAGCTAAGGGAAAACAAGACAGGATTGGCTATTGCAGGCTTAATTTTGTCAATAATAGGAATAATCGCTTCAAGTGTGATTATCTTCTTATTCACTGTCGGATCTATTTTTGACGAAGCTGGAAAGACTCTGCTGAAGGCAGAGAGGTCCATAGTCTTGATTAAGACGAATGTGGATTACATTTCGAAGGAAGGAGTAAAAATAAAGGGCGCAGTAGGGGGAGGCTCAGGAGTCATATATTCAGAGTCTGGTGGAAAGACTTACATTCTGACTAATAGGCACGTTATAGATTGCAAGTATATACACGAATGTTGGGGGATTTCTAATCAGACAATCCGTGTGATGATGTTTGACGGTAAGATATACCCTGTGTTGAATACTTACATATCTCCAAACAAAATAGATGTAGCTATTCTTGAGATAGCAAAGCCCTCTGATGGTAACTATGCTGTGCCTGAGATAAGAAATTCAAGTAAGAAACTAGAGAAAGTTTTTGCAATAGGATATCCATCATTCTCCGTCAATGCTCGCGAATATAGCAAGGAGATTGGTAAGATTACTGGATTCAGGGACTTGATTACAGACGATGGGATATCCTTCAAGGTAATAGATTCTGACGCGTTTATCACATTTGGGAGCAGCGGAGGTGGATTGTTCGACTCAAAAGGAAGATTGTTGGGAATAACTACTTGGGGAAATCTACACCACTCCTATGCTATAAGTATGGAGAGTATAAGGTCTAAGGAAGATTTTCAGACATGTGGTCCTCAGTCTTACCTTACAGATGAAGGATGTACACCATATTGTTCCGGGGCTATAACTGATGACTTGAGATGTACTATGCCTTGCACAGGATTCTATTGCAACATGACAAAGATAATCGGGGATGATAATAGATGCAATGATCCTTCACAAGTCTTGGGCGAGGATGGTAAATGTCACTATGCTTGTGAGGGTAAGTATACCTATTGCGGCGGGCAGAATGAATACTGTTTCAGTGAAAAATGCACTTCCTGTCCATTTGGATATCGTCTTTACGACGATGGGTTGTGCAGGTAATGGGAAAAGTCAGTGGAAATGGATCTGTAAGGGCATTTCACTTTGCATCCATCATATTTGCCGTCTCAGGTATACTTTTATCATTATACCTTAAGTTTATAGAAAAAGAAAACTTGATTTTATCAATATTAAGTTCGGTTTTATTCTTGACTATATTGATCTGGAGCATAGTTGCATTGGCATTGTTTATCAAGGAGAAGCGCCCTAAGAAAGTCCTGGTTCTCCCAATATATTATCTTGCATTTATGGTCATAATAATAATTGCCTCAATTATAATCGCTGCATCAGGGACATATTATGAGGCTACTGGACCGGGATGGACAATAATCTCAATTGTTTCATCTTTATTTGAAGGTTTATATGCATTATACATTCTCAGAATTTTTAAGGGGAGTTAACAAGGGAACTCAGGTTCTCTTATAAGTAAAGCTTTAATAGTATATTTAGCTGATTCATCAATGATGAAAAGGGGTCAATTGCAGTTATCTTTTGGGATGATATTCTCAATGATTATAATAGCAGTTACTTTATCTATCGCAGGCTACATGATATTTCAATTCATGAAATCTGGAGATACTATCCTCTGCGCTAAGTTCAAGGAGAAATTGCAAGATTCAATAGATGATGCGTGGAGAAGTGATGGGGCTAGTATAGATACAAGAAAGGAACCTTTGCCATCTCTTCCAGGAGGTGTCGATGAAGTCTGTTTCGGAAACTCAACACAACCTCTTTTATCTGCAAAGGACAGGGCGAATTTTGATGATTTGAAAGAATTTACTTATCCTTCCAGAAATCTATATATCTCTCCCCATACATCTTGCAAGGGAGAGTTCAGTTTTACTTTAAAACACATCACATCCAGAGGGTTCTTTTGCGTCCCAGTTACTAATAACAAAATAGCAGTACTTATTTCTAAGGATTCGACGGAACCACTAGTCCGTCTGTCACCACTATGAATAAAAGAGGATGGGAATTTAGTTTTGGATGGATATTTGCAATAATCGTTGGTGCGGCAATCTTATCACTAGGGCTTTACGCAGCATCAAAGATAGTAAAACAGGGCGAATATAAGGGAGACAGTCTATCTGCACGAGAGTTAGGTTTGCTGACAACTGCTCTGGAGACTGGTTTGGAAAGTGGAAAGACAGATAAAATTTCTTTTGATATTCCTACAAGAGTTGTCTTCGACTGTGACTTGCAGGGCTTTTATGGGGTACAAAAAATCTCTATTGGCCGCCCAGGTAAGGACACAGGTATTCCTAGCCAGTTTTCAGGAAAATATTTCTTTTCAGGTAAGGACTTTGTTGCAAAGGATATCTTAGTCTTAGGAAAGCCTTTTGATTATCCATTCAGAGTGGCAGACGTTTTGATATTATGGTCATCTGATTCATCTTATTGTTTCCTCGATCCTCCAGAACAGATGGAAAAGGAGATTAAGTCTCTTGTCAAGGACAATCGCGCCATTAACTCAAGTCTACAGGTTTTGTCTTACGATAAGAAAGAAAGTTGTAAGAGGGGAAGTCAGAAAGTTTGCTTTGGAAAGGTTACTGGTTGCGACATCTCAGTTTATGAAAGCTTGATTAAGAAAGGCTCAAGGACGATTTATGTGGACTCTTCTCAGAATAACAATGTCTTCGTCTGGGCAGGCATCTTCTCAGATCCAGATGTATATGAATGCCAGTTTAAAAGATTGATGAAGCGAGCCTCGTCGCTGTCTTCTCTTTATCAGGAGAAATCAATACTCCTTAATGGTAAAGGGTGCACTTCTTCTTTGACAGGATCTCTCGAGTCATTTTCTCAGGCTACACGATTGTATAATTCCAGTTCTGATCTTGCAAAAATATCTTTTCTTTCACAGTCTTTAGGAGGTGAGAATGACAAGTTATCTTGTCCGGTCTTCTAAAGGGCAAATCAAGATACAGGAGATGGCATTCGTTCTTGTTGCCTTGATGATATTTTTCTCAGTAGCAATAATATTTTATATTTCACTGAACAGTGCAGATAGAAAAGATAAGGTTCTTGAGCAGAGGGAAAATGAGGTATTGGAAACATTGAGGAAACTTGCAGATAGCCCAGAGTTAAGATGGAGTGATTCTCATGAGGAATGCAATGGCTGCATAGACCTAGATAAAGCCATCCTACTTAAAGATCCTCAAAGGAACCAACAAGTCAGGGCTCTCTGGAACATGGGTGCACTATCATTGGAAGTTATATCGCCATCTAGGACAGGAGAATGTTCTATAGGGAACTATCCTTTATGCAAGACTATCACTCTCATTAATTCTACGATAGGCTCACGCATTCAATATGAGGGAGCCTTCGTCTCTCTATGCTGGAGAGAGCAGCAATCTAGGATATGTGAGATAGGAAAAATAATCGGAAGTCCTAAGGAGTTAAGGTGAAAAATTCAAAAGGTCAGGAAGAAGTTGTCGGATTTGTAGTGATAGTCGTACTAGTTGCAGTAGTGTTTGTACTTATGTTGGGATTCTCTCCTAAAGAGCCAATTGTTAAAGAGAATGCCAGTAAAGACATAAGGCATTTCTTAGAGAGTCTAAGGGTATATACAACAGATTGTAGGTTATCCGAGCAAGTTCCATTGGAATATAAGGGATTGATAGGCTCCTGCTATAGTGGTCGGGTTTGTCTATCTGGCAAGAAAGCGTGTGATGTTTTGAACAGTACAACTAATGATATCTTGACAAAGTCATTTCCTAATGGAAAAGACTATCCTATTAAAGGAGTTCGCTTTAATATTTATTATAATGAATCTACAGGGTCAGAGAGTAATATAGCTTCACTCTCTCAAGGTAATTGCTCAACAAGTCACAGGTCAGCAGAAGACTTCTTCCCTCTAGGACTAGGACAAGTCACTGTAAGCCTTAAGATATGTTATTAGACGGATATTTTAATATTCAATGTGTCTATGACAACTACCGGTTTTATCCTCTCTCTTTTTCCAGTCTTTTCAAATATCAGCTCAATAAACCCAAATCTCTCAAGCAATTTAAGGTCTTCATGGACTGCCTTAAAATCTCTTCCTAAAAGCTTGGCAAGATGATATAATGAGCCAGGTTTCTTTGTTTTTAGGGTATGGAGGATACGCGCCTTTTCATTGCTTAGTAGCTGCCTGAATGCAGAAATGCCTTCAAAGTCATAATTCTCTTTTTCTCCACTAAACTTCTTGAAGAAAATAGCAAAAGTGCCTCCTTCATCAGTTATAGTTATCTCTCTAGTTTTAGTTTTCGTCGACATTTTATCTAATAGCTGTACTTTATATACATATATATTAGTAATATATTTAGTATATATATGTTTCTATATTACATATATGTTATTAAATAACATATATTGTAAATTAACATATAATGAATCAAAAAAAGGTCGTGTCTTCCGATATAGTAGTATCAAAAGCTTTAAATACCTTCAGCAAAGAGTTAAGAGTTTATTGCGAACATCTATTATCATGAAGAGAAAGTTTTTTAAAGCAACATATCTAAGATACTTTGCTCTTATTGTATCAATAAGGGCACTGGCCAAGATGATGTATCTTTGATACTGAAAACTTGTGTCAGAGCAACATGCTCGACACGGCCAAGGCGGATTGCTTAGCAATCTCCTCTAAGAGGGATCTACGGATCGCCAATTCCACACAGATGAAAGGAGGTATAAAAAAAATGATGAATTTTAGAAAAATTGTATCGGTGCTGACGAGTGCAGCTATGCTCGGTTCAACAGTCGCATTGGCAACTGCAGCTAGTTATCCACAACCTTTCGTAAAGAATGGTATGGCTGACGCTGCTGTTGTGTATGGTTCTTCTGCTGCAACAACAGACGTTGTCGCTGCTTTAGACATTCACAAGCAATTGACCAGTCAACTATTGAAAGAAGCTATAGTCACTCCAAGCAGTTCAGGCAGTAGTGTAAGCACAAGCGGTGGAGATTCAATCAATCTCGCAAAATCAAATCAGAAACTCTACACCAACAGTACTCTAAATTCTGCTTTCTCTTCGGTTACAAATACTGAGCTACCAACTTTGTTAGCCTCTGGTACTGCTGTTGATGCAGCAGGTACTTCGTATGGATATACGCAGAAAATTACCCCTGGAGCAAGGCAAGTAGTCTATGGAAAGAGCGGAGAGAGTATTGACCCAGTTGCAATGATCGATGCAGGGAGCTCAGGAACAAATCCTACGCTCTCGTACACATTAGCATTCAGTAAGGCTATCAACATTACGGATACAACGAATGTTGTAGGTACTGCAGCGATAAAAATATTGGGTAAGGAATATACGATCGGAGCTAATTCAGATGCTACGAACTTATATCTCTATGGAAGTGGAGCTTCTCAGACTGTTGAAGAAGGCGAGACAAAGACCGTCACTATTGACAAAAAAGAGCATACAATTAGTTTGAAAGGCACGAGTTCTTCTACTGCTGCTACTATCATAGTTAATGGAGTTTCAAAATCTGTTAACAAGGGAAGCAGCTATAAATTTGCAGGAGATTTCGAGGTCTATATCAAAGATCTCTTCCATGCAACTAAGACCGGGACACTTTCAAACGCTGTATTGCTCGTTGGTTCCCAAACTATTCACTTTGTGAATAATAGTCAAATAAGATTAGGTTCGGGAGACGACATTCTTCTGCAAGGCACTAATGCACTAATTTCCACTACAGGTACAACTCTAACAAGTCTTACTGTAAATCAGTCATTCTCTGATTCTACCAACGATTATATCAAGGTAGGAGAGAGCTTTACTGATCGAGTGTTTGGAGGAGCATTTAAACTGCAATTTGCATCATTGAGTCCTTCTTTGAATGATTCAAAAGATATGATTGTTGTAGATACAGATAATTCTGTAAATGGCAGAGTCAAAATCCTTACAAAGGCTGCTTCTGATAAAGGAATCACAGATCCCTTTACTTTCTACTATGGTAGAGATTCAGATGCAACAAGTAATAATGCTCTTCCAGGTTTCAGATTAGCTGATAGCAACAACTATACGATTCACGTATTGGAGGGGGCAAACCTGAGCGTTAACGATTACATTCTTGTCAACTCTGGAGATAAAGGAAGAATACTTCAACTACAGAGTATTACACAAGCTTCGCCAACAACAGCGAATAACGTAAAAGTTACGTTTAAGGATGCCGTCACTAGCGAATTGTTTTCAGTCACGACAACAGATAGTAATGGTAGTACAACCAATACTATTGATTCAGAGTCGTACTCAGTCTATGTAGAAGGAGTCACAGGTAAAGGCGTCAATATTACTTGGGGATCAGGTTCTGCACCAGGTGCAGTAGGTTCACAAAGAACGCTATTTCCACGCATTAAATTGGCTAACGGAGGATGGTTTACCATCTTAAGCGCGTTTAATGTAACCAATGCAACGACATACAGCGTTCCAGGATTGGACTCACTATCTGACTATCAGTCAGGAGTGCAGTTCCTAACAAATGGAGGTGCTGCGTCGAATGTATCAACTGGAAAAGTCACCTATGAGATAGCAAACCTATCTTTCGGTCAAACTTTAACGAGCGTTCTTGTTGGAACTACACGTTGCAGTTTCAACAACTTTAACGTTACGTATCCGACAGGAGGCAATAACGTTACGTATCCTTCTGCAGCAATAAGTGGTCCTGCAATTCTTTATCAGGAACAAAAGACTGCAACAGGATCTGCGGCGACTAATGGAGAGGTTATATGTATTCCATTGCAAACAGAGGATACTTCCCCTGTTAAACCAGCTGCAGGAACACCTGTCTTTAGCGATCAAACGTCGCTATCGAACCTAGTGAGTACCAATACAAAGTCCCAGAGTCTAACCACCTTCGGCACTCTTGTTGAACACGACACTGCAAGCAGTAATGTTGCAAAACTATGGTTGTCAAATTCACAGATGGAAGCAAACATCCTCATCACATCCCCCACGACTACAGTTATTGGAGGAAGTAGTGGATCAGGAGGAGCTGCCACTGTGACAAGCGTATTCACAGTTACAGATGCTGAAGTCACTAGCGTCTCAAGTAAGAATCTTGTTGTTGTAGGCGGAAGCTGTATCAACACCGTCGCAGCCAAATTGTTAGGAAGCACAACGCCACTTTGTGGTGCTGACTTCATGACTAAGACTGGCGCAGATGCTGGATCGTATGTCTTGCAGACATTTGAAAGCCCATATACGGCTGGAAAGGTCGCTACATTAGTAGCTGGCTATAATGCTGCTGACACGACGAACGGCGTCAAGTTCCTCACAACCCAGACAAACATTGATGTTTCCGTGGGTAAGAAGTACTTGAATGGTGTTGTTGCAGATACAACTGCAGCTTTGAAGACTAACGAGACTAAGAAGTAAGCTAACACAATTTTATTTTTCTTTTTTTTACTTTTTTTCTTGAGGGTTAATACCCTCACGATTTTTTTATATTCTATAGAACTAAATGAATTTAGGTCAAAGTTACAGGATGAAAACTGTTTTTCCCAGTGTCAAAAGGATAATAAACTACAGTCTCTATAGCTAAGATAACTACTATGGAAATAACAACTATTCAGTTAAGTAAGGAACTGAAAGAAAAGATTGATTCATTTTGAACTAAATGTAAAGCTATTTTATACACTGGCTATTAAAGAACAATTGCGGAAGTTTTTAATGTCTGAAGAAGGATTCTTTCCTATCAAAGATGCAATTCAAGAGGCAGAGAATAGATGGCCAAAGTCGAAATAGACCATAATCTAAAATAAAATTAGGGAAATTCTTCTTAAGTTTGGTTTTACAGGTTTCAAAAATAACAAGTAGTTTTCGAAAACTCTTTAAACCTTCTTTTATTATTTCACATATGCAAAAGATAGAGACGCAGGCAGTGAAAGAAGCACGGGAAAAAAGAAAAGTTAAGTACATAAGTTATTTTTTGCTTGCTATAATGGTAGTCAGCACGGCAGGCTACGCGCTTCTTTCATATACTTCTACAGCTCCTCCTTCTAACTCCACCACAGATGATCCGCTGGCTTTTGGAAAATATCCTTTGTCAGTTTCAGGCCAGAAAGTCTACCTTTCCTTTCCTAGAGAGGATGTTCAGAATATATCCTTTGAAGGAAACGTCACATTAAAGGATTATTTTGGAAACACATTATATATATCATCTTATTCTACTGCATTGCAATACGAGATCTCTGACACTTTGGGGAAGTTTGTCTCAAGAGTGCAAGAGGCTTGTTACGGTAACTGCACTAAGAATCTTCCAGAGAAGAATTGCACGGACAATCTGATTGTGATAGAAGAATCGGAGGAACGATCAATTAATCAGGAGAACAGATGTATTTTCATCAAAGGCGACCTTAAGAGTATAGATGCTTTCATATACAAAGTTATGTCAAATTAATAGAAGGAGAATCCATTTTTTGATGCCGAAAGCTTTAAAATACCTTGATGTGTCCTCGGATTATGGCTAAAAAGAAAGTACAAAATGATATTCCAGATGCCGCAGGCACAGAGGCATTATCAGGGCTTAAACTAAAAGTCAGGAAGAAGGAATTGACTTGGATAATAGGAGTAATGTTCTTCCTTCTTGTAGTAATACTGTTGACATCATATCTGACAAAAAGCTCAAATTCTTTTACATACCAGACTCTAAGATTTGACAAGCAACTTTACGGGACAGTACCGGTTTATGTATATGGCTATACGTTCAAGGATATAACTGGTGCCGCTGTTCAGGAATATCGCTATCAGCTTCTGTTGAGATTAGATCCAAGGAAAAATGATGTCCCTGTAGAAGGAGAGATAGTACTTAATCAGTACGGTAGAGATATTATGATTTCAGTTAACACTACTGGTTTTGAGTCCTGTCAGACTACTTCTAGAGACTTTGCATCATTGTCAGGATTTCTCACAGGAAATCTCTTTAATGTCCAGGGAGGAGTCCCAGACAAGAATGTAGCGAATGAACTTAATTTCACGCATATAACCTGTAGCCTTTATCCTGATAAGACTGTATTGGAAGTGCAGTCTTCAGGCAAGACAAGTATAAGGAAGATAAGCAATACTTGTTATCATATTAATATAGCTAATTGTGAGACTCTTAATGCTGTAGAGAAGTTTGAGGTCCAGTCTCTTATAGATGCTAAGAAGAGAAAATCTTCTTAACGCTTCAATCTTAGCCTTATGAAGTATGCAAGGATGAATATTCCGACGATAAGGACTGTCCATAGGGTTATTGCTCCAAGGTTTTGGTTTACCGCATCAGCATTATTCCCATATGCGATTCCTAAATATATCAGTACTAAGTTCCATATTCCTGCGCCCAATATAGTATAAAATGTGAATTTTCCAACATTCATTCTTGCAAATCCTGCAGGGAGAGAAATAAGATGTCTTATGACTGGCAGCAACCTTCCTACAAATATAGTTATCTCGCCATGTGAAGAGAAGAATTTTTCTGTTCTCTCAAGAGAGCTTTCAGAAATGAAAATCACCTTTCCATATTTACTTATTAGATGATGAAAGACTCGCCTGCCGAGAAACAAAGCTATATAATAGCTTGCCAGAGAACCTACAATGCTGCCCAGAGTTGAGAATATAAATAACAATAATATAGATTGCTCACCTCTAGTGACCAGTACTCCGGCAGGTATAAGAACAGCTTCGCTAGGCACAGGTATTATTGAACTCTCAAACGCCATGAGAATAAATATCCCAAAATATCCTAACGCTCCAATTGTCTGTATCAAAAACTCTATGCTTGCGTGGAGAAAATCGATGAACATATAATAATTTCGCTAAGTGGCTTTAAAACTTTTACTGCTTTCTGTTTTTTATGGCGTTCCACAAATCAGAGAAATCATCAACGATAGGCAAACCCCCTATCTTAAATAGATATACATTGTAGAACCATATGCCCACAACAAATAAAATGCTCACAATATACCAGGTTATAATATGCAGGCTGTCAGTAAATGGTACTGTAGAGGAATACAAGAAAACAAAGACTAGCAGTCTTATTAAGTTAAGGACATAAAATGTTGTCAGTATGAATAATATGCTTTTTAACCTCTGCGTAAATGTCATTTTGGTTGTCAAGTTCAATATTAGTAATAGATAGTAGGCAGAGCCTGCCACACACGCTGGAACAAGAGAGAAAGTAAGTCCAGATGTTTCTATTGTAGAAGTCAATGGCAATATCATTGCTTTAGTGAATATGCTTATTATCCAGAATAAAGGATAAAGAGTAAGAGGAGTGAATATTTCATAGAGCAGCCAATGTTGCGTCAATGAGATTATAAGAAGAATATCATATCTTATAACCAGATCCCTTATATCATTTAAGTCCATTAAAACATGAGCCAAGGCAGGTTTAATAAATTGACGGTAATCAAAAAATAAGCTTTATCTTCTTGATATTCTGATGGCTACCAAGATTATCAATATCAATAGGACTACGTTCATTATCCCTACGATCCAAAGGAGTGTATTCCCTCCAAGGTTTATTCCTGTTGACTTTGATTCAGGGAATGTCACGCTATATGTCTTTGAGTCTGTCCTGTCAGATATTGCTTCGACAACAAGCTTCTGCTCTCCCTTGACATCAGCATTTGGAGTCAATGTAAAGCTAACATCTCTGCTCTGTCCTGGAGCCAATGTGACTGTTCTTGAGCTAGCATCAGTCAATTTTGCCCAAGAATCTATTCCGCTTACTCCAAGTGCATATGTGTTCGTATTATTTCCAACATTCTTTATTGTTGCCTTTATTACAACATTCTTTCCTACAGCCACTTCAGAGTCTACTGCTGCGACAATCTCTGCCTTTGCAGTTGGCGTTCCAGCACCGTTTACAGTTGTTGGATTGCAACCAAAGACCTTCAATGCAACATCAGTAGATTCATCAGATGAAACATCATATTCATTCTGATCATCATCATAGTCATAGTCAGCGGTAAGTTCCAAATTATATTTCTTGTCAGCAGCCGTCTTTGGTACTATAAATGAAAACGAAATGCCTTTCTGCTTGTCTCCAACATCAAGATCTTTCTTTATCTCAAAGCTCTTGTCAAGACCAAGCTCTTTGTTGAATAGATTGACTTTTACTTGATCCTGTCTCTTTGTTCCGATATTGAAGACATCAGTTGTCAAAGCGACTGTATCGCCGCATGTTGCTTCAGCAGGATTTATCTTTATGTTGTCAAATATTACGAATCTGCCTTCATCCTTCTCATTCTCTATCTTTATTGGCTTGTAGAAGAATGTTGATCCAAAGTCTCCTGCAGTATCTACGCAAACCTTGCTCTCTCCTTCATTGTCGCTGTAAGCCTTTACTGCGAGTTTATAGTTGCCTTTGCTCATGTCAGCAGGCACTCTGAACTCAAATTTAGCTATCTCTTCGTCATCATCATCGATATCTCCAAGGTCAACCTCTTCATCTGCCTTTCCTACGAATATAAGATCATCAACAACATTGACTCCAGCCTCATTGAAAAATCCAAGTTCAACTACCACATCATCTACTGAGTCAACTGTATTGGCTTTTACTTCAACTTCCAATGTTATTCTGTCGGCTGGCTTCCAGGTATCATCATCTTCATTATATTCAGTAATATCTACATTCTTTAATGTTAAATTGCTACTTACTTGCCCTACTGAACAGAAAGTCTTTCTTATATTATAACCTATATTTGCTGTTGCTCCTTCAGCAGATGTAGCTGTGATTGTTCCAACATTTTCTCCAAACTTAAACTTTGCCATGTCAGTTGTGACATCTATCTGTGCTGAAATTGTTTTTTCAGCAAGTGAAGCAAAATTAGCAGGCGTGACTGTCAATGGCAGGCCTCCTGTCACATTAAGTATAATATTTGTAAGAGGAACATTTCCAGTATTATTAAGTACTATCTTGGTTGACATAATAGATTTACTTAGTGCAGGGGTAGACTGTGAAATTGTGAGTGAAGGTGCTGAATTAACAGTAAATCTCAGAGGTAGGTTTGGGATTGTAGCTGAAGATCCTGAAGTTCCATATGTGCCTCTAAATGATATTGAACCTGTCATTGTTGCAGGTACGGCAGAAGGATTGGTTGTGAATACTAGTGTAACTACTGGACTAGAAAGCCCTGAAGTAATCTTTCCAGGTAAATCTACTTGGTTGTTTGCGATTTGGATATTATTATTCCCAGATTTTGCTGATGTCCATAAACCCTGTTGTAATGCTGGTAGAGTTATCCTGACATCTTCAAGATCTTGATTGAATGTATTCTTTATTACCAAAGATACAGTATAGGTAGCTCCTGGGGCGCCATTAGTGACATTTCCAGCTACTTGGTCAGCATAAACATTGGCAGCACTAGCGCTTGCAAATCCTAACATAAGGATAAGAGATACAAGTGCCAAAAAAATTGTGTTTTTTTTCATGGTATCAATTTGTGTTGTAACTCCGCAATTACACTGACTTATAAACTTTTCGGTGATACAGTATCTATTACGATTGTTTTGATTTTCATTGTTTTCTGAGTCTCTTCCGTCGGGATTTTATTCCATCAAAGCATTTAAATAAATGTATGTCTTATAAAACATAGGTGATATAATGGTGATAAAATCACGTGAGAATATAATAGGTGCACGGGCATTCTTGGCAGGAGTCATAATCGCGGCAGCAATAGGCCTTCTTTTTGGCAGTGGTCTTTTTGGGAACAGTATAGATCCTCTTCTTACATATATATTGGCTATCTTGGGAATAACTGTAGGCATATTCGTTGCAGAAAAAGACGTACAGACATTTCTTCTGGCATCAGTCTCTTTAGTCTTGGTTTGTTATGTTGGTGTAGAAGGTAATAACCTGATTGCAAATATTCGCGGATTACCTCTAAATAATATCTTTACCTCCATTCTGAACTCTCTCCTTACTCTATTTATTCCAGCTACGATAATAGTAGCAATAAAAACAGTATTCTCAATATCTAAGAGTTGATACGTCAATAATCTGTGATTCTTGAACGTGCTTAAGAACCTCGAAACACACTTAGAACTTCAGTCAGGGTTCTTAACATGGCCTTCAAAGCAAGCTATTGCAGCAAGGGTGAAACCATCAATTATCTCTCCCCTCTTTATCATTTTCTTTACTTCTTCAAGTAAAATGAAATTACACGATAATATCTTCTCTGTGGCATCAGGAGAGACTTCGTTCTTTATTCTTGGATCGACCTCTGCAGCAAATATAGGTATCCCTGGAGTGACATAAAAAGCAGTATTTGGGTTATACTTTCCTATCTGGAATATCTTTCTAGTCAACATCTTGGTCTCTTCTCCTAATTCCTTTATTGCTGTGGCCTCTGGGCTGCAATCAGATACGCTCTCAAACCCCCTAGGTATCTCCAGCGATATAAAACATCCCGGTTTCCCGGTAGTTTCGTCATGGACAATTGGCCTTATCTTTGATAATATCCCTATAAATAGGCTTTCTCCAGATTTATAATATGGGATTATGGCTGCTCCAGACACCAAAGGATATTTTCCATCATTTCTTTTTACACCTTCCCATATCATATACTGATCATACATAGGTATCCCATCATTATCACATACTACAACATGCTCTATCTTGCCATGGGATGGACATTCCAGGTCTAATCCATCCCATTTTTTATAAAAATCCTCAACCTCTTTTACAGATCTTATGATCATTCGACATTGTATAAAGTATGTGGCTTATAAATATTGTCGCAATCTTAAACATCAATTATTAAGATTCACAAAATTCTTTAGTGTGCACAAAGACTATAATACGTCAGCTAATTTTTTTTGAAATCTACTTAATTGATAAAATCAGACTTTTCTTTCTTAGGGGCAGGAGTCTTATGGATTTGTGCGAACTTTGGGGTCGCAATTATTACATTCTCTCCAAAGCCTGCGATTGATCCTTCAATGGCATCCACTGTCTTTTTTATCTTGGCTATTGCTCTCTTAAGTTCCACAACATCTTTTGATTTCAATGTTTTGATATCAATTACTGCAATGGTATATCCATCACGAAGTGCGTTCAACACATCAGTAATATCATCAAACTGTCTCATGACAAATGGCTTAACTATCACCTTGTTTTCAGATTGCTCGGAAGAATTAAGGTCAATCTCAACATATTCGTCGGATTCATCCTTGCCAAAAATCTTTTTGAAATTAAATGCCATAACTAAATATCATGAACCGAGTTTATAAATATTGCTGTGATGAAAATAGTTTAACACTCTTTACTTCTTTTGTGCGACAGAATTGTTGATTTCGTTTCTAAGTTTTTGCATCTTCTCTCCGACGAGATTCTCTTGCTTGTCCAGCGATTTTAACCTAAGCTCAAGAACTTTTTTTCTTTCTTCAAGGTCCGACCCAACAGTTTTCTTGTCGGCAAGAAGCATTACTCCTGAAAGGACCTTATAAATGTCCCCAGTTGATTTTTTAACCTCATCCAATGCCTGAGAAACTTCATTTAACTCAATCTGTTGAGTTTGCTTATCCATCAATAGCTGTTGAATGTTATGCTCAAGCAATTGTAGATCTTGTATTTTCAGATTTAAGTCGTGTTCACCACGATCCGATTTATTAGAATTCATTCTGCTTTTATTTTTACAATTTGCATGCGAGGCTTGTAAAATATCTTCGATCCACAATGAGGGCATACAAACCTCTTCTCCAACATCTTGCTGCTTATTGGTTTGCTGCACTTAAAGCATTTGTATTGTGCCATGACTAGTCATATTTTAGATGATTTTTAAATCTATGCCTGATATATATCGAATGCTTATAATTTGGGGCGATTGCTATAGATGCGCATTAACTCAGCTCGGCAGATGGAGATATAAGCAATTCTTCTTGAAATATCTGTCCTTAGCCTATAATTAATTCTAGCCTTGTCAAACTCTTCTATATGGGACCATTGGGATGGGTCTATGAGGTTTTCTTGACAGACAGGCATATGCGGATTTATTAGATGAAACTGGTATTGGAGTAATTCAACTCTTCCAAATATCTCAGAAGTATCTAGAGTAGAGCCAAGAAACTCACTAATTTTGGCGAAATCAATTTTCATGTTTGCGAAAAAAACAAAAGTGCTTTAAAAATTTATCTAGAGTTACTTTTTATTATCTAGAATATATGCGTTTCCTGCAAATACTCTTCCAGTCTTCATGCATCTCCATATGCCTGCAGCAATTCTTTTTACTCTGCCTTTAGGGTAGAAAGGCGAGGCTTGTCTCTTTCTCTGTACTGCTTCAAGAGCATTGTATTCATTCCTTACTCTTACTCCATACCCTGCACCGAACTTCCCAGCAGCCTTGATTTTCTTTGTTTTTGCTCCCATACGAGAATGTTGGAAAAAGGGTTTTTAAATTATTGGGTTAGAAATGGGGATGCCCGGATTTGAACCGGGATCGCGAAGTCCCAAACCTCGAATGTTAGCCAGGTTGCACCACATCCCCTAACAGAAGAACTGTTTAATGGTTTTTAATTGTTTGCGAGGAATTAAGAGTTTACAAAAGATTACTTCTTCTTTGCAGCAGGCTTGGCTTCTTCTTTCTTGGCTCCAGCTGCAGGTGCTCCTGGTGCTGCAGTTGCCGCAGGTGTTGCTCCAGCTGCAGGTGCTCCTGGTGCTGCAGTTGCCGCAGCAGCTTTTGCAGCTTCTTCAGCAGCCTTTGCTTCAGCAATTGCTTTCTGTTCTTTGTCTTGCTTCTCTTTTACAGCAGTATAGAATTCCTTGAGTTGCTTGATTTTTTCAGCAGAAGGTTGAGTAATTTCCTGCTTTATTTCTTTGTCGTAGACTCCAGAATCGATGTCTTTCTCAATATCTTTTGCAGGTTTATTATCAATAAGGACTCCAAGAGAGACACAAGTGCCGACAATTAACTTTATTGCATTTCTCAAGTCTTTTGCAAGAAGACCGCTCTGCTTTGTCTTTGCGATATCAACTATCCTCTCAAACGCGATATTTCCTACTTTATAGGCTCCTGCAGCTCCTGATCCCTTATCAAGCCCAAGTTCTTTCTTTATCAGTTCAGCAGTAGGAGGGGAGAAAACCTTTATTTTATAGTTCTTTGTCTTAGGGTCTACATCGACCTCGACTGGAACTTTTGTTCCTTTGAATCCAGAAGTTGCAGCATTGACATCTGCAATTACCTTGCCCATATTTATTCCCAATGGTCCAATTTGCTGGGCTACGGCTGGCCCAGGTTTCATATCTCCACCGTCTACTATCAGTTTGACTATCATTCGAATGTAAACTCCTCCTCATCTGATAGGTCTATCTTTTCTTCTTTCTTCATATCTTCTTCCTTCTCTTCACGCCTTATAACTTTTATGTTATCTATCTTTACAGTGACAGGGATAGGTACTGAAGCACCAAGAAGAGATACGACTACTTCTCCTTTCTGTTTATCGACTCTCGTCACTTTGGCTTTTTCTCCTTTGAATGTTTGTCCTATCATCTCAACAATATCTCCTACCTCTATCTTGTAATCCTCTGCTTTTGGTTCAAGCATATTCTTAATTTCTTCATAAGTTACAGTTTTCCCAATTATTCCCTTGACGTAAGGAAGGTCAAAAGCAGCTTCTTCAGCAGACTCTCGGTCAGCAGCCTCTAGAATAATATATCCTTTAAGCCCATGAGGCCTAACAATAGCATACACATTAAGAGTTTTCTTATTAACTCTCTCCGCCATCATCTCTATTGCTCTGTCTTCTTTATTCGTCGTGACTTTAATGATAAATATCATGTTTAAGCTCCGCTACTCCATGAATTTCAAGAAGTAGATAAATCAGATAGAAAAAAAGGGTTTATAAAACTTACTTTTCAGGAAAACAAGGAAAATTAGGATTCTTTTCAAGTATTCTATAACAGACTACATCTCTCCAATCTAGTTCCCCATCTTTTTTCTCACTATCATCATCATCTATCCTGTAGCTCTTCACCCATATAAATGCATCATATCTCGCCCTTTCCTTGAAGCCAGTAATAAAACCTACGATTCTATCATTAGCACCTTTTTCTCCATGACTCTCAATAAAATCTACAAGATCTCCGATCTCTGCACTACTCTTAAAACTGCCTTCTTCAATTAAATTCATATCAAACCCATGATCTTCTATTCCTTGATAATCAGTATTCCTTGTCCAATTAGGAAGTTGAGCCATAAATTAGCGATTGTTACAATGTATTTAAATTTATTTATCTAACTTGTGCAAATATTCCTTTATTCTCTCAGTCATCTGAGGTATGAGAAAACGCTCAATCTTGTTCTCAAATATTTCAGAGAGAGGGGCGAATTCAGATATCCTGTACTTGTTCTCCTGTTTGTCTACAAAAAGGGTATCTCTTAATCTTTTTAGCTGTCTTCTTATATTACTTTCAGCAAGGCCTCTTATCTCGAGAGAATGTTCTTTCCTCTTCTGTTCGACTTTATCCCTTATATCAAAAGAGGACATCCATTTTTTCTCTTTCCTGGCTTCCTCCAGTACAAGTACGATATCGACCATTATATCACGGGAATCTCCGGGCTGAAGCATTCCGAGACCAAGACAAATCTTCCTTACAATTTCCCTTCGATGGGCATCATAAGGCTTCTCATACCGTCTTAATGTTATCTCGCCTAAAGGAATGTCTTTCACCATATCGAGAACAAGCTAGAAGGGAATATAAAGTTTTTGAATCAACCACTTCTATCTCTTCGATCATCCAGCTCGATAAGATATTGTAGGCTAGATATATATTCCAAAGAGTTTATGTTATGCTCGGCATTGGGAGCACAGTAGGTAGTACTCTTGAATCTAAATGAGAGTTCATGGGAGGAAAGGCAATAATCCTTGAGGTCTTTTTCTGCATATACAAATATAGTGTCTCTTCCATCGGGACTAGGCAAGGCATCAAACTCATTCCAATCTGTTTTAAATCCTGCTGTGCGGTTCGTCAACTTATCAAATTTCCTTCTCAGACCTATATTATAGAAATTTGGGGTAGAACAGCAATATTTTCTCAATTTTAGATCTCTTGAAATGTGGAGAGTTAATATTCCCCCATAACTAAATCCAATTGCTATGTTACGTTCATGTGTGAATCTCTCTCCCTTTCCAAGGTTTCCCAATACCTTTATAGCTGATGATACATGTTCATTGATTTGGCACAACCATTCACGGAAATTTCCTCTTCTCCAATCAATTATTATTGGTTCTGGATTATACCCTTCGATACTGAGTCTTTGTAGGAGGAGGCCCCATTGTCTCTGCCCTGCACCAGGTATAAAGAAAGCCAATGATTTTTTCATGCCTTCTCAATCATGGCAATAATTATAAATCTGCTCTTTTTTTCAACAGCATGGAATTAATTGCTTATGTCGGGAAGGATAAAGAAAACTGGGGCCAGATAACTGCATTGGCGAATAGAGGGGAGTGGGATAAGATTATACTAATAAAAGACAAGTCTCTTTCAGAAGTACCTTCAAAGGGAGAGGTTATAGAAGTTGATGCAAATCGACCCATGCTTGATTTGAAGACAGACCTTATGGAAAAGCTCAAAAAGAAGGTATCTGGAGAGTTTGAAGTAGCATTGTCTCTGGCATCAGGCAACGGCAAGGAACACATGGCCGTTATTTCTGCACTGCTCAATCTCCCAGTAGGCATAAAACTTGTGGTCTATACAAAAGAAGGAATCCAGTACGTCACTTAAAGAGATATTGTCCAACCGAGCATCATCAAGAGGACTAATAGCAAGATTATCCACGTTGCTATCTTGAATGCAATTGCTCCTATTTTCTCACTCTTCGTGATTCCTGCAACTGTGAGGTAAAAGAATCTTCCACCATCAAGGATCCACAATGGCAACATATTGAATAGTGCAACAAAAAAGTTTATTGTCATTACCCACCAAAACATATGGAAAAAATATGTACCTAAATCTCCTAGTCTAGACTCATAGTGGATCCCGGTCAGGGCATTGTTCATCTTTGGTGTGAAAGAATAAAGGAACCCTACAAATTTTTCAACTCTTGAAGGGTCTGGGACAGTGATTCCAACAAATGCCCTTCCTTCATTTGATCCTAAGACTATATTTTTAGTGATTACTTCTTCACCTATCTTTGTCTTTATTTCAGCAACATCTCCAGGCTTACTTTTGGACAATAATTCGCTGAATTCAGAATATGAACTAACAGATTTTCCATTAACATGGGTTATGACTCCAGAAAGTTTAGCATTGAATGCAGGGGAATCTCTATATACGAGCATATGTTGTGCTTGCGCATCAAACGCCTTTTTTACAAGTAATGGTGGAGCAAAGAATGTCTTATTTCCAGTTTGCAAAGCAACATAGTCTTTAGAATAATTTAATTCTGGAAGGCCATTCTGAAGGGAAAGGTTATCTATAGATATTATATCAGTCCTCTGGACAATATCGAAGGCATAGTCATTGAATAATATGCCTGCAGGAGCAAATGCAATAGCAAAAAATCCCCAGATTAAAATCAGGAAAATCAATGCAAATACAATGTTCGCAAATACGCCCGCACTAAGTATTGCAAGCTGAGGTATTTTTTTGGCCTTGTTCATCTGCTTGTCATCTTGCTCAACAAAAGCGCCAAGCAGGGGCACTACGAGGATTATAAGCACCAATGGGCTCTTGAAATATATAGCCAGTAATACAATCAATATCGAGAAGAATGTAGCTGTCAATTTTCTCTTGTTCGTCTTTACGACCCATTCTCTAATGGCCTCAGCTATTAGCGGGCCAAAAAATGCAAATCCAGTTGATTTTATCTTTATTTTATGTAGCCTCATGAATATTCCATGGGAGAATTCATGTACCACTGCCACAATAATCAGGGCAACTATGAAATAAGTGAATGTTAACGAGGAAGGGAAAAGTGATTGTACGTTGAATATATCTGTGAAATAAGGTATCAAAGGTATTACTGGGGGCGCTTTTACCATCTGAGTTATTTCAGGACGCGTCAGGTATAGGTAAGCAGAGTAGCTCATCATTAGAATGATACTTCCCATAAGGATATATCCCAATGTTATCACAATCCCTTGCAATCCAAGAAGTATCTTTCTGTACTTTTTTGCAATCTTTTCTATGAGATTGACACCCCATTGGGCCTTATACAGATACATTCCGCTTTCTCTATGCATCTTATGTTTGTTTTTGTATGTAAAGAAAACTACCGCTAGGGTGAATAGTACCATGAATACCAAGTCGTATATTAAAAATATGTTCATCTATTTTTTCTTAACCGGTCGAAATGCTTTGCCATGGCAGCGACTGCATTTCAATTTTCCGGAAAGTACTCTTACTGCTTGGGTTCGTATTCTCTTATTGCAGTCTCTACAGATGAAGACATTATTGAACATTCTTGTCTGTGCAACGGGGATTTTTGTAGCCATATTATAATACCCTCATTACTGCTTTCTTTCCTTCAATATCCCAATACTCAACTTGCTTTTCAGGAGCGAGTTTGTCCTTGATTTCTTCACTGAATGGCACATCTAATGTCTCAAAGCTCTCAAGGTCCATCACAGATACAGTGTTGTCCCCTACAGAAAGAACTTGTGCCTTGCGTTTCTCAATCATAGGTACATCAAATCTAGTGTCTCCTGGAACAGCAACTATCTTTTTCTTTCCAGAAAAAACCTCTATGGCTTCTATCCTGCACTTACTAGCTCCATGCTTTCCAGTCTTGCTTATATCATTTGAACGTACTGTGCACGCTTCCCCATCGACCATTATTGTCGTGCCAGGCTTGCTACTGTGCGCATCAATTAATCTTAAAACCATGAAGGGATGCGGGAAAAATGATTTATAAAGATTTGCTTTAAATATCTTTCCAAAAACTTAGCGCCATCTTTAAAAAGAGTCTTCCACATTAATTCAGATGCATGGATGTTGCAATAGGTTCATTGCTCTTTCTACACTTGTGGCAAGTATGGCATGTTCATCTTCCGCAAGAGGCCAGGAAGGGAAAGATCAATCGAGTGCAAATCTTGTCACACCAACCCCATATTCTCGTCAGCTTCTACTAAAAAATGCAAAAGAAAGCACTATTTCAGTATTGTTTGTAGACCATCTTGAACAAAGATATCGTGAAAATATAGGGCGGAAGCTTACAATGGAAATAGATTCAGAACATCAAGCTAAGGAGTTTTTGAGCGCGGCAAAAAAAGTAGCTAAAGACTATATTAGGAGCACAGAAGGTTATTTCTTTCTAAGGGAGTTTGCAGAAGAAAAAGTAGAGTGGGGGCTTGAAAAAGCAGACTGGATTTTGGATAAGATTCTTCCAGATTCGCTTGAAGCTCGGTTTCGTAAATCATTACATCTTGATTCAAAAAAACCTCTCGGCATAGATTTAGACACTAGGGAAGAAAGGATAGGGGAAGAACTTTTCGATCCTTGGCAAGAACGGGAACGGCTTTATAGAACGACATTAGGCATAGGAATGCGACCAAGTATTACTTTCCGTTCAGGCGATCTCAAACTGAAATTATATCATGACAAACTGCGTCTCGAGTTAGATCATGATATGCCTCATAATATAATTGCAAAACTTGGCGCGCAGGTTTCTTACGATTCATGGGAACTTCCAGAGCCATACTTTCGTATTTCTAAATGGTTCACATGGGGGGAATTAGGCATAGGCGCAGCAAAATCCGATGCGAGAGGAGTAGATATTGGAGTATATATTGCGGCAAGATATTAGCAACGTTTATAAAACATCATATGCACGATGCGTTATGGAAACTGTTAAGAAGAATGATATTATTGAATTGTCTTTTAGCGGTTATGCCAATGGAAATTTGTTTGATTCTAATGTTCCAGAAAATCTAAAGAAGATTCATCCAGAGGCCAAGGCAGAACCCTTAATTGTGGTAATTGGGCAGGGTATGGTCGTTCCAGGGCTAGACAAGGCCCTTGAAGATAAAGAAATAGGGAAACAATATGAGGTCTCAATTCCTGTCAAAGATGGGTTCGGAGAGAGAAGAAAAGATCTTCTTAGGACTCTGCCACTCAAAGTATTTCATGCCCAACAGATCCAACCATATCCAGGACAGACATTACTCATGGATGGATCAATGGCAAAAGTAATTGCAGTGTCAGGTGCAAGAGTCATGACTGATTTTAATAGCCCTCTTGCAGGCAAGGACTTATTATATAAGTTTACAATAACCAAGAAAGTTACTGATGAAAAGGAGAGATGCAATCACGTTCTCAAGATAATGTTTAGGAATATTCCAGAATTCGAGATAGGTGAGAAAATAACAATCAAGGGGCCAAAGACATTCGAGATACTTATCAAAGCATTTAATGATAAATTCAAGGAGATAATCGGAAAAGAACTAGATTTTGAATTGAAGGAAGATAAGAAAGAAGAAGAGAATATGGCTTCGGGAAAGGCATAGGCGTCTTGAGAAACCTTTTTATATATAAAATTCGATACTTAAAGATGAAAAAGGTGTTTGTGTTTTTGCTATTATTGGCAGTGACTGTTAATTTTGCGAGTTTTGCGAGTGCTGCAAATTCTACTTGTGAAGATAGTGATAAGAGTATAAATTACAACGTGAAGGGCACTGCAAAAGGGAATTGGTTCAAGGATCTAAAAGAAACAGGCAGTTATTCAGACTCATGTGTTGTTGAAGGGGAAAAAGCTCTGAATGAGTATTATTGCGATGAGGCAGCTGTTGCAATTGTAAAATATAATTGTCCAGTAGCTTGCGAGGATGGAGCTTGTGTCAAGCAGATAAGTCCACCCCAAATTTGCGAGGACTCAGACTCAAACCAAAATGATGTCAAGGGAAGTGTAAGTGCCAAGACCTTTAATGCTTCTTGGAGCGGCAGCATAAGTGTGCTTAACGCTACTACTGCAAGATCAGATTACTGTGTTAATATTTCATCTCCTGCAGAGAATCTTGGAGAATGTTCTGGTGGAGATTGCGGAGTTGTAGAACTGACTTGCGTGCAATCCGGGAGAAATCAGATTGGCGTGATGGCTCCTCTGGCATGCCAATATGGTTGCAAGGATGGAGCTTGTATGAAAGCGCCCAAGATTGTTGAGAAACCAGCTCCTGAATGTTCTCCTATCGGCAATATCACAGGTACAAAGTATTGCACTTCAGAAGAGAAATGGGCAGATCAGAAAGCCTCTGGCCAGGCTTGCTCACAGAACTATGAATGTTCTACTAATATATGTACAGAAAAAGTCTGCAAGGAACCAATCAAGCCAGGATTCTTTTCAAATATTTGGAACTGGATAAAAGGATTATTCGGAAAATAATTTTTGTTGAATTCTCACAACAACAATCCTTATAAACACGTTAAGCTTATTTGACATATGGCTAGTATAACCGTTGAAAAAGAGGGACAAATAGGGAGTGATATTGACCGAGAATTAGAAGAACTGCTTCAGAAGCAGGGCGCCCGTATAAAAGTGGTAGGATGTGGAGGCGGTGGAGGCAATTCTATTTCTAGGATGAAAGAGACTGGCATAAAAGGATGTGAGATTATAGCTGTAAATACTGATGCGCAGGATCTTCTATATTCTAATGCTGACAGCAAGGTGCTGATAGGACGCGAGCTGACTCATGGTCTTGGAGCAGGCAGCAATCCAAAGGTTGGTGAGCAAGCAGCCAAAGAATCTGAACACGAAATAAAGAAAAGAATTGGAGAATCCGACATGGTCTTTATCACTTGCGGTTTAGGAGGAGGTACAGGCACAGGAGCCGCCCCAGTTGTTGCAGAGATTGCAAAGAAGCAGGGAGCCTTGACCATAGGCATTGTGACTCTGCCTTTCACCGTCGAAGGGCAAAAAAGAATTGAAAACGCCCAGTACGGGTTAGAAAAGATGGTTGCAGTCACTGACACACTCATAGTAATTCCAAATGACAAATTGTTAGAGATAGCCCCTGAGTTGCCAATACATACAGCTTTCAAGGTAGCAGATGAAATCCTTACAAACTCAGTCAAGGGCATTGCAGAGCTAGTCACAAAAGCAGGTTTGGTCAATTTGGATTTTGCAGATGTTAAGGCTGTCATGTCAGATGGAGGAGTTTCTCTTATAGGTATTGGAGAATCAGACTCAAAGGACAGGGCAAGAGATGCTGTAGAAAAGGCAATAAATAATCCTCTTCTTGACGTAGACATATCTAATGCATCAGGTGCACTTGTGAATATCATTGGTGGCAATGATATGTCTCTAGATGAATACAGGCTTATTATGGAAGTCCTTGGAAGTAAGATCGCCCCAGATGCCAAGATAATCTCGGGGGCGCAAATCTCAGCAGATATGGATCGTTCAATAAAAGTTCTTCTTATAGTTACTGGCGTGAAGAGTTCACAGATTCTTGGTGCAGGCATAGACTTGGATATAAAGAAAGAAGATGCTCTAGAGGAAGAACTAGGGATTGATTATGTGAAATAAGAAGCTTTTTTAACCCTCTATTAATAAGAAATCCATGAAAATAGGAATTATCGATAGGTTATTGTTTGATCAGGAATCAATTATACGCGCACTGCAGCAAGGTATTAAATACCGTCCGCCCACTGGCTATCTTAAGGATTTTTTAATAAAAAAAGGAGCAGAGGTTATTTCGGCTGAAACAATTCAAGGGCTTGCAGAACATTCTACGCTTTCAAGCTATGATGCTTTTTTGATTCATCCCGGGAGGGACAAACAAAAAGAGACAATTGAGAGAGTACAAAGAGAGGCCCCCAATTCTTTGCTAGCGATAATTACCTTTAATTTAGATGATTACATTCCTCAGAACGGAGCGCCTGTATTTAGTTTGGATTCAAGAAATTATGATAAAGCATATGCTTTTTTAGAGAGTAGATTGCAAGAAAGAGTAAAAGGGTCAAATAGACATTAGTTTTAAAAACCACTTAATCCATTATATCGTATGGATAACTTTCAAGGACCAAGTGTAGGGACAAGAATTAAATCATTTTTCATCCAGTGTACTCGTGTGTGGCAGCTTCTTAGAAAGCCGAGTATGGAGGAATTCAAGTCAATTTCAAAGATTTCTGCTCTAGGGTTGTTAGCAATAGGCTTAATAGGATTTCTTATTGCAGATATAATGAAGTTCCTTAATCGTTAGTTTTTTTGTAATCAGGATTGTAATATACTGCCCTACCAAATTCTTCTTTTGCTTCCTTTGGCTTTCCAAGCTCCTTTAGAACTTGGCTTAAGTTGTAATGATGATCAGCATTTTTCGGATTCAATTCAATTGCTCTCTGAAAACACTTGACAGCATTATCAAAATTTTTTTCATGCACTTCTATTACTCCCAGAGCACTCCATGCAGATTCCCTTTCATCAAGTCTTATTGATTCAATCAATACTGGCCTTGCCTCAGATATCTTTCCTCTTTTCATTCCAATAAGTGCTATTTCGAGATAAGTAAGCCCGAAATTAGGATTCATCTGCAATGATTTTACTAGATGTTCTATCGCCTCGTCTAGTTTACCTATAGAATGATATTGTGAGCCGATCTGGTATTCTTGATAGAAGTCTCCTTTTATGTTCTTCAATTCAAGCTCTATGTACTTAGCAGTATGTTCTGGACTATGTGACAGGGATCCAAAATGATGGATAGGGATGTCTGTTTCTTTTATTTTTCCGCCGATTCTCTGGATAGAAGGTATTACGGAATCATGGGCCACTCCCTCTGCTCTTATTTTAGGATTGTTCTTGAAAAGTCTTACCATCATCCTGGGGGCGTATCCATGAGCTACTTTGCTCTCCTCGTACTTGTCATCTTTGCAAGAAGTCCATGAAAGTGTACCTTTCTGATTAGTATAGTTTCTCTGTACAAGATAATATCCGTCATATTCTTGGCTTGAGACAAGTGCTTTTATTTTTTGAAGGTCTCTTAAGGCTATTGTCTCATCACTATCCAAGCTCAATATCCACGGTTGGGTCGCCTTGGAAAACGCCTCGTTTTTCGCATCACCATAATTGTCATTCCATTTGAAATCGTAAACATTGGCTCCAAGTGATTCTGCAATCTTTTTTGTTGAGTCACTTGATCCCGTATCTACAAATATAATCTCTTTTACTAAAGGTTTCGCACTCTGTATGCAGGGCCCTATTGTTTTTTGATTATTTCTCCCTATAACGCACAAGCTTATCATTATGATAAAATAAAAATAGAGTATATAGAGATTGAGGTGCTTTAAATAAAGTTTAAAAATCCTTCTGAGATTTAGACTGATGGAATCAAATATAAGGGCTATTGAAAATAAAGACCTGGACTCCTTAGCAAGGATTTATGCAGAAACTTATGACTACTTTGATGTCGGCGAGATTTGGACACCCCAATCTGCAAAAGAGATGTTAAGATACTGGCTTAACAAGCAGCCAGATCTTTGTTTTCTTGCAGAAGAAATGGAGATTCAAGGAGCTTTTGTCATAGGCGTTAAACCTTGGTGGGATGGGAATCATCTTGTAGATGGGGAGATTTTTGTCCATCCAGATTATCAAAAAAAAGGTATTGGCACAGCATTATTGAGGCATGTATTTGCAGAAGCACGTAAAAAGTACAACGTAGTGCGCTGGGATACTTTCACAGTGAGGGATAAATATCCCCTTAATTGGTATAAATCAATAGGTTTTACAGAGATAAAGGAATGGGCTATGATATCTGCAGTTCCAAGAGAAGTGATGAATAAACTTGATTCTAAAAAAAGATAGGTTTTTAAGACATTTTTAGTGTAGGTTTTTATGAGATACATACAAGATTGTGTCGAGGATAAATTGCAAGGAGATGTATATACAGGCCACGGTTTTCGTCCAGGTTGGGACAGAATTCCTAGAATATATATCGGGATAGATGCAAAAATTAGGAATTGTTCTATTACAAGAAATAATGGAAAGGGAAAGATAATCCAACATCTTTTAAAAAATTTAGATAGACCTTTCGATAGAAAGACACTGGCAGGTATATCCAATCTCAATATTTCTACTATACCTAGTTACATGATAGATATAGCGAAAGGATTTAGTCAATCTTTATGGTATGAACTAGTCTACGACTTTGGGACTAAAACTTATGCTTTAAAAGAAAGGCAAAGATGGCCTTCTCATAGTCATTCATTCGAGATCTAAGAAAGGTTTAAAAACATCTCATTCTCACATAAAATGTCGCTCACTACATATTGATGTGTTCTTTTTCTGAACACAGCAATCATCCTGTAGGAGACATCAAAATGGAACTGAAAGAAGCAATAGCAGCATTAAGAAAGGAAGAAAAGAAGAAATTCGATCAGAGCATAGATCTAATCATAAACCTGAAAGGTATCGACGTCAAAAGAGATAATGTCTCGACAATAGTAAATATTCCTCACAAGATAAAGGAGAAGAAGGTCTGTGGTTTTCTCACCAAGAAGAGCGATTTAGTAAGGACAGTCACTCAGCCTGATTTTCAGAAATACAAAGAGAAGAAACCTTTGAAGATGCTAGTGAAGGAATATGACTTTTTCATTGCAGCTGCTTCACTGATGCCGTCTGTAGCTACGACATTTGGTAAGGCTCTCGGTCCTTCAGGCAAGATGCCGTCTCCACAGTTAGGTGTATTGATGAAAGAGGATGAAGTTTTGATAAAACAGCTTCTTGAGAAGATTAGTACCGCAGTTAAAATTAGAGTGAAGGAACCAAGCGTAAAGGTCTCAGTTGGTAAAGAAAGCATGAAAGATGAGCATCTGATCGAGAACATTCAGGCGATATATCATGGCCTAGTCAATGCGTTGCCGACAAAAAAAGAGAATTTAAGGAATATTTTAATTAAAAAGACTATGGGCAAGCCGATTATGGTGGAGATGAAATAATGGCTGAGAAAAAAAATGCAAAATCCAATAAGGCTGTCAAAGTGGATTCACATGCTCGTGTCAAGGCAGTTCCAGAATATAAGCTTAAGACTGTTTCAGAGCTCTCGAGAAAGATGAAAGAGAGCACGACTGTGCTGTTAGCATCTACAAGAGGTCTTCCAAGTTCCCAGTTCCATGATATAAAGAAGAACCTTCGTGGGAAGGCAGATATCTGTGTTGCCAAGAAGTCATTAGTTGTGCGAGCAATCTCAACTACTGAAAGAGGAGGGTTGCAGAATCTTAAATGTCATGTTGGTGCAGATGTGGCTTTGTTTTTCTCAAACTTAGATGCTTTCGAATTATCAGGACTATTAAGCGATAATCAAAGCCCTACAAAAGCAAGGGCAGGCGACATTGCACCAGAAGATATTAATGTTGAACCTGGTCCAACAAGTCTAGTCCCAGGCCCAGCAATCTCAGAATTATCTGGAGTCGGCCTCAAAGTCGCAGTTGAAGGCGGCAAATTGGCAATAAAGCAGCCAGCGACTATAGTGCGTGCAGGAGAAGTAATTAAGGAAAATGTTGCAGGAGTCATGGCTAAGCTAGACATCAAGCCAATGAAAGTTGGTTTCGAACCAATTGCAGCATACGATTCAAAAAGCGATAAAGTCTATGCTGGAATAAAGATAGATAAAAAGAAAGCTCATGAGGAACTAAAACAGGCTATTGGAAAAGCTCTTGGATTTGCTGTATCTGTCAGATATTTAGTCAAAGAGACTCTCAGTTATTTCCTTGCTAAAGCGAATGCCGAAGAGAAAGCTGTTCAATCGATTATTGATAAATCTCAAACTCAAACAACTACAAAGGAGGGCAACTAATGGAATATATTTACGGAGCATTGCTCTTGCACAAGCTAGGCCAGGAAGTAACTGAATCTAGTCTGACAAAAGTTATTGCAGCTACCGGCGTACAGGTAGATGAGTCTAAAGTAAAGACGCTTATTGCAGCATTGCAGGGCGTTGATATCTCATCAGAGCTTGCAAACGCAAGCGCTGTAGCAACTGCACCAGCATCTGGAAGCGCGGCTACACCAGCAAAGGAAGAGAAGAAGAAAGAAGAAGCTCCTTCAGAATCAGCGGCAGGATTGAGCGCACTATTCGGGTAATTTTTCCATTTAGGAGCCCGAAATTGCACGCATACTTAGCGGTAGATTTTTGAATTAGTTCTTCGCAGAGTGAAAGCTTTATAAGTCCTTTTCTTTAGTTTACTTAGAAGCCCACGTGGCACAATGGTACTGCGCCGGTCTTGAGAACCGGTTCCCTCCGGGGTATCCCCGTTCGATTCGGGGCGTGGGCGTTTCATTATTCTATTTTTGGATTGAAATTTGCAGAAAAAATTAAAGAATAAGTTTAAGAATCTAGTTTAATTAGTTTAGATATGAAGTTTTACAGAGCATTGGGCATATCACTATTAACTTATTTTTTCTCCATGGTATTAGGCATTATTGTGATGACTGTAATGGGGATATCAATAGCCTCTGGTGGAAATGATATACCTAAGGAAGCCTTAATAATAAATATAATTCTTACACTGATTTTATCCGGCATCTCGACAAATATTTATCTCAATGGAAAAGGAATAAAACCTGGAGTAAGAGAGGGATTTCTCTTCGGTATTGTCCTTGTAGTTTTAGGTACTATAATAGACATTATTTTCTTCAGCCTTTCTTCTATTGCAACTGGCACTCAACAGAGCATAATAGAATACTATTCAAATCCTCTGTTCTGGACTGCATTGATTCTTTTCTTGGCGACTTGCATAATCACAGGATTCTTGAGAGAGAAAAGATGAAATCAGTTTTATCCATAGGATTTAAAAATCTTATTACCGAAGATTGTTAATGAGATATAATTATCTTCACTATCTCTTACTTTGTTTTATATTGCTCGAGATAATCCTGACAGCAACTCTTAATTTCAATTCCGATTTAGGAGCATTCTGCCTTACTGGATCCGATTGTTCTTCAGTCCAGAATTCAGAATATGGTAAATTATTCGGAGTAAGTCTGAGTGTTTTTGGTTTTATCATGTTTTCACTATTGCTGATAATATATCTTTATGTTGAAAGACATCCAAAATACAGCCAATTTTTCCTTCTAGCTACAGGTTTAGGATTCTGCTTCGCAGTATACTTCCTTATCCTTCAGTTTTTTGTCCTGAAAAAAATATGTTCCAGTTGTGTGATAATAGATGGCCTTGCAATAGTATTATTCATAATAGCTCTTTTTTGGTCAAATGCATTAAGAAGGGAATTACATAAGATTGCCTAGTTCTTCGCAATTTCCCACAAACGATAAAAGAAGCGCCGATGCGACTCTGCGATTTGTTTTGAAGTGATGATAATTGCGATCGGTTCATCACCGAAAGCCACTTCTAAAACATTATCGCCGAAGATGATAACACCAACGGGGGCAAAACCAGGCACGAATCGGTAGGAAGGCGGTTTCTTGTAGTTGTATTCCTTATATACTTTAAACTGCTGCTCAACCTGAGAGCGTGCGGATTCATTCGCAATGAGCTTCATTTTATAACGCATGTCTGAGCGCATCTTGTGGAATCTGCCAAAGAATTCCTGCGTTTTTTCGGAGAATTGCTCTTCATAGCCTGCGGCAAATCCGATATATTCTGCTTCTTTAGGCAAAGTTTCAATGATAGTCATAAATGCGGCATACACTCCTTTCCATCCTATGAAGACACGTGCTTCTTGCTTGCTCTTTCCTTGCTTTTGCATCTCGAGTAAACTAGGAAGAGTACGCTCAAGCTGAGATCTTTTCGTATCAGCAATACGCAGCAGCTGTTGCGGCTCGACAGCGGAGAAATACTTGCGCTTGCCTTTTAGTATGTAGGAAACAAGGCCTTGTTCAATAAGCTGGTGCAACGCATTGTAAACAACCGAGTTCTGCATCTTTGTCTTCTCAATGAGTGGCCCTGTTGTGCTTTGCCCAATCTGTAGGAGCTTCAGGTACACAACACTCTGCGCTCGTGTCAGACCGAGCTCTTCGAGCATTGCAGTGGTTTCAACAGGCATGCCTCTCTCACGTTTCTCTGCTTATTAAATCTTTCTCCTTTTTAGGAGAATAAAGTTTTAAATAGGATTCATTTAGAAAGTAATAACGTGAAACAGATAATTAGGGAAATGCGGAAAGAAGCAAGAGGTTTTGCAGTTGCAGCCTTGCTTACTGCCTCTACAGTTTCTGAAAAAGCAGAAGACTTCCTCATCGGCACACGAGGGCCTACGCCGCTGCAGTTCGACCATGGAGTCAATTACATCAGAAAGGAAACGCAGAGCGGAGCGAGCGACAATTTCATCCAGAGCAATGTCGTGAAGTATTGGACAGGCAAAGAGCTTGGTTTTTTTGCCATCGGAGCATTGCCTTACAAATTCCTTAAATCAAGAGATACTGAAAGCTCCGGCTTCGGCGATTTGACGCTCAAACTCGGACCTCGAGGCACTATCGATTTGCACAACTTCGGCAGCTTCCATTGGATTGCTGCTGCAGGCACCGCAATTCCACTAGGAGATACAGATACGAAGCCAGCGCTTGGCACAGGAAGATATGATTTTAAGGGCGGGTTCACCACTACATATCTTTCTCATGATAAGAAAGATGAGATGACAACTGCATTTGAATATAACAAACCATTGACACTTCACAATGGAAAGCCAGCATCTGACGAGATAAATGCTGGATTCATAGTTGGAAAGAAATTGAATGATAACTGGAGGATTGGAGCCGGTCTCAGGGGGACTTACAAAATCAGGGAAAAAGATGATGGAGATTATATTACTAAGGCAAGAATATTGGCGAGATATACATTTTCTAAAAATCCTATGTGGCACATTGAGATTATAGGGGATAAGAGCATAAAAACAAAGTATATGCCAGACGAGACAATGGGATCTATTTTAATTAGGTATAATTTTGGTAAGAAATAACATTAGTTTTATTAATCCAATTGTTCATATTTTCTAATGCCAATCATCTTTGGTCCAGCTGGTCTCGGCCCTGTCAAGACAGCCATACAAACTCTTGAAAAATATCATGAGATGGGATTGCGAGCATGCGAAATTGCATTTACATATAGTGTCTACATCAAGCCATCAGAATGTCCACTTATTAGGGAAAAAGCAAAGGAATTAGGTATAGATTTGAGTATTCATGCTCAATACTGGGTGAATCTTAATGCAAAAGAGAAAGAGAAAAGAGAAGCAACAAAGCAAAGAATATTGCAATGCTGCGAGATTGGTGAGCTTCTTGGTGCAAAAATAGTTGTTTTTCATCCAGGATACTATGGAGAAGACAAGGATAAATCTTTTGAAACTATCAGACAAGGAATTATGGAAATCGTGGCTGAAATAAAGAAAAAAGGTTGGAAGATAAAGGTAGCTCCCGAGACGATGGGTAAGGTTAATGTCTTTGGAAGTGTCGAGGAGATATCTAAGCTGGTAAAAGAAACTGGGTGCTCTTTCTGCATTGACTTTGCCCATATCCTAGCCAGAGATAAATCAGTAGATTATAAGCGCATTATAGATGCATTCCCTCAGAAAGACTGGCACGTTCACTTTTCAGGTATTGTTTACGGGGATAAAGGTGAGAAACATCACATTTCTACAGAAAAAAAGCTCTGGAAAGAGCTTCTTATAAATCTTCCAAAAGATAAAGCAATCAGAATCATTAATGAGTCTCCTACCATGATCGAGGATAGTGTACAAGGCATGCAGCTGGAGCAGAAACTAATACGTTAAATTTTCAAGAATCTGCGTCTTGTAACCTTGTTCAGAAATTTTTTCAAGGGCAGCGTCCAGGCAGATACCTACTGTTCCTCCTCCGACTCTGACAACAGAAACATCTCCCAGTGCAGCAAAAAGGATTTGCCAACCTTGAGAAGGATTAGGATATCCTATATAAGTTGGAATGAATTGCGTTAGACCTTTTTTTCTCCATCGGGTGACGATATCTCTTGTTATATCTATCAAAGGCTCTTCTTCCAAAACAATGACATCTGAAGTGTCGTGTTCTAGGAATGATTTCAGGGGGGAGAGATATCTACAACGCGGGTTGTAATCAGATTGAATGAGCTGCTCAAAGAAGACTTGTGCAGAAAAAGGATGGACTATGACTGTTGCTTCTGCAGTAATCTTATCCACATACTTCATATCTTGTTCATACACTTCAAGTTTTTTCATATTCAAGACCTTACATGCTCTCTATCGATCCACATATGACTTTTTAGATAACTCTCATCGAATGCTTCTTCTGCACTTTGATTTCTAATTCGATTCATATCATTCGAGCTTTAAAACTGTTTAAAAAACTTTGGTATACATTCTTCCTCTCTTTTCTTCCAAAGGCGCTTTTTATTTACGCAGGGAGAACTTGGTACGCTCAGGTAATTTTGACTGCTGATATTCTTCATCTTTTTCAGGAGAGTTTTCTTCTTCATCGATCATGCTCCTCTTCCTGTCCTTATCTATCAAAAGTAATTTTTGTCTTGCCTGTTCAGGATTCATCCTGCAGGCATTTAAGACGCTTAGGATTTTCTCCATTATCTCTTCATAACTTTCTCGACGGTAAGAGCGCAAGTTTTCGAGGCGTTCCTTCGTCTTTTTTGATATTTTTATTGTTGTGACGTCCATAACTGTTATACCAAGGTATACTATTTAAGCTTTTTCATCACTCTAAAATGGTCTTGATTATGTTGTCACCATAAAGTTTATATAGGTAGGCAAAATCTTACTTTTAACTAAATTTATACCTAGACCATGAAGTCCAATAAAATTTTGGTTTCACTTGTCGCAGCATTCACATTGCTTATCGTAATGGCAAGCGGTGTTAATGCTTTCGCGCAAATTTCGAGTATAGAGGTAAACAACGCTGAAGCAGTCGTTTTCGGCCAAATCAACGTTGCAGCCACTGCTGGCGAGTCATTGCCAGTTCGTGTACTCTTTGTAGCTCGTCAAAATGCGTCAGATGTGCGAATAAAAGCTGAACTCTCTTCTAGGGGTAAGGATTACTCTACGGAAACTGAGCGATTCGATGTTATTGCTGGTGGAATATATAGCAAGACGTTGAAAGTTCAGATGCCATTGAATCTCAATCCAAGCGAGAAATTGCATCTCAATGTTGAGATCAAGAACTCTGCATTTGGAACAGCAGATCAGAAGACCATCCCTATCAATGCGCAGCGTGAATCCTATCAATTAGAGATTCTCGATGCAGAAATGGACACCAAGGTAAATGCAGGAGCAGTACTTCCTATAACTGTTGTTATTAAGAACAGAGGAAGTCACTTTGCAGAAGACACTTTTGTCACTGTAAGAATTCCAGCATTGGGCATCCAAGAAAGAGCCTACTTTGGAGATCTATCAGCAAGAGACCAAGCAGAACCAGATAAGGAAGATGCAGTTGAGCGAATGCTCTCTGTCCGCATCCCTGATAATGCAAAGGCTGGCATCTATGCTGTCGAGATAGAAGCTACAAATGATGATTCAACTGTAGCCCTCAGCAAGAGAGTCGCCATCAGCGATAACGGTGGAGAAAGCATGGTAGTGACTTCCTCAAATAGCAAGACATTTGCTGTTGGAGAAGAATCTACTTATCGCATGACCATCCTAAATTCTGGAAACAAGGCAAGAGTCTACACACTAGCAGTCGAAACACTGAGCGAAAATCTCAATGTAGAATTGGCTGACTCAGTTGTAGTCATCCCAGCAGGAAGCAGCAGGGCCCTAGACATTGATGTAACTGCATCAAAGGAAGGAGCTTATGCATTTGCCATATCGGTAATTTCCGATGGGAACCTTGTTAAGAAAGAGACATTCGCAGCAAAGGTAGAAGGAAAGGAAGCTTTTGAAGGAAATGCCACTGTCGTTTTGACAGTGATCCTTGCAATAGTTTTCATTGTTCTTCTTATCGTGCTGATAGTGTTGCTGACAAGAAAACCTGAAAAGACCAAAGAATTCGGAGAAAGCTACTACTAAGCTCAAACTTTATTTTATTTTTTTCTTAACTTAAAGTAGCCCCCGGATATTTTTCGTAAGGCAATTTGCCTTAGAAATTTTTTATTTTTTACTAATAAATAGCTTTATAAAGCCTGATTTTTATGAATGAATCCAATGAGATATAGTATTTTTAAGGCAGGAAGTGAAGAAGATAATGGACTCTCGTTCTTAGCAGAGCTGGCGCAGGAAGCATTACTCTCAACTTGTCCTGTCCAGATGAATGATGCAATCACGGCCCTTAAAAGGTCTTATCACCCAAATGATGAGGTACAATTATGGACAGTAAGGCATTGCCAAGATGGAGTCATATCGGCAGATTTTATACACTACGTTAGCCCTGATGAGTGCAAGTCCTATAATGTGCGTCTTGGACAGGTAAGTGATGAATATAGCCATAAGATGGATAGGGCGAGAGTCATTCAGGTAGGGACAATCTAACTAACATTGCAGGAATCCTTAAATAGCTCTTTCTCCACGAAGAAGAATGGTGCATGTCAAGAAGATGGTGATGACGGGTTTTAAGTCATTTGCTAGAAGGACAGAGATTATATTTGATAAAGGGATAAATGTCATATTAGGTCCAAACGGCTCTGGAAAGTCTAATGTTGCAGATGCCCTATGTTTTGTCTTAGGCAGGCTATCTATAAAATCAATGAGGGCGGCAAAGGCAAGGAATCTTCTGTTCATGGGATCAAAATACATAAAGCCTGCAAAAGAAGCCAGTGTGGAGCTGGTATTTGACAATTCTGATAAGGCATTCGCTGTTGCCCAAGAGGAGGTTAATGTCACGAGAGTTGTTCGGCATAACGGACAAAGCATTTATAAGATAAATGGAGAAGCCAAGACAAGGGCAGAAGTAATCGAACTTCTGGCCCAGGCAGGCATAGATCCATATGGATTCAACCTCATACTTCAAGGGCAAATACAATCAATAGTAAGGATGCATGGAGAGGAAAGAAGAAAAATAATAGAAGATGTTGCAGGTATATCTATTTATGAATCTAGGAAGGAAAAATCTCTCCATGAGTTGGCGAAAACAGAGGAGAAATTAAGGGAAATTTCAACAATCTTAAGAGAGCGCACAGCATATCTCAAGAATCTCGATAGGGAAAGGTCGCAGGCACTGCGTTTCAAGGAACTAGAATTATCGGTGAGGAAATGTAAGATTTCTATCCTCAATAGGAAAAGCGAAGATAAGCAGAAAGAGATAGACTCATTAGATAAGTCTATTCAGGATAAGGGAAATCAAAAAGATAAAGTGAAGGAAAAAGCAAACAAGCTCCAAGGAGAGGTAGTAGCGCTTTCAGACGAGATACAACGGATTAATAAGAGTATACAACAAGCTACAGGTCTTGAACAAGAGACTCTTCATTCAAATGTAGCAAACTTAAAAGCAGAGCTTGAAGGACTGAGAGTCAGGAGAGAGAATCATGAACACAGGAAAACCGAGATAGAACGAAGGGTTGAAGAAATAAAGAAGACAATTCCAGACCTTGAAAAGGAGATAAGGGATCTTAGACAAGAATCTCCTCTTCTTGCCAAGAAAGCTCTGGAATTGAAGAAGAAAAAAGATGAGTTCGCTAGTCTAGAGGAGGAGAGAAGCAAACTTCTGGCCACCAAGACCGAGTTGAATTCGGTCAAAGAGATTCTTAAGGATAAAGAGAGGCAGCTTGCGAGGGTGATTGTTGAATCTGAGGAAGTCCTAAAGCAACTTGAGATAATTTCTACAAGACTTATTTATTCTAGAGAAGATGAGTGTAATAAGGCCATATCTCTATTCAAGCAGAAGATAAACGAGTATGAAAAGGAAATGATAAAGATAAGGGAAGAAATGGTCTCACAGGAGAAACTTCTATCCGTTGCAGAGTCAAAAATAGCTCACGCAGAAAGGATAAAACGTCAGGTGGAGAAGATAGACATATGTCCCCTTTGCCAGAATAAAATAACTGTAAATCATATTGAACACGTTTTCAAAGAATCAGATACCCAGATATCTGAGTCTCAGGAAATTAGAAGAAATTCTCAAGAATTACTGTCTCAGCTACATTCAAGGATAAAGGAGATCGACCGGGAATTGCGTCAGTCAAAGGATTCTTTACAAAGTGCAGAATTAGAGTTGGGGCGCCACAGAAATATAAAAGACAAACACGAACAGATTAAGAAAGTTGTTGCTCATGAGAAGTTATTGAAGGAAGAGATTCAGCTCTTAGAGCAGAGAAGGACTGCCTTGGAGAGCAAGATTTCTAACCTGGCAACAGTACAGGAGAAATATGACTCAAAGATACTTGAGATTGAAGAAATATCTTCTAGGACAGCAGAAGATGCAGAGACTACTCTACTATACAAAGAAAGGGAACTGGAAGGGACACTAAATATAATAAAAAGGAGTGTCAAGGACCATGAGGAGATAGATAAAGACCTTAAGGAAATAATAGAAAGAGCGAAAAATAAGTCAAAGCTCCTTCAAGATTTTGAGGAAAAGGAAAGACAGCTAAATGAGAGGTTTAAGAAGATGTTCGAAGAGAGGGATGACCTTCAGAGAGGGTCTCAGGAAAAAGGGATGACTCTTTCAGAATTGCAATCTGAGATGAGACAGATTGATGATCAGATAAACTATTTACGTCTGGGTAAGGCTAGGGCAGATGCAGAGAAAGAAGCTCTTACTATGGAGATGACAGAATTTGTTGGAGTAGAGATAATTTCTGGAAGCATAGCCTCACTCGAAGAGAGACTGAAGAAATCTCAAGAAGCACTGATGCAGATTGGATCTATAAACATGAGGGCTCTCGAGGTATACGATGATGTAAAGAAGGAATACGATATAGTATTCGAGAAAGTTACTGTCCTGGAAAAGGAAAAAATTGAGATAATGAAGATTGTAGAGGAAATAGATAGGAAAAAGATACGTGCATTCATGAAGACATACAAGGCTATGAACGACTTATTCTCGCAGAACTTCTCCAAGCTATCTTCTAAAGGTGTCGCCTTCCTAGAAATTGAGAATGCGGAAGACATATTCGCTGGTGGTGTAAATATAGTTGTCAAGCTGGCAAAAGGTAAGTACTTTGATGTAACTTCACTCTCAGGGGGAGAACAGACCCTTGTGGCTCTTTCTTTGCTTTTCGCAATTCAGGAATACAAGCCATATCACTTCTATATATTTGATGAGATAGATGCAGCATTGGATAAGAGAAATTCTGAGCGTCTGGCAGCATTGCTACATCAATATATGAAAGCAGGGCAATATATAGTGATCACTCATAACGACTCAATCATTATGAGCTCAAACGTATTATACGGCGTCAGCATGCACGACGGTGTTTCAAAGGTTCTGAGTCTTAAGATAGATGGTAAAAATTCTCAACAATCTTCTCCTCCTAGTGAAAAAACAGATAGTGAAGAATTAGAGGAAAGAGCCACAATAGAAATCGAGGCAGAAGCGGCACGAGAACGGGAAGATGATAATATCAAAAGTTAAAAGCCTTCCAGAGTCTTTTGTTTGGCATCAGGAAAAATCTGCTTCCAAGTTGCCCAAGTAGTCCTAAATATTCCAGTATCTTTAAGTCGCTTCCCATGTTTCTTCAGAAAAGCGATTGTATAAGGATCAGATGGATAACCCGAGCCCATATCACCATATTCTTTTTGCAATTTCTCTATAGCTTCTTCTCGTGCAACTTTAGCTAAAATCGAAGCTGCTGAAACCGAGGGGTAATTTGCATCCGCCTTATGCTCGCAGTATATATCCAAATTTTCAGCTTTGGATATATACCCTATCAATGTCGCTTTCCAGGCTCTTGTGTTAGTGGATGGACAGTCAACAATTACTTTTATTTTTTCCTTTCCAGAATTCAATTTATTTATTATCTCTGCTGTTTTCATTGCCTCAAGAGTATTCAAATTTATTCCGTTATTTAGGGCATGGTCAATCTGGTCAGCAGATGTAGAAACAACATGCCATCCTTTGGCAGAATCTTTAATTATATCAGCAAGTTTCATCCTAACCAGATGCGTCAACTTCTTCGAATCAGCAACTCCTTCTTCCTTAAGAATTCTCTCATCTCTTTCTTCAATAAGCACTCCTGCAAGCATCATCGGGCCAATTAAAGGCCCCCTTCCTGCGTCGTCTATTCCAAGTATTAACATTATTTTGACTAGGACAGAGTGTTTAAATTACTTTGTGCTCCAAAAACTTTATATATAATCGATTAGAAAAACAAAAATGGCGAATGAAGGAATTGAGAATAAGGTAGGCGGAAATGTCCCAAATTTCGATATACAGGATGAAATAGGCCCTATAGAAATTAGTCTTAGGTTGAAACGTTTGTATAATCTTAGACCAAAAAAAAGATATTCCACATATTATAAAAAAAGGACATATGGAAATTAAAGCTTCTCAATCGCAGGCAAAATATCCTCAAATTTTGACAAAATCATTAATGGCTTTCCTTTTTTAAGGCGCCCTTTATCATGAAATCCGAAATCAACAGCAATTGTACGTAAGCCAACCTTACTCGCTTCAAAAATATCCCCCAGAGTATCTGTTACAAATATGCATTCATCAATCTTTAAATTGTGCTTTGAAAAAAGTATCCTAAATTTCTCTTCTTTAGATTTGTGCGTTTCAAATCCTAGAATTTCGCTGAATATGTGATTTATGTCAAGGAACTTGACTAAAACTCCAGCTTTTAAGCTGGAGTTGTTCCTTGAGCATCCAAAAAACGAGCGCCTGCATCAAACTGCGGCTTTTAAGCCGCAGTGGCGCATCGTTTTTTTGATTTCAATTGTACCTTACCCTACAGGAAAAGTCATCGAAGATACTGGCAGAGCTGTTGCAGATGTCAAAGGCAACTATGTACAAGGAGAGCCTGTTACAGGAAAATTAAAATTGCAATTTACGGCCGGGGAGTTTGTACCAAGAGATTCACAGATTTTTGTTAAACTTGGAAGTCAAGAGAAAGTGTTTCTTCTTTCTGAAGTATTTGCTGAACCTGCTCAAGAGGGAGTGTTTTTTGCAGAAGGCGTGGAGCTTGTAGGGACAGGAAAAGGCTATGGCGTTGCAGGTGTTAAGACTATATATCCAGATGTGAGCTTTGAACTACATATAGGGAAAGAAGCAAAGCCTGTCGATGAATCCTCTTCTACTCCAACTAAAGAAGTCTCCAGGGGAGGCGGCGGAGGTGGTGAGAGGAAAGAAGACAAGAGAGCTGAAGAGAAGAAAGATGACAAAAATGAAAGTGACACTATCGTTTTTCGAATAAATAATCGATAGATTGTGTACCTGATTGTCAATTACGCAGTGTTTGTACTTTCCCAGTGACTCGGTATATAACCTTAATTGTTTCCAATCATATTAATCTGTAATTGTGATTTATATATAAAGAAAAGGCATCTCAATCATTTATGAACGCACAAACGACCTTGATGACTGCAATGGCCGTATCTTGCAAGAAGTGTGGAGAGCTGTTTGATCTCTCCTATGACCTTGAGCAAGGTGGCGACTCAGGCGATGTGATGAGCGTGTTGCGAAGCAAGCTGACGCGACGTGCAGCACTGTGCTGGAAGTGCAGGAACACCTAAAAACTTTTTTCTTTTTTCTTTTTTCGTTCCAGTGAAAAGAGAGGTGCATTTGAAAGATTTATAAATTCTTTATTACTTTCAGAATTATGACTTGGAGTTATACTGCTGTAGAAGTGATAGCAAGTCTGATTGTGATTTTAGGCCTTATAAAGCTAGTTATTGTGCTGTTCTCTAAAAAGACTTGGTATTCCAAGGTTGTTGTCCTTATATATAAGAATCCCAAGATTGCAGGATTCGTTTATGCAATCTTTACAGCAGTAGTTTTTTATTATCTGATACTTGAATTAACTTTGGTTCAAATAATGGCAGTAATGGGATTTGCAAGTCTTATGTTTGGGATGGCATTATTGCTCTATGCAAAGGATATTCTTCCAGCAATCACAAAAGGCGTTAATAAACCATTGAGCTTTTGGAGAATTGTATATATCTTGATATGGGTATTATTATTTGTTCTTACAGGGAAAGAGTTGCTTGGTGCTTTATAGAGTTCAATAATCTTTATTAATGCTGTTTTGCGGCTCATTTAATGATTTTCTTGGAGGTACTGGTTTATGCTTTGATACAAGGATTACTAGAATGGTTTCCTGTCTCTAGTTCTGGACATCTCACGATGGTCCAAATGTTCCTTAAATCCGAACCAGGGGTTTTATTCTTCGTTGCATTGCACTTTGGGACATTAATGGCTGTTTTTGTCTATTTTGGAAAAGATCTTGTAGATATAATGAGAGAGATGGTTTCGCTTAGGTTTAATACTGAAAATGGCAAATTGGGATTATATTTGTTAATTGGGGCTATACCAGCTGTAATAGCCGGAGGATTAATATATACATTCATGGAGAAAATTTCTGATACTTGGTTATTACTTGCCGTAGGATTTGGCATTACAAGCATATTACTTTTTATGGGATCTATGGCTCCAAAAAGAAATGTGAAGATAACCTGGAAAATAGCCTTATTTATAGGGATTGCACAAATACTTTCACTATTTAGAGGAGTATCAAGGAGCGGAAGCACAATAGCTACAGGCTTGTTACTTGGATTAAGAGAAAGAGAAGCAATAAAGTTTTCGTACCTTCTTTCAATTCCTCTAATTTTTGGAGCGAATCTTGTCCTTGCAGGAAATAAACCGTTGCCGTCTGAGCTTATATGGGCCACATTTGTGGCTTTTGGAGTAAGCCTGATAGTGATGCATTTCTCTTTCAATTATGTGCTAAACGATCGGAAAAACTTGAGATGGCTGGGATGGTATATGCTTCTGCTTTCTTGTGGTGTAGGAACATATGCTTTGCTCTGATTTGTTACTGCAGAGTTTAACCTTACCTATTTAAGAAGCTTCTTTCTTGACTTTGAATGAGAGGGAAACTTGAAAAGGAAATTGAGGCGTTGCTGGGAAGCGGGAAACATGATACAGCTCTTGTACCCCGCCATCGTCATGCAGATCCTCCTAAACAACTCGATCTTTTTGATCCGCATCTGGAAAAACACCGACGCAAAAAGCTACAGATGGACCTGAACTTTCATCGTTTTGTCTCACGGGGTGTAGAGCCAATCTATTTTGCCGACAGTTTTACGGTTTCGACTTTCTATGAGACATTGAGCGCTGCTTTTTATGGAGGATTTTTATGTCAAGGAACTTGGCTAAAACTCCAGCTTTTAAGTCGAGGCTAAAACACGAAGAGTTTTGTGACACCAAAGATTTTTTCTGAAGAAGCAACATACTATTGAGTGTTTGTCTTCAGGTTTTATCATTCAACGACTGCTTTAATCCTTCTTATTCCTGCAGCAGAAGCTTCTTCTTTTATTATCTTAAAATTTCCTAACTCGGAAGTGTTTGAGACATGAGGTCCAGTGCATATCTCTCTGCTGAACCATCCTTTTTTGTCTGATGGATCTTCTATAGTGTATACAGAGACAAGTTCAGGATATTTTGCTCCAAACTCTGCTTGCGCCCCAGATGAGAGGGCATCTTTCAATGGAATCTCAGACCTTGTGATTGCAAGAGCTGACTTTATTTTTTCGTTTACATAGTCTTCTATACTCTTAATTTCATCAGACGTAAGCTTTCTTGGGAAATTGAAGTCAAACCTTAGCCTTTCTTGAGTTATGTTGGATCCTTTTTGCTTTACTTCTTTTGATAGTATCCTTCTTAACGCTTCATTTAATAGGTGCGTAGCTGTATGTAGCATTCTTGTGGCTTCTGAATTGTCTGCTAGACCGGATTTGAACATTCCTGAGCTAGCTGTCCTGCTGAGATCTTGATGTTTTTGGAATTCCTGATTGTATTCTTCTAAGTCTACCTTGAGACCTTTCTCTTCCGCCAATTCTTGTGTCATCTCTATAGGGAATCCATAGCTTTGAAAAAGCAAGAAGGCTTCTTTGCCGGGAATAATAGTCTTCAAGTCTTCTGAAATCTCTTCGAATTTCTTAAGACCCTTTTCAAGCGTTTGATTGAAACGCATCTCCTCTTCATCAAGTTGTTGAGTGATGAACTTGTGGTTTCTGTGCAACTCCTGGTAATCAGGGAAGATAGGAAGAATTGTCTTTACTATCTTAGATGCGAATGGAGAAGGGATACTCAAGATACGGGCATATCTTATTGCTCTTCTTATCAACCTTCTTAAGACATATCCCTGTCCTAAGTTGCTTGGCTTTATCCCTCTTTCGTCTCCAAGGATAAAAGTTGCTGCACGAATATGGTCTGCAATAATTCTCATTGCTCTTGTCTCTTCTTCATTCTTGCCATACTTCTTATTAGAGAGAAGTTCTATCTCCTTGATTATTGGCTGGAAAATGGAAGTTTGATAGTTGTCTTCTAGACCATTTAGGACGGCGAGTGTACGCTCTACACCCATGCCCGTGTCTACGTTCTGCTGAGACAATGAGAAATATTTTCCAGATTTATCTTTATTGTATTGCATGAAGACATCATTCCATATCTCCACCCAGTTTTCATCTTCAGCATCGAATCTTCTTGGAGGCTTGGTCTTGGACTTCCAGTAAAACATCTCAGTGTCTGGACCGCAGGGACCGGTATTTCCTGCTGGTCCCCACCAATTATTCTTTTTTGGAAGAAATGCAATACGTTCTTTTGGAATGCCCAAGGAGAGCCAGATTTTCTCTGATTCTGTATCTTTTGGAGCATCAGAATCTCCTGCGAAGCAAGAGACTGCAAGCCTCTCTCTAGGTATATTTAATATCTCAGTTAGAAATTTAAAAGAGAACTTGATAGCATCTTCCTTGAAGTAGTCTCCTAGTGACCAGTTACCGAGCATCTCAAAAAAGGTGTGGTGTGTAGTATCTCCTACTTCTTCAATATCTTGAGTGCGGATACATTTCTGGACGCTTACTAAGAGTTTTCCTAGAGGATGCTTCTGGCCAGTGAGATAGGGGACCAGAGGATGCATGCCTGCAGTTGTAAAAAGAACTGTTGGGTCGTTCTCAGGTATAAGGGATGAAGAAGGAATATGCTTATGATGCTTGCTTTTGAAGAATTCAATGTACTCCTTTATCAAGTCTTGTCTTGTCTTTAACTTTATCATAAATGTAAAGGAAGAATAGGGTTAATAAAGATTTTTGCGTTGTTTAATTGACAACAGTTATTAAAGGCACACTGGCAAGGTCTTTATCAAATGTGGCTAGAACATTTGCAATATTTTTTCTTATCAAGGCGATGATGGTGCAATCTGTAAAGCTTAATCTTAATCTTTCTTGATTTTTGAATATTAACCATCCTTCCTCAAAGACTTCTTCATCTACTTTGATGATTGGGAATTCTTTTATTTTTCCGCAATGGGCTAAAGATTTCTCTTTATTCTTTATTCTAGCTGAAAGTACTGTCACACATTCATCAAAAATATAATCTGTGATGTGAGCGCTCCCATATTTGCCACTTTTAACCCTATCTAATAGTTCTGTCGCTTTTTGGTGATTTTGATCTTCAATATTATGATATGCAATTAGCACGCTTGAATCAATTATTATCATTCTCTTTTCCGTAAAGAATTTCATCAATTTTTTCACTAAGTCTTTCGTTTCCTGGCCCAAAATCGATGGGTCTGAAATCCAATGCTTTTTTAACTTTCTCAAGATTGTCTTGAAGAGATTTACTTTGTGTTTCTTCAAGGTATTTTTTCATGAGCATTGTCAAAAGATCCCCTATCTTCTTCCTTTCCGCTATAGCTCTCGCTCTTAGCTTTCTAAAAGTGTCTTCATCTACATCTCTTACTGCTATAAATGTCTTCCCCATATGTTAAACATGTTTAACATATATATAAATCTTACTAAATTTCTATTATCTTGCCTTCTCTCCCTACATTGATAACTCTTGTCCCACCTATCTTATTTTCCATGCCTCCAGCTTCGTGGATGTGGCCATGAAGAAGGATATCTGGCTTGAACTGCTTTATAGCCTTGGTGATTGCCTTGCTTCCGGGAATGCCTGAGAATTCTGATGCACTACCTTTGGGGTGCATATGAGTGACCATTATTTTTTTCTCAATGCCTTGCAATCCAGAGTTTGCTTTCTTCAATGTATTAAAAAGTTCATCTTCGGATAGCGCCCCTGGGAAAAACATGATATCTGAAGAGCCTCCGGCACCAAAGAAGCCTATATTCTCGTATTTTACTGAATAACCGTGGATGTTTTTAACCCCATAAAGCTCGGCCAAGAAATCTGCTGTGGCAAAAGATTCGTGATTACCCGGGATTATAAGGACTTTCCTCTTTTTCTGCCGGAAAGGCTTTATAAGGTCTTTCGTCTCAACATTGCCGACTATATCTCCGCATAAAACTACAAGGTCGACATTCTCTTTCTCTGCTCTTTTTGCAAGCTCTTTTGTTAGTCTTGCGTCTCCGTGAATGTCTGCAGCTGCAAGTATCTTGAATCTTTTATGCATAAATATGACTACAGTTTTATCATTATAAGTCTTGTGGAGAGGTTTAAAAATTAGTTAGCCTTCAATATTTCATGAACAAAAGAGGAACAAAGTGGCTTGGATTAGGAATATTGCTCACACTTTTGGTCTTGACAGGATTTTATATTTTCTCAGCGACAATTGGTCCTAGGTATGACCATTATTATGATAGTAAGATGGCTACAGGGGAACTTGCAAATCCCATATCTGGGATGAGTATTAGCGAAGCGCATGAGAGATTTAATGAAGATCATGTACATTATTTCTTGGCTTTGTTGAGAGTGTATAATCTTCATCCGGCTACTCCCGGGGGAGATTTTCCTCAATTTGAAATTATTGTAAATGAAGAGAGTTATAAGGTAGTTGTATTATCTGGATCTATAAGCGTCAAGAGAGGAAAACCTAACGAGAAGGACATTGTGATATATACTACACAATCGGAAATATTGAGCGCGTTACAAAATCCAGATTCAGTGTCAGAATCTTTCAATTCAGGTGCATTAAGAATAGAGTATATTGCCGATAGGAGCACCTTGCTTTACAAAGGTTATGATTCTGTCTTTTCTCAATATAAGAGAGGAATAACAGGAAATATTATAAGGTCATTTACATAGAAAGTAAAATATGGGTTTGGAAGACATAGATGTGACCAAAGTTATAGAAGAGTTGGAGAATATTTCAGGAGTAAGAGTGTTTGATGAGGATTTAAGAGCCGGAATCTTTTATATAGGGATGGAGTTGCCAGATGGAAAGAGCGAGCTGACTGCGCTGGTCGAGATATATGAAGATAGAGCCTATTTCTTAAAAGAAGGCGTACCTGAAACAACACCTCCTTCTTATGTCGGGAACCGATGAAAACCACACCTTTCAAGGTGTGGTGGTTCCCGAGCATCTCCAAAAACGAGCGCCTGCAACAAACCTCGGCTTTTAAGCCGAGGTGGCGCATCGTTTTTGTGATCTTAAAGTCAATCATGTATTGGCCAAGAACGATCTTCAGCCCATAAATGTCTTGAGTCAGTAAGATTCCTTGTATCTGCCTCTACTTTCAACAAGCTTAAATCTCTGCAAGACCAAAGAATAGTTTTTTGAAATCTTGTATCCTTGCATCACTGCCTTGAAGCACTTCTTAAAATCCCTATGATGCCTAGCTTCTAGAGCTTCTTTAATCAGATGCAGGTCAACTGCTTTGTCCTCTATACGACTTGATTCGAAACCTAGGCCGAAGTCAATGAAGTAAACGGAATTGTTTGGAGAGAGAATCATGTTACTTGTTGTCAAGTCTCCGTGAATTATGTTTGCATCGTGAAGTTTTGCAATCTGAGAGCCTATCTTTCTGCAAATCGCAATTTTATTCTTTAATTTATCTAAACAATCCGAAATCTTCTTGCCATTTATGTACTCCAATTCTATCAAAGACTTATCTTCAGAGAATGAAATCAACTCTGGGACAGGCACAATTGAAGATGCTTTCCTTATCAATCTAACTTCTTTTCTCGTCCTACTCTTTCTTATCTTTTCATCTAACTGAGATAATCTGTAACCTTTTTTGATCCTATTTTTGACAACTCTGTCTCTTTCTTTAAAAATTATGGCCTCTGCTCCTTGAGATATTACTTCAGAAATCATATTAGTCTTCTTGCAGATAGTTTCTTATCCCTTGTAAGGTATATCCTCCACAATCATCGTTAAAGAACAGCATCAACTCTTCATATCCTTTCTCATCCGTAGTATCTATCCTGGACAGACCAACTTCTTTCTGTCTGCAAAATTGAGATATCAAGGGCAGATTATTGATAAATTCCCCATAAATATTCGGAGCTAGGTCTCTTGTAAATAATATATCTGCAGTCTCGAATCTTAATTCCAACATCAGAATTTTACCTTCCTAGCAAATTTCTTTGCAAACTTCATCATTGTCTTCTGGTCTAACGCTCCTGACTCAAGGCCTTTCATTGCGGATCCTGAGTGCATCATTTCCTTGAGGAGCCTATATTGTTTGATGAGGGCGCGAATATCGGAAGTTGTTGTTCCTGAACCTTTTGCGATACGGGCAATGCGAGAGGTCTGCTTCTCTAATATCTCAGGGTTTTCTTTCTCTTCTCTTGTCATAGATTTAATTGCTGCTTTCCAGTGTTTCATCTGATTTTCCTGCTTACTGACTGCTTCAGTAGGCACTTTATCCTTGAGATGCCCTAATCCAGGAATATGTGAAAGCAATTTGTCAAAAGAACCCATCCCTGCCATTGACTCTAATTGTGATGCGAAGTCATCTAAAGAAAACTTGCCTTCTTCAAGCCTTTTTTGTTGGGCCTCAATAGCGCTTTTGTCCACTACTGAGTGTATCTTTTCAAGCAACGATTTAAGATCTCCCATGCCTAAAAGACGAGAGAGGAATGAGTCTGGGTCGAATGACTCAAGGTCCGATGGTTTTTCTCCAGTGCCTATAAATACTATAGGGGCTTTCACTTCTGCACATGCAGTAAGTGCACCTCCTGCTTTTGCCGTAGAATCCATTTTGGTAATTATCACACCCGTTATATCAAGGGCTTCTTTAAATGTCTGAGCTTGTTTTTTTGCCGTCTGGCCTACATCTGCAGACATTACAAGAAATGTCTCTGTTGGCTTTGCCAATTTTGCTATATCTTTTATCTCTTTTATTAGGTCTGAGGAGAGAGCGTCTCGGCCCGCAGTGTCAATAATGACTAGAGAGTATTTCTTTAATTCTGGCTCGAATTTTTTCCATATTTTCTTGGGGTCTTTTTCTTCTGGGGAAATGAAGGCTGGTATGTTTAACTTGTCGCAGAGTTGTTTCAACTGATCTGATGCGGCGGGTCGATGGACATCCAGTCCAATCGCGCAGACCTTGTTGCCTCTCTTGGCATAATATGACGCAAGCTTACTAATTGTAGTGGTCTTTCCTTGCCCATAAAGGCCGAGCATCATAAAAATGTTTCCCCTCTCTTTTAGCATGATATCTTTCTTTTCCCCTAAAAGACGTACCAGCTCTTCATGAAGGAGTTTAATGATATGTTCTTTTTTCTCAAGGCCTTTTATACGTTCATCCAAAGCAGCCTGCTTTATCTTCTTAGTAATTTCTAACACCAAGGAAATATTGACATCTGCTTCAATCAATGCCCTTTGAAGGTCTTTGATAATTTGGTCAACTAGTGCCTTGTCAAGAAAGATAGCATTCGCTATTTTATCTGTTGCTTTTTGCAGGACTGAAGAGAGTTTTTCTAACATGATAATGTGTCTAATGGACTCCTTATATTCTTTATGGAATGTTGAGATATGTGGGTATATATCTGAGTTGTTTTTATATCACTATGTCCCAAGAGCTTTTGAATTACTTTTAAATCTGTTCCTTGCTCGAGCAAGTGAGTGGCGAAACTGTGGCGCAGAAGATGAGGATAGACCTCTTTAGTAATCCTTGCCCTTATTGCCGCTTTCTCAACAATTGCCTGAATTGTAGCAGTAGTAAGTTTTCCACCTCTTTGAGATTGAAATAAGACTGTTCCCTGCGTTAAAACAGAATAGTTTTTCAACTTCTCTTTAATTGATTCCGGTATTTTTACAAACCTGTCTTTTTTTCCTTTTGCCATTCTTATATGAATCAGACCTTCTTCAAAATTCAAGTCGTTTTTGTTTAAAGAGACAATTTCTGAAACGCGGAGACCGCATCCATAAAGCACCTTAAGAATTAATTCATGCTTTACATTGAGAGGAGCATTAATTAATTTTCCAGCTTCTTCTTTTGTCAATATATCGGGTAAGATTTTATTTCTTTTCGGGCGCGGAATATTTATTTTGATATTAAGAACTTTTTCAAAGAAAAACTGAATTGCGAAAATTTCATGTGCAATCGTAGAAGGGGCTTGTGTCTTTATCTGAATTTGAATATAATCCTTAACTTCTTGTTCGCTAAACTGCTTGTTCTTTAAATAGTTTAAGAATTTATTTAGCGAGTTCGTATAACTTTTGAGAGTTTTGTGTGAAAAATTACGGATTTCAATCTCTTGCTGAAGTTTTTGCAGAGCTTCTTCTTTGTTCATTTCTGCATCATAGACTTTATCTTTTAAATATTTATGCTTATACCCTTTATTAGCATGGTATCATAAATGTAATTATGATGCCATAGTGTTATACGCAATAAAAACGAAGCCCCACCTCGCGCTATGCGCGAAGACAAAACACAAACTATTTAAACTAAAAGATTTTAAGTGAATGATATGAGAAAAGGAGAATCTTCATTTAACAATCTCAACAAAGTTCTTATAGGATTACTCATAATTGGATTAATCTCAAAATTATACAATCTCTATTTGAATAGAGCTACCTTCGAAAACTTTAATTTCATGTTTTCTTGGACACTAATTTTGGCTTTTGTTCTTCCTTTAATTTTCATTTACGGAGCAATCAAGCAATCAAAGTTTTGGTATATTGTTATGGGCATCTGGGTTTTTAGAGAGTTTGATAATATGTGGACAAATTATGTGATTGCTCCTTTAATGTTGGGAACAAAAGACCAATACTTCTTGTATAATTTTGCAATAACATTATTACTTCTTGGAATAGCAGTAATTGGAGTAATCCTATACTTAAAATCTTTTAAAACAATAAAAGAAGCAGTTGAATAGTAGGGGCTTCGTTTTTACTTTCTCGCTACGCTCGAACCACATTGCATTCTCACTTACGCTCGGGGCGTATAACAGCGATTTAACGGCTCGGAGGTTGCACCTCCTCAACCCATATTTTTTGCTTATTGATTATTTTTTTAGATAGTGCAAAAAACATCGTTAAATCGCGATGTTATATTCAATCGTCGTGTAGAATTATAGAAGGGGGAGCCGTCGCACGAGGTTCCTTCGGAACAGATAGTCTTCAGCTTCGCTTCAGAATTATTATCTATTTGGGCACTTATTTTTCCTTTAAAACACCGCTTCCTGCAATAATGCCTTTTTTATTCGCATAAGCTAATATTTTATCTCTATATTCCATCACATGGCTATAATTTACCCCAGAAAAATTATCTATATAAACTTGCGAAATTTCATTAGTATTTATAGGCCAATCTGAGTCATTGCCACCTGGAAATAAACCTACACGATACAATCTTTTTCCATACTCGTTATTTGGCAGAGGAAGAACAGGCTGGACTTCAAGATTATGGATTAATCCTTCATCAAGAGCTTTTCTTACACCTTGATATGTTTCTTCTAATGTCTTTTTGTCCTCTGCTTCAGAGCCCAAAACTAAAGAACCATAAACAAAAATTTCTGCATCTCTTAGCATTCTCAATGCTCCGAAATTTTTATCAACGCTGTCGTCTATACCTTTCATATGTTGCAGGGTTTTATCAGAAAAAGATTCTAACCCAACATTTACTCTAAAAACTCCAATTTCCTTGAAATATCTTATGATTTCTGGATTCCTGATTAATTCTCTGGCTTGTGCATAAACAAAAAATTGAGGTTCAAATCCCAAATTATTTGGGCGAGATTCAGCAACCCTTTCTAAAAATCTTGGAAAACTTGATAGGCTATCACAAACTTCATAGAAAATATTTGCTTGTACTTGTTCGTTGGCAGATTTTACTTCCTGCCAAAACATTTCTGGACTTGAACTAACTGGATCAAGATACATATCACAAAATTTGCATTTATCTTTTGCCCTTGAACATCCTCTGGCACGATTCATTGTAGTAACACCAGTTACCGGGACATTATGGATTGCTGAAAATTTACTTAGGTAATTTCTTAAATAAGTTTCCCAGTGTTCTTTTGGATAAAGTGTTCTATCAACAATTGGAAAAACATCAAGAGCAGTATCTCTCTTTCTTCCAGAATTTAATCTTGATTGCATAATTGATAAATTGCCTGCCATAGAACCATAATCAAACCCTCTCACGATTCCATCACTCCAAGTCAAGTGAGGAATAGACTCTAAAGCAATATTTTCTCCTAATAATTCTCTCTTAACAAGAAGTTCTAGTGATTCTTCTCCATATTCGCTTCCTATTACATAATCAACTACAGGACGATTTTTCAAAATCTTTCTAGATAATTGGGCTGCTTGATCATTTCCAAAGACTGTTGTGGCCCCAAAACACTTTGCGGTTTCAGCAATTTCTAAAGCATTTTGATATGATGTTCCCAAAACGCTAATACCAACAAGTGATGGAGCAAAATCATAGATGTCTTCGATAATTTTTTCATGGGAATGTACCCCGCCATCCCTAACTATAACCTCTAATTCAGGCATTCTTTTTTTAAGCCATGTTCCTAATGCTAATACACCAAGAGCTGGAAAACTATAATCGTTAGCTATTGCTGACATCCCAGTGTCATTCGCCGCATTTACAAGATAAACTATATTTTTATTTGTCATTATGCAGTAGTTAGTAATAATTCATACTTAAAATAAACTATTGGATATTTTGACAAAAAGAAAGATTTATATAGATATTATTACTATTGTCTTAATATGACTATAAAATTAGATTATTATGATAAGAAAATACTCTTTGAATTAGATAAAAATGCGAGAATCGCAACGTCTGATTTAGCTAAAGAAATCAGGAAATCCAAACAATTTGTAGATTACAGGATAAAGAAACTTGAGCAGGAAAGGATAATTTCGGGATACACGACTGTAATAGACTATTCAAAACTAGCATATACTAGCATTAGAGTCTATCTAAAATTCCACAATATAACCCCTGAACTGCAGAAAGAGTTAGAGAATGAGCTGATAAAAGATAAAGAGGTGTGGTGGTTAGTAACTTTAGAGGGTTTATGGGATGTTGGCTATGCTATGGCTGTAAAAAACGTTTTAGATTTTTATGATTATTGGGATAAAATAACAAAGAAGTATCGGCAGTTTATTTCAAAGAGATCTGTTGTTGTATATACCCATATTAAGCAATATCCAAAATCTTATATTATTGATAAGAAGAATATAGAACCTGGAACATTGGTCGGTGCTTCTAAAGAAATCATAAAAACAGATGATTTTGACAGAGAAATCTTAAAACTGATCTCTGACAAAGCCAGACTTCCTTTATTGGAAATAGCTACAAAATTGAAAACTAGTCCACAAGTAATAAGAAACCATATTAAAAAATTAGAGAAATCAGGAATAATCCAAGGATATCGAGCATTAATTGATGTTTCTTTTTTAGGATATAGGTACTATAAGTCATACATAAACCTAGTACATACAGAAAAGCTAAAAGAGCTTGAGGGTTTTTGTGCCCAGCACCCAAATATATTAAACGTAAATAGAACTATCGGAGGAAGAGATTATGAAATAGAACTTCAGGCAAAATCTTTTGATGAATTTGAAAAGATAATGAATGAGATAAGAACAAATTTTGCAGGAATGATTGATGATTATGAATTTGTAATAGCAAGAGAAGAAAAAAAGATGATTTACTTCCCTTTTGAATAAGTGCCCCAACTTTTTTCTTTTTTCAAAAAAAGAAACAAAAAATACGGCGACGGCTCCCCCACGACTAAACTATACACACGACGACTCTGATTTTTTGCCTTCGGCATCGTTGCACTAAAAATCAGGTCTTCCCTTTGGTCAGACGAATATAACAGGAATTTAACGGTTCCGCAAACTTGCAGTTTGCTCCACCCAAATTTATTTTTCGAGGGTCTCGGCTGTGGGTTGCCTCAGCCTCGCCCATCTCTGAAAAATAAACTTCGTTAAATCGCGATGTTCAACGCAATTTGAGAACCTGCTTAATCCCGCCCCCCACCCAGACGGAAGCGCGCCAGTGAAACGATATCATTATAAAACTTAAATTTGTTTAATA
>Ga0194121_10000685_pt1 | contig 59371 bp, 62 predicted proteins | sample TA2MahCa50mmetaG_FD_148609 | JGI IMG/M metagenome (GOLD analysis project Ga0194121, IMG submission 148609) | Freshwater microbial communities from Lake Tanganyika, Tanzania - TA2015020 Mahale Deep Cast 50m | ecosystem: Environmental > Aquatic > Freshwater > Lake | place: Tanzania: Lake...
GTTGGACCTTGGATAATCTGGACAGCAGAACCCGGCAACCTGATCTCGACCCTGGCCAATCTCGTCCCGTACCCCCAGGAAATCGCACGATCCGTCGGCGGGATCCCGGCTAACTTGGACAGCAGTGATCCGGCATACAACTTCGTCAACACCTCTGAAGACATTCTCGGGCTGTTCACGTCCGCATGCGACCGGTTCGGGATCCATTGGACGCGCGCCAGCCGGACGACGATCTCGATTGCGCGTCGTGCAGATGTCGCGCGCCTCGACGGGTTGTTCGGCTCCCGCGAACCTTCGACGTCAGAGCCCACGGACTAACGCGCGCTGTCGTCGAACGTCGGGACGCGCGAGCCCAGCAGGAAGTTCGCCATCCCGCCGAGCTCGTGCACCATCTCCTCGATCCCGCGGCGCGAGCGCCACCAGCGGCGGCCGTCGAAGGACTCGAAGCCGTTCGGATGAACGAGCGCCTCCGTGATGGCGGGGCGCGCGTCCCAGATCATCCGGACGCGGCGCGTGTGCGACGGTGACGTCACCAGGATCACGCGCCGGAAGCCCCGCGCGCGCGACACCTCCTTGATCAGCGCGAGCTCTTCCTTCGTGTTCTGCACGACGCGGTCGAGGCGCACGATCGCGCGATCGGGAACGTTGAGGTTCCGCAGGACGAGCACCGCCGACTCCTGGGGCGTCGGCAGGCGCGCGAGCCGTCGGGCCACCGGGACCGGGTCGCGCGGGAGCGAGATCGCGACGATCGGAGCCAGGCCGCGGTGATAGAGCGCGGCGCCCTCGAGCTCACGCGTAGGGAAGTAGCCGTCGAGCACGAAGATCGCGTCGCTGGGGCGCAGGGGATCGGCGACGACGATCCACGTGCCGAGCGCCGGAGCACCGGCGACCGCGGCGGCGATCACGAGCGCGACGAACGCGAGGAACAGAAGAAGGCGCGGGAGTCGGCGGCGTTTGATTGGAGAATCGTCTCCGGCACGCTATCTTACGGGGAATGTCGTCGCCGGGCGCGATCGCCTTCCAGCTCGGTCCCATCGTCGTCCGGTGGTACGGCATCCTCATGGCCCTGGCCATCGTCGTCGGGCTGTGGCTCGGCCACCGCACGGCGCGTAAGGAGGGGCTGCCGGCCGACGACATCATCAGCGTCGGGCAGTGGGCGATCCTCGCGGGTCTCGCGGGCGCGCGCGTCTACGAGGTCCTCTTCAACTGGGACTACTACGGGCGCTTCCCGAGCAAGATCTTCGCGGTCTGGGAAGGCGGTCTGGCGATGCACGGCGGGCTCATCGTGGGTCCGCTCGTCGGGATCTGGCTCGCGCGGAAGTGGCGGATTCCGATCCTGCGCGGCCTCGACGTGACGGCGCCGCCCATGATCCTCGGGCAGGCGATCGGGCGGTGGGGGAACTTCTTCAACGAGGAAGCGTTCGGCCTCCCGACGAGCCTTCCGTGGAAGCTCTACATCTCACCGCAGCACCGGCCGCCGGGCTTCACGCGCTTCGAGTACTTCCATCCGACGTTCCTCTACGAGTCGCTGTGGGACCTCGCGGTCTTCATCCTGCTGATCACGTGGCTGGGCCGGCGGCTGCGCGTGCAGCCGGGCGCGCTGTTCTTCGCCTACATCGGCCTCTATTCGGTCGGGCGCTTCTTCATCGAATCGCTGCGCCTCGACAGCTTCTGGGTCGGGCCGTTCCGGGTCGCGCAGCTCGCGAGCGTCCTCGGCGTTGCCGTGGCGATCGCCGGCCTCGCGTGGACGCGCAAGCGCGCGATGGCCGCGGCCTCCGCGCGACGCGCAGCCGACAAAGCCCTCGCGTAGGGGCGGCGCCGCCCCGGAATGACGGCATGCGGCTCGAACGCCTGGGCCCGTACCTCTGGGAGATTCCCGCCGACGCCAAGCCCGGGATGCGTGTGCCCGCGCGCGTCGTCGCCGACGACGGGCTGATCGGCCACCTCCGGAGCGACGCCTCCCTCGACCAGCTCGCCAACGGCGCGACGTTGCCCGGGATCGTGCGCGCCGCGCTCGCGATGCCCGACATCCACCAGGGGTACGGACTGCCTGTCGGCGGCGTCGTCGCGACCGACGCGGAGCAGGGCGTCGTGAGCCCGGGCGCGATCGGCTTCGACATCAACTGCGGCGTCCGCCTGTTACGCTCGAACCTCGAGCGGAACGACGTGGCGCCGAAGCTCCAGGCGCTCGCCGACGGGCTCTACGCGGCGATCCCGACCGGCGTCGGCTCGAAGAGCCGGCTGACGCTCCGGCCGCGCGAGCTCGACGACGCGATGGCGCGCGGAGCGGGCTGGGCGGTCGACGCGGGCCTGGGCTACGCGAGCGATGCCGACCAGATCGAGTCGAACGGCGCGCTCGACGGTGCGCGTCCCGAGAGCGTGTCCGCGCAAGCCCGCGAACGCGGGCTGCGGCAGCTCGGATCGCTCGGCTCCGGCAATCACTTTCTCGAGCTGCAGATCGTCGACGAGGTCTACGACGCCGGCGCCGCGCAGCGGATCGGCCTCCGCGAAGGCCTCGTGACCGTGATGATCCACACGGGCTCGCGCGGTCTCGGCCATCAGGTCTGCACCGACTTCCTGAAATCGACCGAGCAGGCGCTCCGCCGCTACGGCATCACGGTGCCCGATCGCCAGCTCGCGTGCGCGCCCGCCGGCTCCGACGAGGCGCGCGCGTATCTCGGCGCGATGCGCGCGGCCGCGAACTTCGCGTTCGCCAATCGGCAGGTGCTGGCGCACTGGACGCGCGAGGTCTTCGCGCGCGTCCTCGAGCGCCCCGCCGAGCGGCTCGGGCTCGTGACGGTCTACGACGTCGCGCACAACGTCGCCAAGATCGAGGACCACGAGATCGACGGGCGCCGCCGGCGGCTGATCGTCCATCGCAAGGGCGCGACGCGCGCGTTTCCAGGACAACCCGTGCTCGTGCCCGGCGACATGGGCCGCTACTCCTACGTGCTCCTCGGCACCGACAAGGCGATGGCGGAGACGTTCGGCTCCACGTGCCACGGCGCGGGGCGGCTGATGAGCCGGACGGCGGCGGTGAAAGCCGCGCGCGGCCGCAACATCGGGCGCGAGCTCGCAGCGCAGGGGATCGTCGCCCGCGCGACCGGGCGCGACGCGCTCGCGGAAGAGATGCCCGAGGCCTACAAGGACGTGCGCGAGGTGGTGGGCGTCGTGCACGGCTTCGGCATCTCGACGAAAGTGGCGCGCCTCAAGCCCCTGGCCGTGATCAAGGGCTGACGACGCGCGTGCTATGCTTCTACGGATGTCCTGGAACCAGAAGCAGAAAGCTCAGAGTCTCCTCGCCGACGAGGAGGGCACGATCCGCAAAGACTGGGGCGGGAAGGTGACCGTCGCCCTCGTCTATCCGAACACCTACGCCGTCGGGATGTCGAACCTCGGCTTCCAGACGATCTACTGGCACCTGAACCAGCGGCCCGACGTGGTGTGCGAGCGCGTGTTTCTCGCCGACTACGCCGAGCAGGCGGAGCGCGCGCGGACGAACGCGGTGCCGCTCTCGCTCGAGTCCGGACGTCCGCTGACGGACTTCCACATCGTCGGCTTCTCGGTGACCTACGAGGGCGACTACATCAACGTCGTCCGGCTCCTGAACGAAGCGGGCATCCCGGCGCGCGCGAACGATCGCGGCGCGCACCATCCGATCGTGCTGATGGGCGGCGTGTGCGCGTTCTCCAATCCCGAGCCCGTCGCCCCGTTCATGGATCTCATCGCGGTCGGGGAAGGCGAGGAGCTCGTCCACGAGCTGATCGACTCCTATCGCGGCGCCGCCGATCGCGACGGATTCCTGGCCCGGGCGGCGAAGATCGAGGGCGTGTACGCGCCGGCGCTGTACGACGTCCAGCACGCCGAGGACGGGGCGATCGGCGGTGTGACGCCGGCGCCGGGCCTGCCGCCGATCGTCGTCAAGCGCCGGCTCCGCAACGTCAACGCGTTCGAGACCGTCTCGCTCGTGAAGACGCCGCACGCGGAGTACGGGCACATGGCGCTCGTGGAAGTCGGCAAGGGCTGCGGCCGCGGCTGCCGCTTCTGCCTGGAGGGCCAGGTCTACCGCCCGGTACGCCACCGCAGCGTGGACGCGCTGCGCGAGACCATCACCAAGCTCTCCAAGGAGTCGAGCCGTGTGGGACTCGTCGGCGCGTGCGTGTCCGACTACCCGTGGATCGGCGACCTGATGGACGTGGTCGAAGAAGCGGGGATGGAGCTGTCGATCTCGTCGCTCCGCGCGGACAGCCTCAGCGACAAGCTGGTCGCGTCGCTCGCGCGCGGCGGCCATCGCACGCTGACCGTCGCGCCGGAGGCGGGGACCGAGCGGCTGCGCAACGTCATCCGCAAGGCGATCTCCGACGAGCAGATCCTCGGCGCGTGCGACATGCTCCGCCGCCACGGCATCCCGAACATGAAGTGTTACTTCATGATCGGCCAGCCGACGGAGACGATGGAGGACGTCGAGGCGATCCCCGCGCTCGCGGCGCGCATGCTGGAGCGGCTCCGGGCGCTCGATGCGAAGGGCCACCCGTTCGGCCGCCTGACGCTCTCGATCTCGGCGTTCGTGCCGAAGCCGTGGACGCCGTTCCAGTGGGAGCCGTTCGACGGCGCGGACTCGCTGCAGAAGAAGCTCGAGGTCATCAAGCGCGGCGCCCGTCCGCTCGGCACGGTGCGCGTGCTGCACGAGAATCCACGCGAAGCGGCGCTGCAGGCGCTGCTCGCGCGCGGGGATCGCCGCGTGGCGGACTTCATCGAGCTGGCCGCGGGCTTCGGCGGCGACTGGCGGCGCGCGCGGCGCGAGTGGGACGGCGACCCGGACTTCTACACCACGCGTGTCCGGCCGGTCGACGAGCGGCTGCCGTGGGACCACTTCGACGTCGGCGTGAAGCGCCCGGGGCTCCTCCGCGAGCGTGAGCGAGCGCATGCCGCGGAGCTGGCGCCCGCGTCATGATCAAGGACACGCAGGGGCGCTTCCTCCGCAATCTCCGCGTGTCGGTCACCGACCGCTGCAACCTCCGCTGCGCCTACTGCATGCCGGAGGAGGAGTACGTGTGGCTGCCGCGCGAGGAGATCCTCCACTTCGAGGAGATCGGTCGCCTCGTCGACGTGTTCATCACCCTCGGCGTCGACAAGGTCCGGCTCACGGGCGGCGAGCCGCTGCTACGCCGCGACGTCCCGCGGCTGATCCGCCTGCTCGCGGCGAAGCCGGCGCTGCGCGACCTCGCGATCACGAGCAACGGCGTGCTCCTCGGCGACCAGGCGGCGTCGCTGAAGGAAGCCGGCTTGCACCGCGCGACCGTCAGCCTCGACACCCTGCGCCGGGAGCGCTTCACGCTGCTCACGCGCCGCGACACCCACGCGCAGGTCCTGGAAGGACTGACGGCCGTCGCGCGCGCCGGGTTCAGCGACACGAAGATCGACACGGTCGTCATGCGCGGCGTGAACGACGACGAGCTGGCCGATCTCATCGAGTACGGCAGGACCGTGCCGGCCGAGGTGCGCTTCATCGAGTACATGGACGTCGGGGGGGCCACGCGCTGGTCGATGGACAAGGTGGTGAGCCGCAAGGAGATGCTGGAGCGCCTGTCGCAGCGGTACGGGCGCGTCGAGCCGGTGATCGAGGTGACCACCGCGCCGGCGGATCGCTACCGGCTGCCCGACGGGACGGTCTTCGGCATCATCTCGTCGACGACCGAGCCGTTCTGCTCGGAGTGCGACCGGAGCCGGTTGACGGCCGACGGGCTCTGGTACCTCTGCCTCTACGCGCAGAAGGGCATCGACCTGCGCGGTCCGCTGCGCACGGGCGCGAGCGACGACGAGCTCCGCGCGCTCATCACCGGGAAGTGGGAGGCGCGGCGCGATCGCGGCGCGGAAGACCGGCTCGCGCTGCGCGACCGCGAGCCGCTGCTCCAGGTCGAGCGCCTCAAGCGTGACCCGCACCTCGAGATGCACACCCGCGGAGGCTAAAGCGTGAGCGACGAAGCCAGGATCGACGTCCACGAGCGGGGCGCCAACCAGCAGACGTCGGACCGCCGTCTCTTCATGCAGCTCCTCGCGTTCGGCGACTGTCCCGATCCCAAGCCGCTCGTCCGCACGCTCGAGAGCGCGCGCGTCGAAGCCGTCCTCTATCGCGACGCCAACGATCCGCGCGGCGTCGCCGTGCTCGGGATGAGCCAGGACCCCGCGTTCTTCGTGAACGCGTTCCGCGAGCTGCTGAACTCGCCCTCGTTCGGCGACCTGCCGCTGAAGCCCGAGTTCTCGATGCTCGGCCGGACGTACTCGTCGGGGTACGAGAGCGATCTCGAGGACTGGCTGATCAATCGTCCGCGCCGCACCGCGCTGAACCCGGCGTGGCCGTGGGCGGTGTGGTATCCGCTCCGCCGCACGGGCAGCTTCGCGCGTCTCTCGCCGCAGGAGCAGGTTACGATCATCCGCGAGCACAGCGTGATCGGCCGGGCGTACGGCGAGGCCGACCTCGTCCACGACATCCGCCTCGCGTGCCACGGGCTCGACGTCCACGACAACGACTTCGTGATCGGCCTCGTGGGCAAGGACCTCCATCCGCTCTCGCACATCGTCCAGCGCATGCGGACGACCGTCCAGACGTCGCAGTACCTCGAGACGCTGGGCCCGTTCTTCGTCGGCCACGTGGTCTGGCAGGCGCCGGCCGCGTCGTAGGAGCCCCCCGATGGCGCGCAAACGCAATCGCGCGAAGAAGCTGTCGGGCAAGGCCGCGGATTTCGTCGCGCGTGAGCGTGTCTGTCGCGTGGCGACGGCGAGCGCCGAAGGCCAGCCCCACCTCGTGCCCGTCTGCCACGTGCTCGCCGGCGGCAAGCTCTACATCGGCTCGGGCGACGAGGGCGCGAAGGTCCGCAACCTCAAGGCGAACCCGAAGATCACGGTGACCGTCGATCTCTATTCCGACCACTGGGGCTCGCTGAAAGGCGTGATGATCCAGGGCCGCGCGAAGCTGATCGAGCGCGGCCCGGCGTTCCACCGGGCGAAGCGGAAGCTCTACGCGAAGTACCCGCAGTACGCGAAGGAAGCCGCGCTCTCCCCGTCGGACTCCGTGATGATCGAGGTTACGCCGACCCACGTGTACGCGTGGGGCCTGGAGTAGTCGTCCGCGTCTACGACGCCGCGCGCGACGCCGAGGCGTTGCGCGCGCTGAACGTCGAGCACCAGGACTTCTCCCGCACGCTCGAGCCTTCCTGGCCCGAGGGCAAGGCCGTGGCCGACGACTACGTCGAGTATCTCGAGCGCGAGGTCGCCGCGCACGACGGGCGCATCCTCATGGCCGAGGTGGATGGCGCGCCGGCGGGCTTCGTCTGCGTGGTCTCCGCGACGCGTGGCGACCCTCCGGACGACCCGGCGGTCTTCGCGTGGGCCCACGACATCTTCGTGCGCCCGGCCTATCGCCGCCGGGGCGTGGCGACGGCGCTGATGGCCGACGTTGAGTCCTTCGCCCGCTCGCGCGGCGCGCGCGAGCTCCGCCTCGGCGTGATCGATCGCAACGCGGACGCGCGCGTGATGTATGCGCGTCTCGGCTTCCGCGACTACGTGCGCGTCCTCACGAAGCGTCTCTAGTCCAGGCTTGACGGGGTCCACCTTTCGGTGTGATGCTCTCGCACTCTCGTCCGGAGGAGGTCGGGATGGGCCGCGTCGCGATCACGCTCTGTCGGCTCATCGTCGCGGCGACGATGACCGCTGCCTTTGTTCCGGGGGGGGTGCCGCCGAGGCGCAGCCTGGTCCGGCGAGCGCGGCGGGCACGCCGAGCCTCGAGCTGAAGGTGAGAGTCCCGTCCAGGATGACGGCCGGCGACACCGCGCGGATGCTGGAGCAGATCCGCAGGAGCTGCCCTTACGGCCAGACCGCCGAGCCGCACCCGGTGGGTATCGGCCCCTCGACCGGCGCGGGGTCGACCACGATGGTCGGCGGGTGTTCGCTGTCCCCGCTGCTTCTCAAGCAGAGCGAACAGTTCGGCCAGTTCGTCGCTATGCGGCTTCCCAAGGGCAGCAAGGCGATCGGAGCCAAGGAGCCGTCCGACTGGCAGCAGCTCCTCGCCTACCGTCTCGAGTTCGTGAAGCTCATCCTCGGGATGCCCAGGTGACGCGCCGGGTGATCGCCGCGACCCTCGCGCTGATGGTCTGTGGAGTCGTCGCCGCGCACGCGCAGTTGACGATCGATCCCGACGCGGTGCGTGCGGCAGTCACCGCGGGAGCCGGAGCCGCGCCGGCCGGCGCGGCGCCCGGACTGACGGCGAAGTATTACGCCGAGCGCGAGCGGTACGAGATCGAGGCCCTGGGCCGCCGCGCGGCGTCGTTCGAGTGGCAGTACCGCTCGTCCCAGATCATCTTCGCCGTCGTGCTCGCGATCATCGCGACCGGGATGGTGCTCTCGTACCAGCAATTCCGCTCGTCGCTTCGCGCGGGGGCGGCGGCCCCGCCGGCGACGACGTTGAAGCTCGGCACGGCGGGCGTCGAGATCAACTCGTCGATCGTGGGCCTCATCATCCTGGTGGTGTCGCTGGCGTTCTTCTAGCTCTACCTGAAAGAGGTGTATCCGATCCTGGAGCTGCGGCCGACGACTTTTAGGGCAGCGGGGCGGGGAGGTCGGACTTGCCCATGAGATAGAGGTCGACGCCGCGCGCGGCGGAGCGGCCCTCCGCGATCGCCCACACGATCAGCGACTGGCCACGCTGCATGTCGCCGCACGTGAACACGCCCGGGACGTTCGTCATCCAGTTCCCGTCGCGCGCGACGTTGCCCCGCTCGGTGAGCTCGAGGCCCAGCTCCTCGATCGGACCCTTGCGCTCCGGGCCGAGAAAGCCCATCGCGAGCAGGACGAGATCGGCTGGCAAGGTGAACTCGGAGCCCGCGATCGGGCGGAAGTCGAGACGGCCGCCCTCGCGCACCATGTCGACCTTCTGCGCCTCCAGCGCCTTCACGCGGCCGTTCTGGCCGATGAACCTCTGGGTCGACACCGCGTAGACGCGCTCGCCGCCTTCCTCGTGCGCGGAGGAGACGCGGAAGATGTTCGGCCACTGGGGCCACGGGTTGTCGGCGGCGCGCGTGTCGGGCGGACGCGGCAGCAGCTCGAACTGGTGGACCGACGCGCAGCCCTGCCGATGGACCGTGCCGAGACAGTCCGCGCCCGTGTCGCCGCCGCCGATGATCACCACGTGCTTGCCGGCCGCGGAGATGAACTGCTCGTCCGGGATCACGTCGCCCTCGCACCGCTTGTTCTGCAGCGGCAGGAAGTCCATGGCGAAGTGGATGCCGCCGAGCTCACGGCCCGGGACCGGCAGATCGCGCGGAGCGCCGGCGCCGCACGCGAGCACGATCGCGTCGAACTCACGCTGGAGATCGCGCACCGGCAAGGTACCGCCGACGTCCGCATTCGCGCGGAACGAGACACCGTCCTTCTCCATCAGCGAGAGCCGGCGGTCGAGGAAGCGCTTCTCCATCTTGAACTCGGGGATGCCGTAGCGCAGCAGGCCGCCGATCCGGTCCGAGCGCTCGAACAGCGTCACCCAGTGGCCCGCGCGATTGAGCTGATCCGCCGCCGCGAGCCCCGCCGGACCCGAGCCGACCACCGCGACCTTCTTGCCCGTCCGCTGCGCCGGCCCTGACGGCACGACCCAGCCGTTCTCGAACGCGCGCTCGATGATCGTGACCTCGACGGCCTTGATCGTCACCGCGTCGTCGTTGATGCCGAGCACGCACGATCCCTCGCACGGTGCGGGACACAGGCGTCCCGTCCACTCCGGGAAGTTGTTCGTCGCGTGCAGGCGCTGGATCGCGTCGTGCCACTGGTCCTTGTAGACGAGGTCGTTCCAGTCCGGAATGATGTTGCCGAGCGGGCAGCCCTGGTGACAGAACGGGATGCCGCAGTCCATGCAGCGCGCGGCCTGCTTCGTGAGGTCCGGCTCCGGGTAGGGGAGATAGACCTCCTTCCAGTCGCGCAGCCGCTCGTCGACCGGGCGCGTGGGCCACTTCTTCCGCTGGATCTCGAGGAAGCCGGTGACCTTACCCACTCGTGGCTCCCACGAGCTCGGCGAACGTCGGCTCGCGACCCTCGGCCTTTGCCTTCGCCTCCGCGAGCAGCACGCGCTTGTAGTCCCTCGGCATCACCTTGATGAAGCGCGGCTGCTCGTCGATCCACTCGGCGAGGATCTTCGCGGCGTACGGCGAGCGCGTCGCGTCGATGTGCCGCCGGATCAGGTCGCGCACGAGCTGGATGTCCTCGGGCTGATCGAGCGGCGAGAGGTCGACCATGCCCATGTTGCAGCGGCGCTTGAAGTCGCCGGTGACGTCGAGCACGTACGCGATGCCGCCCGACATGCCCGCGGCGAAGTTCCGGCCGGTGCGGCCGAGCACGACCACGCGGCCGCCCGTCATGTACTCGCAGCCGTGGTCGCCGATGCCCTCGACGACCGCGTGCGCGCCGCTGTTCCGCACGCAGAACCGCTCGCCCGCCACGCCGCGCACGTACGCTTCGCCGGACGTGGCGCCGTACAGCGCGACGTTGCCGATGACGATGTTCTCCTCGGCCTTGAACGTCGAGCCACGTGGCGGGAACACGGTGAGCTTGCCGCCGGAGAGGCCCTTGCCCCAGTAGTCGTTCGCGTCGCCCTCGAGCGTGAAGCTGATCCCGCGCGGCACGAAGGCGCCGAAGCTCTGCCCGGCGGAGCCCGTGAAGTGCACGCGGATCGTGTCGTCCGGCAGGCCGGCCGCGCCCCACCGCTTGGTGATGTGGTGGCCGAGCATCGTCCCGACCGTGCGATGCACGTTGCGGATCGGCAGCTCGAGGGTGACGGGCTTCGCGTGCTCGATGGCGTCCCGGCACTGCGGGATCAGCACCTGGTGATCGAGGGACTTTTCGAGCGCGTGATCCTGGGGACGCACGCGGTGTCGCGCCACCTCGGCCGGCATGTTCGGCTGGTAGAGGATGGTCGAGAGATCCAGCCCCGCGGCCTTCCAGTGATCCAGCGCCGGCTTGACGTCGAGCTTGTCGACGCGGCCGATCATCTCGTCCATCGTCCGGAAGCCGAGCGCCGCCATGAGCTCGCGCACTTCCTGCGCCACGAACCGGAAGTAGTTCACGACGTGCTCGGGCTTGCCCGCGAACTTCTTGCGCAGCTCCGGATCCTGGGTGGCGACGCCGACCGGGCACGTGTTGAGGTGGCAGACGCGCATCATGATGCAGCCCACCACGACGAGCGGCGCCGTCGAGAACCCGAACTCCTCGCCGCCGAGCAGCGCGGCGATCACCACGTCGCGCCCGGTCTTCAGCTGCCCGTCGACCTGCACGACGATGCGGTCGCGCAGCTGGTTCATCACGAGGACCTGCTGCGTCTCGGCCAGGCCGAGCTCCCACGGCGCGCCGCCGTGCTTGATCGACGTGAGCGGCGAGGCGCCGGTGCCGCCGTCGTGTCCGGAGATCAGCACGACGTCCGAGAACGCCTTCGCCACGCCCGCGGCCACGGTGCCGACGCCGATCTCGGCGACGAGCTTCACGTGCACGCGCGCCTCGGGGTTCGCGTTCTTCAGATCGTGGATGAGCTGCTTGATGTCCTCGATCGAGTAGATGTCGTGGTGCGGGGGCGGGGAGATCAGCCCCACGCCCGGCGTCGCGAACCGCACCTTCGCGATCCACGGATAGACCTTGTGGCCCGGGAGCTGGCCCCCCTCGCCGGGCTTCGCGCCCTGCGCCATCTTGATCTGGAGGTCGGTCGCGTTCACGAGGTACTCGCTCGTGACGCCGAAGCGCCCGGACGCGACCTGCTTCACGGCGCTCCGCCGCCAGTCGCCGTTCGCGTCCTTCACGTAGCGCGCGGCGTCCTCGCCGCCTTCCCCGGTGTTCGAGCGCCCGCCGATCCGGTTCATCGCGATCGCGAGCGTCTCGTGCGCCTCCTGGCTGATGGAGCCGTACGACATCGCGCCCGTCGCAAAGCGCTTGAGGATCGCCTCGACGGGCTCCACCTCGCCGATCGGGATGCCCGGTCCATCGGTCTTGAGCTGCATGAGCCCGCGCAGCGTCGCGAGCTTCTTGCTCTGGTCGTCGCAGAGCCTCGCGAACTCCTTGAAGACCCGGTAGTCGTTGCTGCGCGCCGCATGCTGCAGCTTCGCGATCATGTCGGGGTTGACCATGTGGTGCTCGCCGTCGCGGCGCCACTGGTACTCGCCACCCCAGTCGAGCTCCGCGGCGCCGACCGGCCGTTGCGGGAAGGCGTCCTCGTGCCGCCGCCGGACTTCCTCGGCGATGACGTCGAGGCCGATGCCGCTCACGCGCGAGGCAGTGCCGGCGAAGTAGCGATCGACGACCTCGCGGTTCAGGCCGACCGCTTCGAAGATCTGCGCGCCGCTGTAGCTCTGGAGCGTGGAGATCCCCATCTTGGCCATGACCTTCAGGATTCCCTTGTTCAGGGCCTTGACGTAGTTCTTCATGGCCTTGGCGTGATCGAGCCCCGGCAGCATGTCCTGCTGGACCATGATCTCGATGGTCTGGAACGCGACCCACGGGTTCACCGCGCCCGCGCCGTAGCCGATGAGCAGGCAGTGGTGATGCACCTCGCGCGCGTCGCCGGTCTCGATGATGAGCCCGCAGCGCGTGCGCTCGCCGCGCCGCACGAGGTGGTGGTGCACGGCCGCGGTCGCGAGCAGGCTCGGGATCGCGGCGTACTCCTTGCTGACCCCGCGGTCCGAGAGGATGACGATGTTCGCGCCGTCGCCGATCGCGGCGCTCGCCTGTCGCTGCAACTCTTCGATCGCGTGCTCGAGGCCGGGAGCGCCTCCGGACGGCTTGTAGAGCATCGAGAGCGTGACCGCCCGGAACCACGGGTGCGCGACGCGCCGGATGCGCGCGAGCTCGTCGTTCGAGATCACCGGGCCCTTCAGGACGATTTGCCGGCACGACTCGGGCTCGGGCTTCAGGAGGTTCCGCTCGGGACCGACCGTCGACTCCATGGAGGTCACGAGCTCCTCGCGGATCTGGTCGAGCGGCGGGTTCGTCACCTGCGCGAAGAGCTGCTTGAAGTAGTCGTAGAGCAGCCGCGGACGGTTCGAGAGCACCGCGAGCGCCGTGTCGGTCCCCATCGAGCCGATCGGCTCCTCGCCGTTCTTCGCCATCGGGCCGAGCAGCAGGCGGAGATCCTCGTGCGTGTAGCCGAACGCGATCTGCCGTGTGAGCACGCTCTCCTGGTCGGCGGGCGGCGCGGACTGCGCGGGCAGATCCTCGAGGCGCACGAGGTTGTCGCGCAGCCAGTCGCCATAGGGGTGCTCGGCGGCGAGCGTCGCCTTGATCTCGTCGTCGGCGATGATCCGGCCCTGCGCGGTGTCGACGAGGAAGATCTTGCCGGGATGCAGCCGCTCCTTCACGAGGATGTTCTCGGCCCGCATGTCGAGCACGCCGACTTCAGAGGCCATCACGACGAGCCCGTCCTTCGTGACGTAGTAGCGCGACGGCCGGAGCCCGTTCCGGTCGAGGACCGCGCCGATGACCGTGCCGTCGGTGAACGCGATCGAGGCGGGCCCGTCCCACGGCTCCATGAGCGAGGAGTGGTACTCGTAGAACGCGCGGCGCTCCGGGCTCATCGACTCGTGGTTCTGCCACGGCTCCGGGATCATCATGAGGATCGCGTGCGACAGCGACCGGCCGTTCATCACGAGGAACTCGAGCACGTTGTCGAAGGTCGCCGAGTCCGACAGCCCCTCGCGCGTGACGGGGAACACCTTCTGGAGATCGTCACCCATCAGGTCGGAGCGGCACAGCGCCTCGCGTGCCTTCATCCAGTTCAGGTTGCCGCGCAGCGTGTTGATCTCGCCGTTGTGGGCGATGTAGCGGTACGGGTGCGCGAGCGGCCACGACGGGAACGTGTTCGTGCTGAACCGCTGGTGGACGAGCGCCAGCGCCGACTCCACGTCGGGGTCGTCCAGATCCGGATACATCGTCTGGATCTGGTCGGCCGAGAGCATGCCCTTGTAGATGAACGTCTTCGACGAGAGGCTCGGCAGGTACGTGAACTTCCGGTCCGCCTCGTCGAGGTCCATCGAGGCGCTCTCGACGCGCTTGCGGATCACGTAGAGCTTGCGCTCGAAGTGCGCGTGGTCGGTGACACCCGCGCCGCGGCCCACGAAGATTTGCATGATGCGCGGCTCGACGGAGCGCGCGGTCGCGCCCAGCAGGTGATCGTCGGTCGGCACGAGGCGCCAGCCGAGGCAGCGCTGGCCTTCCTCGATGACGATCGTCTGGATCAGCGCGCGGACCTTGTCGGCGCGCAGCGGATCCTGCGGCAGGAAGACGAGGCCCGCGCCGTACTCGGTCGGGGCGGGGAGCGTGACGCCCAGCTTCGCGCACTCCTTGCGGAAGAACCGGTCGGGGATCTGCAGCAGGATGCCCGCGCCGTCGCCCGTGTTCGGCTCGCAGCCGCACGCGCCCCGGTGCAGGAGGTTGATCAACACGTGAAGGGCCTGGCGCACGATCGCGTGCGACTTCCGGCCCTTGATGTCGACGACGAAGCCGACGCCGCAGGCGTCGTGCTCGTGACGCGGATCGTAGAGGCCTTCGGCGGGACGTTGCCCGGCGTACAGCGGAAGGCTCGGCTTCAGCTCCATATGCCCCTCTTGTGAACAGTTGCGCGAGTGTACTCCTCCCGCACAGCATTAGTCATCGCAGAAAAGTCAAATAGTGTGGATCGGCAATCCTAATGATAGGATTTCCCCATGCAGCTGGAGAGCTTGCAGCTCTTCTGCGACGTGGTGCGACTCCGTAGCTTTTCCCGTGCCGCCGAGGAGCACTTCGTCTCGCAGTCGGCGGCGAGCCAGGCGATCCAGCAGATCGAGCACCATCTCGGCGTCGGCCTGATCGACCGGACGAAGCGGCCCTTCGTCGTCACCCCCGAGGGCGAGGCGTTCTACGGCGCCTGCCGGGCGCTCCTGGGCGGGTGGGAAAAGGCCAAGGCCGAGATCGGCGCGGTCAAGGCGCGGGTCGATGGCACGGTCCGTGTCGCCGCGATCTACTCGGTCGGCCTCCACGACGTCAGCCGCCACATGCAGCGCTTCATGTCGCTCTACCCGGAGGCGCGCGTCGAGCTGGAATGTCTGCACCCCCACAAGGTCGTCGAGGCGGTCGTCCGGGACCAGGCGGACGTCGGGATCATGTCGTACCCGCCGCCCGACCGGGCGCTGACGGTCGTCCCGCTGCGTCAAGAGCCGATGGCGTTCGTCTGCCACCCGAGCCACCCGCTGGCCCGGCGCCGTGTCGTCATGCCCGCCCAGCTCAACGGCGAGGCCTTCGTGGCGTTCGACCGCGAGCTCACCATCCGCAAGGCGATCGATCGCGCGCTGCGCCAGCACAGCGTCCGGGTCGAGACCAAGATGGAGTTCGACAACGTCGAAACCATCAAGCAGGCCATCATGATCAAGGCCGGGGTGAGCATCCTGCCGCGGCACACCGTCGAGATGGAGGCGAGGGTCCGGACGCTGGGCGTCGTTCCGCTCGGAATCCCGGACCTGGTGAGGCCGGTCGGGATCATCCATCGCCGGCGAAAGCCGCTGACGCCGACCGCGAGCCGGTTCGTGCAGCACCTGCTCAAGGACGCGAGCGGCGCCGGTGGTCTAACCGCGTAAGAATCCTTGCCGTTTAGCCCCACCTCTTTTAAGCTAGCGCCGGTTTGCCTGGGAACGCCTCGGCAGAAACCCCACGACGACATGCGGTGAAAGAGGAGCGTCGATGAGCGAGACGGTGGCCACCGTGCGGGGTGTGCCCAAGAAGATCAAGGAGCTCGATCGTGCGGTGATCCGCTTCGCCGGCGACTCCGGCGACGGAATGCAGCTCACCGGCGAGCAGTTCACGACCGAGTCCGCGGTGGCGGGCAACGACATCTCGACGTTGCCGAACTTCCCCGCGGAGATCCGCGCGCCTGCCGGCACACTCTTCGGGGTCTCGAGCTTCCAGCTCCAGTTCGGAAGCCAGCGCGTCTACACGCCCGGCGACCGGCTCGACTGCCTCGTCGCCATGAATCCCGCCGCGCTCAAGGTGCATCTTCGCGACCTGAAGCCGGGCGGGCTGCTCATCGTCAACACCGCGGCGTACGACAAGCGCAATCTCGACAAGGCCGGCTATCCGGCGAACCCGCTGGACGATCCGGCGCTCGGCGAGCGCTATCGCCTCCACAAGGTCGACATGAGCGCGCTCACGCACGAGGCGATCAAGGACCTGCCGCTGAACACGAAGGAGAAGGACCGTACCAAGAACTTCTTCGCGCTCGGCCTGGTTTCGTGGATCTACACACGGTCGCTCGAGCCGACGCTCGACTGGATCAACAAGAAGTTCTCGAAGCGGCAGGACATCTCGGCAGCGAACGTCCGCGTGCTGAAGGCCGGGCACGCGTTCGGAGAGACCGCGGAGATCTTCGGCGAGCACTACACGGTCGAGGCCGCGGACATGCCGCCGGGCCTCTACCGCGCGATGACGGGGAACCGCGCGCTCGCGTGGGGCCTGCTCGCGGCGGCGCAGCGTTCGACGCTGCCGGTCGTCTACGGGGCGTATCCGATCACGCCGGCCAGCTCGGTGCTCGAAGAGCTGGCGATGCACAAGCGCTTCCGGATTCGCACGATCCAGGCCGAGGACGAGATCGCCGCGATCTCGTCGGTCATCGGCGCCGCGTTCGGCGGCGCGATCGGCGTCACGGGCTCCAGCGGGCCCGGCATCGCCCTGAAGGGCGAGGCGATCGGCCTCGCGGTGACCGCCGAGCTGCCGATCGTGATCTTCGACATCCAGCGCGGCGGCCCGTCGACCGGTCTGCCGACCAAGACCGAGCAAGCGGACCTGATGCAGGCGCTCTACGGCCGCAACAGCGAGTCCCCGGTGGTCGTGATCGCGCCGGCGACACCGGGCGATTGCTTCTACATCGCGTACGAAGCCGTGCGCCTCGCCACGAAGTACATGGTGCCGGTGTTCGTGTTGAGCGACGGGTTCCTCGCCAACGGCTCCGAGCCGTGGCTGATCCCCGACGTCAACACGCTGCCGCCCATCGACGTCCAGTTCCGCACGGAGCCGGAAGGCTTCTTCCCGTACCTCCGCGATCCCGCAACGCTGTCGCGCCCCTGGGTGCGGCCCGGCGCGCCGGGGCTCGAGCACCGCATCGGCGGCCTCGAGAAGCAGGACGTCACGGGCAGCATCTCCTACGACCCGGAGAATCACGACCACATGGTCCGGATGCGCGCGGAGAAGGTCCGCCGCGTGGCGCAGGAGATTCCGCCGACCTCCATCAACGGGCCCGCCACCGGCGACCTGCTCGTGGTCGGCTGGGGCGGCACGTACGGCGCCATCACGGCCGCGGTGGAGCGGGCGCAGGCCGATGGGAAGTCGGTGGCGCAGATCCATCTTCGCCACCTGAATCCGCTGCCTCCGGATCTGGGCCATATCCTCCGGGAGTATCGGAAGATTCTGGTGCCCGAGATCAACAGCGGGCAGCTCGTCCGCGTGCTGCGGGCGGAGTACCTCGTCGACGCGGTGGGCTACAACAAGGTCCGCGGTCTTCCGCTCCCGAGCGAAGAGATCTACGAGTCCATCAACCAACTCCTGGAGAGCACGTAGATGACACCGCCGAGCCCGGGGGCCGCCGAAGCTCCCCGCAAGCTGACCAAGAAGGACTTCGAGTCGGACCAGGACGTCCGCTGGTGTCCGGGTTGCGGTGACTACGCGATCCTGAGCGCCGTGCAGAAGACGATGCCGGACCTCGGCCTGCCCAAGGAGAACATCGTCTTCATCTCGGGCATCGGCTGCTCGAGCCGGTTCCCGTACTACATGAACACGTACGGGTTCCACACGATCCACGGCCGCGCGCCGGCGATCGCGACGGGCCTCAAGGTGGCGCGCCCGGACCTGAAGGTCTTCGTGGTGACCGGCGACGGCGATGGCCTGTCGATCGGCGGCAACCACATGCTCCACGTGCTGCGCCGCAACGTCGACGTGACGATCCTGCTCTTCAACAACCGGATCTACGGGCTGACGAAGGGCCAGTACTCGCCGACGAGCGAGTTCGGCAAGGTGACGAAGTCGACGCCGATGGGCTCCGCGGACCGTCCCGTGAACCCGCTGTCGTTCGCTCTCGGGTGCGGCGCGACATTCGTCGGGAGAACCGTCGACCGCGACGTCCGCCACATGGAGGAGATGCTCAAGCGCGCCGCCGCCCACAAGGGCACCGGCTTCCTCGAGATCCTCCAGAACTGCAACGTGTACAACGACCTCGCGTGGAACGTGATGTACGAGAAGGAGACGAAGATCCACCACGAGCTCCGGCTCGAGCACGGCAAGCCGCTCCTCTTCGGGCCGGCCGACGACCGCAAGGCCGTCATCATGAAGGGCGTGCAGCCGACCGTGGTGAAGGCGAGCGCGGCGCCGGAGAGCGCGCTCTGGATCCACGACGAGAAGAGCGTGAACGCGGCGAAGCTGCTCGCGGATCTCTTCTTCCCGGACTATCCGGTCCCCGTCGGCACGCTGCTCGACATCGAGGCGCCGGTCTACGAGCACACGATGCTCGACCAGGAGCAGCGCGCGATCTCGGACCGCGGCCCGGGCGACATCGCCAAGCTCCTCACCTCCGGTGATACCTGGAAGATCGAGTAGCCTCGATCAGCCCGTCGATGACCGAAGAGGGGGCCCCGCGGCCCCCTCTTCTCTTTGGAGTAGGCTAGGAGCCGCATGGCGCTCACGAGGAAGTTCGTCGACGAGCTGCGCGCGATCGTCGGGAAAGACGGGCTGATCGTCAGCGACGAGGGGCGGCTCGTCTACGAGTGCGACATGCACACGTTCTACAAAGGCCTGCCGGACGCCGTCGTGCTGCCCGCGACGAGCGCGCAGGTGCAGGCCATCGCGCGCGCGTGCCGCCGCGAGAAGATTCCGATCGTGCCGCGCGGCTCCGGCACCGGGCTGATCGGCGGCGCGATGGCCGCGCGCGGCGGCGTCATGGTCGGGCTCAACCGGATGAACGCGATCCTCGAAGTCGATCTCCCGAACCGGTGCGCGACCGTGCAGCCCGGGCTCATCAACCTCTGGCTCACCAACGCCGTCCGCGAGCGCGGCTGGTTCTTCGCGCCGGATCCGTCGAGCCAGATGGTGTCGTCGATCGGCGGCAACGTCTCCACGAACGCCGGCGGACCGCACTGCCTCAAGTACGGGATCACGACGAACCACGTGCTCGGCCTCGAGCTGGTCACCGGGAGCGGCGAGCTCGTGCAGCTCGGCGGCGTCGTGGCCGATCGCCCGGGCTACGACCTCGTGGGCGCCGCCGTCGGCGCCGAAGGCACGTTCGGCCTCGTGACCGCGGTGACCGTGCGGATGCTCCACGCGCCCGAGGCCGTGAAGACGGCGCTCGCGTCGTTCACGTCGATGGAGGCGGCGGCCGAGGCCGTGTCCGCGATCATCGCCGCGGGCATGCTGCCGGCGGCCCTCGAGATGCTCGACAGCGTGATGATCGGCGCGATCAACGCCGGCGTCGGAGCCGGCTATCCCGAGGGCGCGGCCGCGGTGCTGCTCATCGAGCTCGACGGCCCGAACGCGGAGGTCGAGGCGCAGGCCGTGCGAGCGGCCGCGATCTGCCGCGAGCGCGGCGCGCTCGCGGTGCGCGTCGCGCGTGACGACGCGGAGCGCGCGCTCCTCTGGAAGGGCCGCAAGGAGGCGGCGGGCGCCGTCGGCCGTCTCGCGCCCACGTATCTCTTGCAGGACGCCGTCGTGCCGCGCTCGAAGCTCCCGCTGATCATGCGCCAGATGGAAGAGATCGCGCGGCGGCACGGCGTCCTGATCGCCAACGTGTTCCACGCGGGTGACGGCAACCTCCACCCGCTCATCTGCTACGACGACCGCAGCGCGGAGGAGCTCGCGCGCGCGAAGCTCGCCAACGAGGAGCTGCTCGAGGCGGCCATCGCGCTCGGCGGCAGCGTCACCGGCGAGCACGGGATCGGGCTCGACAAGGCGAAGAACCTGCCCCTCCAGTACGCGGACGCCGATCTCAACTTCATGTACCGGCTGCGCGGCGTCTTCGATCCCGACCGCGTCATGAATCCCGACAAGCTCCTGCCCGCGCATCCCGCGTGCGGCGAAGGCTTCCGGCCGCAGCGCCCGGTCGTGCCCGCCGGCGCGTGGGTGTGAGCGCGGTCGCCTCGCGCTCCGTCGCCGCGGCGCTTCGCTCGGTCACCGCCGCCGACCGCGTGCGCGACGAGCGCGCCGCGCTGGAGACGTTCGCGGTCGATGCAATCGTCCCGCGGTGGGTCGCACGCCCGGTGTCGGTGGACGAGCTCGCGGCCGTCATGACCGTTGCCGCGGAGGAGCGCCTGATCGTGGCGCCGCGCGGCAGCGGCTCGGCCCTCGATCTCGGCGCGCCGCCGGCGCGCCTGGACCTCGTCGTCGATCTCTCGGGTCTCGACGCGATCGTCGAGCACAACGCCGACGACCTGACGGTCACGGTCCAGGCGGGACGATCGCTCCACGCGCTGAACCGCTACCTGCTCGCGCACCGCCAGTTCCTGCCGCTCGATCCCCCGGGCGAGGCGCATACCGTCGGCGGCACGGCGGCGGCCGGTCTGAGCGGTCCGCTGCGCTTCCGCTACGGCACGATGCGCGACCTGCTCCTCGGCGTGCGCTTCGTCCAGGCCGACGGCGTGGTGACGTGGGGCGGCTCGAAGGTCGTGAAGTCGGTGACGGGCTACGACGTGCCGAAGCTGATGGTCGGTGCGCTCGGCACGCTCGGCGTGCTCGGCGAGCTGACGCTCCGGCTGCACTCGTTGCCGGAGGCCGAGCGGACGTGGCTCGTCGCGGTGCCGTCCGCCGCCGCCGCGCAGGCGCTCGTCGCGTCGATTCTCGATTCGACGCTGCAGCCGAATCGGATCGAGCTGAACGACCACACGCTGGGCGCCGCGGACGCGCCGCTGGCCGTGCTCGTGAGCTTCGGGAGCGTGATGGAGGCGGTCGTCGAGCAGGGCGAGCGGCTCGCACGCCTCGCCCGTGACGCGGGCGGTGAAGCGCGCGCGGTGAGCGGGGAGTGGACGACGGCCAGCGACCGTGTCGCCGGCGATCGTCGCACGACGCTGCGAGTCGGGTCCCTTCCGGCACGGCTCAGGTCGACGTTCGAGACGTTGCGTCGCGCGCTGGGCCGCATCGCCGGTGCCCGCAGCACGCTCGGCGCTCACACCGGCCTCGGTCTCTGGCGCGTGACGATCGACGGCGCGACGCCGGAGGCGATCGCGACCGCTGTCGCCTGGCTGCGTGACGCGGTGGCCGAGCACGGCGGGTATGTCGTCGTGACCGGGGGACCGGTGGCGGTCCGCCGCCGCGTCGATCCCTGGGGGCCGATCGCGCCCGACGCGCTCGCGCTGATGCGCGCGATCAAGACGACGTTCGATCCGGACGCGCGGCTCAATCCCGGGCGCTTCGTGAGCGGGCTCTGATGGCCTCCGGACCCGCGTCCGCGTTCACGGGCCCCGATGCTCCCGATCTCGACGCGCTCCGCAAGTGCGTCCACTGCGGGATCTGTCTGCCGCAGTGTCCGACCTACCATGTGCTCGGCGAGGAGATGGATTCGCCGCGCGGCCGGCTCTACCTCATGCGCGCGGCGGCGGAGGGCCGCATCGCGCTCACGGAGACGCTCGGGCAGCACGTCGATCGGTGTCTGGGCTGCCGCGCGTGCGAGACCGCGTGCCCGTCCGGCGTCCCGTTCGGTCAGCTGCTCGAGGCGACGCGCGCGCAGATCGAGCGGCACGGCACGCCGGCGCATCGCGGGCTCCTCACGAGCTTCCTCTACCGCGTCTTTCCGAACCCCGCACGGCTCGGCACGCTGCTGGGCCCGCTCCGGCTCTATCAGCGCAGCGGCCTGCGGCGGCTCGTGCGAGTCTCCGGTGTGCTGCGGCTGTTCCCGCGCCTCGCGGCGATGGAGGCGATGCTTCCCGATCTTCCCCGCGGGGTCGAGCTTCCCGAGCTCACGGGGGCGCGCGGGACGCGCAGAGGCCGCGTGGGGCTGCTCACCGGCTGCGTGCAGCGCCACCTCTATCCGCACGTGAACCGCGACACCGTGCGCCTCCTGTCGGTCGCCGGCTACGACGTCGTCGTGCCGCGCGGGCAGGGATGCTGCGGCGCGCTCGCGCTGCACGCGGGCCGGCTCGAGGAGTTTCGCGGGCAGGCGTCGGCCCTCGCGGCCTCGCTCGGCGGGGAAGTGGACTGGATCGTGACGAACGCGGCCGGGTGCGGCTCCGCGATGAAGGAGTACGGGCACTGGCTTCCGGACGTGCCCGCCGCGCAGGCGCTCGCCGCGCGCACGCGCGACGTCAGCGAGCTTCTCGCCGGCGCCCACCTCCCGCTCGGCCGGCTCGACGCGACCGTGACGTATCACGACGCCTGTCACCTCGCGCACGGCCAGCGCATTCGCACCCAGCCGCGCGACCTGCTCCGCCGTATCCCCGGGCTGAAGCTCGTCGAGCTGATGGACAGCGACCTGTGTTGCGGCAGCGCCGGCGTCTACAACGTGCTCGAGCCCGGGATGGCGGACGCGCTGCTGGAGCGCAAGGTCGCGCGGATTCTCGAGAGCGGCGCGTCGATCGTCGCCAGCGGCAATCCGGGCTGTCTCCTGCAGATCCAGAAGGGGCTGCGCGCGCGCGGCGCAGCGATCGAGGTGGTCCACCCGGTCGACTTGCTCGCGCGAGCGTTAACGGAGAGGGCATGAAGAAGATCACCATCCGCGATCACGCGCGCTTTGAAGCGGACAAGATGGCGAAGATCGCCCTCGGCCAGACCGAGCGCGCGCTGCTCGACCTCTACTGCGTCGCGCCGGGCCAGACGCAGAAGCCGCACACCCACGGCGACCAGGACAAGATCTACGTCGTGCTCGAGGGGCGCGGGCGCATCAGCGTCGGCGGCAGCGAGGACACCTTGGGACCCGGCGAAGCCGTCATCGCCGAGGCGGGCGTCGAGCACGGCCTCGTGAACGACGGCCCGGCGAACCTGCTCCTGCTCGTCGTGGTCACTCCTCCGCCGTTGCACATGGGGGCGCCGGAAGAGAGGACCCCCAAACCCGCTCCGCATGCCTGAGGCTTCCGTGCGCGCCGCGCTGATGATCACGTGTCTGGGCGACATGCTCTTCCCGGACGTCGGCGTGGCCATCGTGCGGCTGCTCCGCTCGCTCGGCGTGACCGTGGAGTTCCCGCCGGGCCAGACGTGCTGCGGGCTCCCGCTCTTCAACTCCGGCTACCACGCCGAGGCGGCCGGCGCCGCGCGGCGCCTCGTCGAGATCTTCAAGGATGCGCCATACGTCGTCGTGCCGTCGGGCTCGTGCGCGTGGATGGTGAAGCACGAGGGGCCGGGTCTCCTGAAGGACACGCCGCTCGCCGGCGAGGCGCGGCGCCTGGCGGAGCGCACGTACGAGCTCTCGCAGTTCCTCGTGCGCGTGCTCGGCAAGACGCGGTTCGGGAGCCGCCTCCGGGGCCGCGTGACCTATCACGACTCCTGCCATCTCCTGCGCGGCCTCCGCGAGTCGGCGACGCCGCGCGAGATCCTCGAGAACCTCGACGGCGTCGAGCTGGTCGAGCTCCCCGGGCACGACGAGTGCTGCGGCTTCGGCGGGTCGTTCTCCGTCCGTCTGCCCGAGGTCTCGTCCGCGATCCTCGAGAAGAAGCTGACGAACGTCGAGGCCACCGGGGCCTCGTGCGTGGTCGCGTGCGACGCCGGCTGCCTGATGCAGATGGCGGGCGGTCTGACGCGCCGGAAGTCGCAGGTGCGCGCGGTCCACCTCGCGGAGCTCCTGGAGCCGTGAGCGAGGCGGAGCTCGCCACCCCGTTCCGCGACCGCGCCGGGCGCGCGCTGCAGGACGGCTTCCTGCAGCAGGCGCTGACGATCGCGACCACGAAGTTCCTCGAGCTCCGCCGCGAGGCGTTCGGCGAGTTCCCCGAGGGCGACGCGCTGCGCGACCGCGCGCGGGCGATCAAGGAGGCGACGCTCCAGCGGCTCGACCACTACCTGGAGCAGCTGGTCGACAACGTCGAGCGGCTCGGCGGCCACGTCCACTTCGCGACGACGCCGGACGACGCGCGCCGGATCATCCTCGACATCGCGAAGCGCACCGGGACCAGGATGGCGGTGAAGTCGAAGTCGATGGCGACCGAGGAGATCCACCTCAACGAGGCGCTGGAGGCCGCCGGCGTCACGCCCGTCGAGACCGACCTGGGCGAGTACATCATCCAGCTCGCGCACGAGCGCCCGTCGCACATCATCGCGCCCGCCATCCACAAGACGAAAGGGCAGGTGGCCGACCTCTTCGCGCGCGAGCTCAATCGCCCGAACGTCCCCGCCGATCCCGAAGTGCTCACCGCGATCGCGCGCGCGGAGCTGCGGGAGAAGTTCCTCCAGGCCGACATGGGGATCACCGGCGCGAACTTCGCGGTCGCCGACGCGGGCACCGTCGTGCTCGTGACCAACGAGGGCAACGGGCGGATGGTCACCACGCTGCCGCGCGTGCACGTCGCGGTGATGGGCGTCGAGAAGGTCGTGCCGTCGATGACCGACCTCGCCGTGTTCCTGGCGATCCTGGCGAAGAGCGCGACGGGGCAGAAGCTCTCGGTGTACACGACCCTGGTGCGCGGCCCGCGCAAGCCGGAGGAGCTCGAGGGACCCGACGAATTCCACCTCGTGCTCCTCGACAACGGCCGGATCGCTCAGCTCGGCGGGACGCTGCGCGAGGCGCTCTACTGCCTGCGCTGCGGCGCCTGTCTGAACGTGTGTCCGGTCTACCGGAGCATCGGCGGGCACGCGTACGGCTACACGTACCCCGGGCCGATCGGCATCCTCCTCACGGCGATGCTCAACGGCGCGGCGTCGGTGAAGGATCTCGCCCACGCCTCGTCGCTTTGCGGCGCCTGCGCCGACGCCTGCCCCGTCCGCATCGACATCCCGCGGATGCTGATCGAGCTCCGCAAGGAGGTCGACGAGAAGAAGATCGCCCCGTGGAGCGAGCGCGTGGTGTTCACGCTCGTCGCGTGGCTCCTGCGGCACCCGGCGCTCTTCAGGCTGGCTGCGCCACTGGCGCGGGTCTTCCAGCGACCGTTCGCGCGCGGCGGACGGATCGAGCGGCTGCCGCTCTTCTTCGGCGAGTGGACGCGCACGCGCGATCTGCCGGCCGTGGCCGCGCGGACGTTCAGCGAGCGATGGGCCGCGCTCGAGCGTGAAGGCCGGTGAGCACGCGCGCCGAGTTCCTCCGGCGGATTCGCGCGGAGCTCGCGCGCACGCCCGCGCTGTTTCCCGCGACACCCTCGCTCCGGCCGGCGCATCCGCGCGAGGTCGCCGACACGATCCGGCGCGAGCTCAGCGAGCGCTGGCCGGCGACGCTCCAGCGGTTCCAGCAGGAGTTCGAGCGCGTCGGCGGCGTGCTCCATCGCGTGGCGACGGTGCAGGAGGTGCCTTCCGTCGTCGGCCGGCTCGCGCGGGAGCGTGACGCGCGTGACGTCCTGACCTGGCACCCATCCGCCCTGGGCTTCGATCCCGCGCGGGGACTCGCCGACGAGAAGCTCACGTGTCGCACGATGCCGGAGGCTGTCCCGGACGCCGCCGCGCGGCGCGCGCTGCGCGACACCATCGCCACGACGCCGCTCGGACTCACCGGTGTCGACGTGGCGCTGGCCGAGACCGGCACGATGATCCTCCGCTCGGGTCCCGGCCGGCCGCGCTCGACGTCGCTGCTGCCGGCGACGCACGTGGCGGTGTTCGATCGGACCGCGCTCGTCGAGTCGCTGGCGCAGGTCGCCGTGCTGCTCGAGGCGTGGCACGCGGACGAGGCGTCGGGCGCGGTCATCAACTTCATCACGGGGCCGAGCCGAACCGCCGACATCGAGCTCACGCTCACACGCGGCGTGCACGGCCCCAAGGACGTCCACGCGATCTTCGTGGAGCGCCCGCTCCGTGAGTGAGCGGTACTTCTCGCCGGACGAGGTCGAGGCGCTGATTCCCACGCTCACGAGGCTCGTGGACCGGCTGCGCCTCGCGCACGCCGAGGTGGCGAAGATGCGCCGGCGGCTGCAGGCCGAGCAGCGACGCCTGGCGTTGGCCGGCGGCGGTGTCCTCGATCAGGGACGCTGGCGCGCGGACAAGCAGCGCATGGACGCCGGCATCGCGAGCGCGCGGCGAGTTGCCGAGGAGATGCAGGCGCTCGGCGGCGTCCCGAAGGGCATCGAGGAGGGGCTGGTGGACTTCCCCCATCTTCGTGACGGCCGCGTGGTGAACCTCTGCTGGAAGTACGGCGAGACGCGCATCCGCTTCTGGCACGGCATGGACGAAGGCTACGCGTCGCGGAAGCCGCTGTGACGAGACCCGCCGCCGTCCTCTTCGACCTCTTCGACACGCTCGTGCACCTGGATTCCGACCGCCTGCCGGTCGTCCAGATCAACGGGCGGACCGTGCGGTCGAGCGCGGGCCGTCTGCACACGGTCCTCTGCGGCCACGCGCCGGACGTGACGCTCGAGGCGTGCTACGACGCGCTCCGCGCGAGCTGGCAGGAAGCCGAGCGCCTGCGCGCGCTCGACCATCGGGAAGTGGCCGCGCCGCAACGGATGGGTGACATGCTCCGCCGGCTCGCCGTGGATCCCGCCGCCTGTCCGGCCGGGTTCGTGGAGACGCTGATCGACGCGCATCGCCGCGCGCTGTCCGAGGCCGCGCGCGTGCCCGAGCACTATGCCGCGCTCCTGCGCGCGCTGCGCCTGCGCTACCGGCTCGGCGTGGTCTCGAACTTCGACTACACGCCCACGGCCGTCGGCATGCTGGACACGGCGGGCATCACCGGGCTGTTCGACGTGATCGTCGTGTCCGACGCGATCGGCTGGCGGAAGCCACGCCCGGAGATCTTCGACGTGGCGTTGAGGGAGCTCGGTGTCGCCCCGGGCGAGGCGTTGTTCGTCGGCGATCGCGCGGACATCGACGTGGTCGGCGCGCAACGCATGGGCATGCCCGTCGCGTGGGTGAATCGCGATCGCGCGCCGCTCCCCGAGGGCATCACGCCGCCCGACTACGAGATCCGCGATCTGGGCGAGCTGGCCCCGATCCTCGGCGTCACGATGTAAGAACTCGACCCGGCATCTCGCGGCACGCGCCCTGCATCAGAAGGCGCGGGAGGGTCTAATGGACGCGCTCAGGCAGGTCATCATCATCGGCGGCGGACCGGCGGGATACACGGCGGCGATCTACGCCGCGCGCGCGAACCTCGCCCCGCTCCAGATCACCGGCGTGCAGGCCGGCGGCCAGCTCACGCTGACCACGACCGTCGAGAACTACCCCGGCTTCACCGACGGCGTCCTGGGCCCCGAGCTGATGGATACCATGCGCAAGCAGGCCGAGCGATTCGGCGCCGAGATGATCGCCGACGACGTCACCGAGGTCGATCTCAGCGTCCGGCCCTACACGGTGCGCGTGGGCGCGGACGCGTACAAGGCGCAGACCGTGATCATCGCGACCGGCGCGTCCTCGAAGCTCCTCGGGCTGCCGTCGGAGACCGCGCTCATGGGGCGCGGCGTCTCCACGTGCGCCACGTGCGACGGGTTCTTCTTCAAGGACCAGAACGTCATGGTGGTGGGCGGCGGCGACACCGCGATCGAGGAAGCACTGTACCTCGCGCGGCTCGGCCGGCAGGTCGAGGTCGTGCACCGGCGCGACACCCTGCGCGCGTCGAAGATCATGGTCGAGCGGGCGCAGCAGAACCCGAAGATCCGCTTCATCTGGGACTGCGTGGTCGAGGACATCCTCGACCCGACGCTCGGCAAGGTGACGGGCGTGCTGCTGAAGAACGTCAAGACGGGTGCTCGGATTGAGCGTCCGGTCGACGGTCTCTTCGTCGCGATCGGTCATCGGCCGAACACCAGGCTCTTCAAGGGACAGATCGACCTGCTGCCGAACGACTACATCAAGGTCGTGCCCGGCACCACGCAGACGTCGGCTCCAGGCGTGTTCGCCGCGGGCGACGTCCAGGACTTCACGTGGCGGCAGGCGATCACGGCGGCGGGCACGGGCTGCATGGCGGCGCTCGAGGCCGAGCGCTACCTCGAAACGCTGCGCGTCTAGGCTCCCGGTCCGCCTTCGTAGGGGGAGATCCGACTCATTCGCGGGAGCGGCGCCACGCGCGAGAAGAGCTCCATGAATCGCATCCGCGCATGTTCCGAGCGCTGACTCATCACCTGCCAGCCGAGCGAGCGCAGGCCGAGCCCGACGCCGCGCCACCCGACGAGGGCGAGGAGCGCGACGGCCCACACGACGAAGCACAGGGCGCCGAAGATCACGCCGACCCCGACGAGGATCAGGAACAGGCGAGCGCTAGGTTCCCACCCTGAGCGTTGCGCCCAGCTCGCGGAGCAGCGCGATCGTCGAGAGATACGAGAGCCGTCCGGTGCGCGGGTTCTCGGACGGAATGTTCTCGATCTCGAGCGTGAAGCGGCCGAACTCGCCCTCGGCGGTGACCCGGTGGGTATTGCGGGCGAGGCCGGGCACGGCGTAGAGCTTCAGCCGCGTCAGCTCGGGGCCGATGCCGGCGAGCGACAGCGCCGCGAGGATGTTCACGTTCGCGGGGAACGCGGGACACGCCTCGGTCGCCGGTCCGTCGAAGATCAGCGTCTCCTCGGTGATCCGGTCGAGATCGATCTTCTTCTCCTCGATGTACGGCGCGCCCGCGAGCCCGCGGGGCGGCTTGCGCATCTCGAGCGTCACGCTCGTCACCCTGCCGGCGCGCGCGCCCTTCACGCCGTCGAGCCCGACGATCGCGCCCGACGGGACGTAGATGCGGCAGCCCTTCGCCTCGGCGAGATCGATCCAGTCCTTGTGACGGAGCAGCGCGCCGCACGAGAGGATCACGAGGTCCTTGCCGGCGCCGAGCGTCTTCGGCGCGATCTCTTCGAGGTGCGCCTGCGTCGAGGCTTCGACGACGACGTCGGAGGCCGCGACCACGCCGCCGAGGTCGAGGAACGGCGCGGGGCGGCTGAGACTCTTGAGAAACGCCTCGCCCTTGGCGCGCTCGCGCGCGGTCGCCGCGGCCAGCGTGACGCCGGGAATGCCCCGATCGAGCGCCTGACACACGGGACGACCGATCGCACCGAGTCCGACGACGCCGATCTTGTTCATAGCCGTGACGCTAGGCGCGTTGGAGGACCCCGTCAAGGCACCTGCGGCCCCAATCCGTTGAGTCCCCTTGTCCGCCGGGGGCCATATCCAGCATAATCGCCCCAGCGCGATGCCAGTCCCGCCGCGCGTCCGAACCGTGCGATCCGCGCCGTCGCGGGCGGCGCAGAGCCTGCGCCAGCCTCTCGAGCGTCTGTATCGGGATTTCGATTACGCCTCGCGGCTCGATCGCGACGCGATCCAGTTTCCGCTCCGCTATCCCGACCCGCGCGATCGCGAAGTCGTCGCGCTGTTGACCGCGTGCCTGGCGTACGGCCGCGTCGATCTCTTCGGCCGCGCGCTCGAGGGTGTCTTCGCCGTGATGGGATCCTCACCGGCGGCGTTCATGCGCGGGTTCGACCCCGCGCGCGACGCCGCGCGATTCGACGGCTTCATCTATCGCTTCAACCGGCCCCGCGACCTCGTCGCGTTCTGCGTGGCGACGCGGGAGATCCTCGCTCGCTACGAGACGCTCGAGCGCTGCTTCATCGCGGGCGACGACCCCTCGACGCCGCACGTCGGCGGCGCGCTCGAGCGGTTCGCCCGCGCGTTCCTCGACGCCGACGTGCGCGCGCTCTTTCCTCGCGGCCGGCTCTCGCGCGGCTACCGCCACTTCTTCCCGCTGCCGTCGGTGGGGGGGCCGTGCAAGCGCCTCCACCTGTTCCTGCGGTGGATGGGGCGGCGCGAAGCGCCGGACTTCGGGCTCTGGACGACGCTGGACCCGGCGCGCCTGCTCATGCCCATCGACACCCACGTCGAGAACATGAGCCGCGCCATCGGGCTCACGCGCCGGCGCTCGCGCACCTGGCGCATGGCGGAGGAGATCACCGCGCGGCTCGCGGCGCTCGATCCGACCGACCCCGTGAAATACGACTTCGCGCTCTGTCACAAGCGGATGTCCGGCGACTGTCTCGACCGTCGCGACGCGACGGTGTGCAGGCCGTGCGGCCTGCGCGCGGTCTGCCGGCACTGGAAGGGGCGCCGCATTGCTTGAGCTGGCACTCGTCATCGGAGGCATTGCCCTCGGCGCGGGTGCGGCGTGGCTCGTCGCCCGCGGGCATTTTCGCGCGGTCGCCGCCGGCGAGCGCGAGGCGCTCGCGAGCCGCGTGGCCGCCGCGGAGACGCGCGCGGACGCCGCGGAGAAGCAGCTCACGCAGCGCGAGCTCGACGTGAGCGAGCTGCGCACGACGCTCGCGGACGAGCGCGCCGCGCGCGCGGGCGTCGAGGCGCGCTGGGACGCCGCACGCCAGAGCCTCGAGGAGCAGCGCCGGCTCCTCGACGACGCGCGGGGCGAGCTCACGAAGTCGTTCGAGGCGCTCAGCGCCGAGGCGTTGCGCAAGAGCCACGACTCGTTCCTGCTGCTCGCGCAGCAGAAGCTGGACGCGCAGCTCGGCCCGCGCGAGGCGGCGCTGAAGAGCCTCGTGGACCCGCTGAAGGACTCGCTCGCGCGCTACGAGGCGTACCTGCGCGAGCTGGAGGCGGCGCGGCAGCACGCCTACGGCAGCCTCGAGCAGCAGCTCGTCGCGCTGAAGACGAGCAGCGAGCAGCTCCAGCACGAGACCGGCAGCCTCGTCACCGCGCTCCGCGGATCCCAGGCGCGCGGCCGGTGGGGCGAGATCACGCTCCGCCGCGTCGTCGAGCTGGCGGGCATGGTCGCGTACTGCGACTTCGACGAGCAGGTGAGCGTCGAAGGCGAGGGCAGCCGCAGCCGCCCCGACATGGTGGTGCGTCTTCCCGGCGGGCGGGTGATCGTCGTCGACGCGAAGGTGCCGCTGAACGCGTACCTCGACGCGCTGAAGGCGAACCGGCCGGAGGAGCGGCAGACGGCGCTGGCGACGCACGCGCGGCAGATGCGCGCGCACATGACCCAGCTCGGCGCGAAGGCCTACTGGGACAAGTTCGAGCGCACGCCCGAGCTCGTCGTGATGTTCATTCCCGGCGAGTCGTTCGTCGCCGCCGCGCTCGAGGCCGACCCGGCGCTGCAGGAAGAGGGGATGACGCGCAAGGTGCTGATCGCCACGCCGGCGACGCTCGTCGGTCTGCTGCTCGCGATCCACCACGGCTGGCGGCAGGCGCAGATGGCCGAGAGCGCGCAGAAGATCGCGCAGCTCGGCAAGGACCTCTACGACCGTGTCCGGACGCTCGGCCGGCACTTCGAGCGGGTCGGTGACGGGCTCGTGCAGGCGACGAAGGCCTACAACGACGCCGTGGGCTCGCTGGAGCGCCGGGTCCTGCCGACGGCCCGTCGGTTCGAGGAACTCGGCACCGCGGCCGGCGACGAGATCAAGACCCTGGAGCCCATCGACCAGCAGCCTCGGCCCCTCACGGCGCCCGAGCTCCTGACCCAGGAGAAGCTCCCCGAGGTGGAGCCCTGACGGCTTCGGCAACGCAGGCTCGGGGCGACCGAAGTGCGCGTGCTATAGTGGTTTCCTAGTCTGTAAACGCGGAGGAACGATGACGCAGATCTCCGTCCAGGTCTACGGGATCAATCTTCTGGTGAAGCTCCTGCAGGAGGGAGCTCCGGACGACGGCTTCGTGCGCGTCCATTGCCCGAAGGGATCGCCGATCCGCTACGGAGAGGTCGTGGCGCGGGGAGACGGCTTCGACGAGGGCGCCAACGCCTTCCGCGAGATGCCGAACGTCAAGACGGTCGTCGCGTTCGAGGAGAGCTCCGAGGAGGTCGAGGGTCACTACTTCTACGTGAGCGGCGAGGAGTACCGCGTCATCCGCCTCGACTCCGTGATTCTCTCGTTCCCGCACGAGTAAGCAGCCCGCGAGGACGGCCGTGCCGGTGAAGGACGTCCTCGCCCACGTCGACGCGGACGAACTCGTCGAGCTGACCCGCGACCTCGTCCGCATTCCCAGCGTCGTCCGCCCCGGCGATCCCGCCGCCAACGAATCCGCGGTCGCGGACTACGTCCACCGCTGGTTCCTCAAGGAAGGCTTCGACGTCGAGGTGCAGGACGTGGCGCCCGGGCGCCCGAACGTGCTCGCCGTCCTCGGCGCGAAGGGTGCCGGCAAGAGCCTCTTGCTCGAAGGGCACACCGACGTCGTCACCGAAGGCGATCCCGCGCTCTGGACGCATCCGCCATTCGGCGCCGATCTCGTCGACGGCCGGATCTACGGCCGCGGCGCCGCCGACATGAAGTCCGGGCTCGCGGCGGCGATGGTCGCGGCGGCGGCGTTCAAGCGGAGCGGCACGCGGCTCGGCGGCCGCCTCGTCGTCGGCGCGCTCGTCGACGAGGAAGCCGGCATGATCGGCGCGCGGCACCTCTGCGGCACCACGATCGGGCGCGACCTCGACGCCGCGATCATCTGCGAGCCCGAGGAGAACGAGCTGTGTCTCGAGCAGCGCGGCGTGGTGTGGGCGCGCGTGACCGTGCGCGGACGCATGGCGCACGGCGCGATGCCCGAGGCCGGCGTGAACCCGATCACCGGCGTGGGCGCGCTGCTCCGCGAGGTGCCGGGGCTGCAGAAGCGGCTGCGCGCGCTCTGCGCGAAGAGCAAGTACCTCCGGCCGCCGACCGTCACGCCGACGATCGTGCGCGCGCCGCTCGCGGGCGTGCCGCAGTCGAACGTCATTCCCGCCGGCGCGGAGACGACGCTGGACATCCGCCTCACCCCGGGACCGACGGAAGACGTCGTCGCGGCGGAGATCGACGCCGCGTGCCGCCGCGCGGCGAGCGCGTGCGAGGGTGTGACCATCGAATGGCGCGCGCTCAACGGCTATCGACTGGCGACGAGCGTCGGCAAGGACGAGGCGCTCGTGCGGGCGATGACGAAGGGCGTGCGTCAGGCGACCGGGCGCGCGCCCCGCTTCGGCGGCGTGCCGGGATCGACGGACGGGACCATTCTCCGCACGACGCTCGGGATCCCGATCGTCACGTGCGGGCCCGGCAACCGGCTGATCCCGCACCAGGTCGACGAGTACGTCGACGTCGATGAGCTCGTCGCCGCGGCGCGGATCTACGTCGCGTCGGCGATGCAGTATCTCGGCACATGAGCCAGACGCTGCCCCGCCTGCGTAACGTCGAGGCGTTCCCCGTGGAGCACGAAGGCGAGCGCGTGGTCGCCCTCCGCGACCCCTCCGGCTTCACACCCGCGGTCGTGCTCCTGCCGGGACCGCTGCTCGAGATCGTCTCGCTGTTCGACGGGGAGCACAGGCTGGTCGACGTGCAGGCGGTCGTCATGCGCCAGCACGGGCGCCTCGTCACCGCGGCGGAGATCGAGGGCATCGTGGCGAGCCTCGACGAGCACGGATTCCTCGACACGCCGCGCTTCGCAGAACGGCAGGCGGCGCTCGAGGCGGAGTTCCGCGCGGCGCCGACGCGCCCGGCCTCGCACGCGGGCGGGTCGTACGCGAGCGATCCGGACGAGCTGCGCCGCGCGATGGACGGGTTCTTCACGACGGACGGCGGGCCCGGCGCGATCGACCGTCGAGAGGGCACCGGTGCGGGTGGACGCTCGAGCGCCCGGGTGCCCGCGCCTGCAATCGTCCGCGCGGTCATCGCGCCGCACATCGACTATCACCGCGGCGGCGCGGGCTACGCGTGGGCGTATCGCGATCTCGCCGAGCGCTGTGACGCGGACCTCTTCGTCGTCTTCGGCACGTGCCACGCGGGCCTGCGCGAGCCGTTCGCGCTCACGCGGAAGCCGTACGAGACGCCGCTCGGCGCCGCGCCCGCGGACCTGGACTTCATCGAGGCGCTCGTGAAGCGCGCCCGGCACGATTGCTTCGCGTCGGAGCTCGGGCACCGCGGCGAGCATTCGATCGAGTTCCAGGCGGTCTTCCTGCGCTATCTCTTCGGCCGCCGGCGCGACTTCACGATCGTGCCGATCCTCGCGAGCTTCGCTCACGAGGCGCTGGCCCGGGGCCGGCGACCCACCGACGATCCGCGCGTGATGGCCTTCCTCGACGCGATCGCCGAGACGGCCGAGGCGCAGCGCCGGCGCGTGGCGTTCGTGGCCGGCGCCGACCTCGCGCACGTCGGCCCGCGCTTCGGAGATCCGAAGCCCGTCGCCGAGGCGGAACTCCGGCGCATCGAGCGCGAGGATCGTGCGATGCTGGAGCCCGTGAGCGCGGGCGACGCCGAGGGATTCTTCTCGAGCATCGAGGCCGACGGCGACCGGCGGCGCATCTGCGGGTTCTCGCCGATCTACGCGATGCTCCACTGCCTGCCGGGCGTGCGTGGCACCGTGCGCCACTACGGCCAATGGCCGGACCCGCAGGCCGTGGTCACGCACGCGAGCGTGGTGTACTGATGAGGACGTCGGACGTTGGGGGGGGGGCGGGGGGGGAGTCGCTCACACCCCCGATTCCAAGCGACTGGAAGATTCCGGACTTCCGGATCGACGCCGACGGCGACTGGTACGACGAGGGTGTCCAGATCACGCACCCGGGCGTCCTCGCGAACCTGCGCGGAAACCTCCGGCGCGACGCCGACGGCTACTTCATCCAGACGCGCGTGCGCATCCCCGTACGCGTGGACGACGCGCCGTTCGCGGTCCTGCGTGTCGAGCGGCGGGATGACGGGCTCCAGGTCTCCCTCAACGACGGCAGCGAGGAGCGCCTGGATCCCGCGACGCTGCGCCTCGGGCCGGGGGAGATTCCGTACGCGACGGTGAAGCAGGGCGCCTTCGAAGCCCGCTTCAATCGCGCGGCGGCGTGGCAGTTGTTGCAGCTCGCCGATTACGAGAAGATCAGGCGCGCGTGGTGACACGGATCCTCCTCATCGTCGCGGTCTTCCTGCTCCTCGCGGGCGGAGGGGCGGCGTGGTGGCTCGCCTCGGCCGCCGATTCCGTCACCACGGACCAGATTGGCGACCAGGTGCAGACGCGCGATCGCGGCCAGCTCCCGGTCTTCGCCCAGGGGGACGACGCCCGCGCGCTCTATCGCTTCGCGGTCGAGCATCCCGAAGTCCTGTCGTTCATGCCGTGCATGTGCGGCTGCCTGGAGTTCGGCCACACGTCGAACCGCATGTGCTACATCAAGGCCGAGACGCGCGACCGCGTGACGTTCACCAGTCACGCCGCCACCTGAGGCCTCTGCACGGACATCACCCGTGAGGTGATGACAAAGCACAAGGCGGGGACGCCGACCGCGCAGATCCGGCGCGAGATCGACGCGAAGTACGGCAAGGCCGGCAAGCCCGTGCCGACCCCGATGCCGAAGTAATCGAACTTCAAGTAAAGTCTCAGCCATGAACGTCGCGGCCGTCCTCATGGACATCCTGCGCGCGTCCCGCGTGCGCTATCTCTTCGGCAACCCGGGCACCACCGAGCTGCCGTTCCTCGACGCGCTGCCGGACTCCGGCCTCGAGTACATCGTGGCGCTGCAGGAGGCGACGGCGGTCGCCGCCGCCGACGGCTACGCTCAGGCGTCCGGGCAGGTGGGGCTCGTGAACCTCCACGTGCTGCCCGGCGTCGGCAACGGCATCTCGATCCTCCACAACGCGAGCCGCGCACGGAGCCCGATCGTCGTCACGGCGGGCCAGCAGGACACGCGCCTGCTCCTCGACGAGCCGATCCTCTCCGGCGACATGGTCCGGCTCACCGAGCAGTTCACGAAGTGGTCGTACGAGCTGCGCCGCGCCGACGAGGCGCCGGCGGCGATGCGCCGCGCGATCAAGCTCGCGCTCACGCCGCCGACCGGCCCGGTCTTCCTCTCGCTGCCGATGGACCTCATGACCCAGGTCGTGGAGGACGGCGCGGCGCCGGCGCCCGACGTGCGCGCCGCCGCCGTCGCCGACGGGGCGGCGATCGAGCGCGCGGTGACGCTGCTCGCCGACGCGAAGAACCCGCTGGTGATCGCGGGCGACGGCGTCGCTCGCGCGCGGGCGGTGCCGATCCTCGTGTCGATCGCGGAGCGGCTCGGCGCGCGCGTGCACGGCGAGCCGATCTACCGGCGGTCGGTCTTCCCCGGCGATCACGCGCTCTGGCGCGGCGGCCTCTTCCCAACGGTGCCCGCGGTCCGGAAGGCGCTCGACAACGCGGATGCCGTGCTGATCGTCGGCGCGTCGATGTTCACGTGGTTCCTCCACGCGCCGGGGACGGCCATCCCGCGGGACCTTCCGGTCGTCCAGGTCGGCGACGATCCGTGGGAAGTGGGGAAGAGCCATCGCATCTCGCTCGGGATCGTCGCCGACGTGTCTGCGACGCTGCGGGCGATCGACGCCGGCCTCGCCGAGCGGATGACGGAGACGCAGCGCCTCGCCGCCGGGCAGCGCTTCATCGACATGCGCCGGGCGCGTGCCGCGCTGGCGACGCAAGCGCGCGAGGCGGCGGAGGCGGACGCCGCGCGCACACCGATCTCGCAGCCGTACCTCATGCACACGCTCGCGGGGCTGCTGCCGGCGGACGCGATCGTCGTCGACGAGTCCGCGACGTCGCTCGGCGCCGTGCTGCGCTATCTGCCGCTCGCGGCGCCCGATGCGTTCTTCGGCGGCAAGACCGGCACGCTCGGGTGGGGCATGGGCGCGGCGCTCGGCGTCCAGCTCGCGTATCCCGCGCGCAAGGTCGTCGCCACGATCGGTGACGGGTCGGTGATGTACGCGCCGCAGGCGCTGTGGACCGCGGCGCGCTACAAGCTGCCGGTGACGTACGTCGTCCCGAACAACAGCTCGTACGCGATCCTCAAGGCCGGGATGCTCGGCATGGGCCTGCCGTCGGCGAAGAAGGGCATCTATCCGGGCATGGACCTCGTCGATCCGACGATCGACTACGTCGCGCTCGCGCGCGCGCTCGGCGTCCGCGCGGAGCGCGTGGAGAAGCCGGGGGAGCTGCGCGACGTGCTCGCCACGTGCCTCGCGCATCCGGGGCCGTCGCTGGTCGACGTCGTCATCGACCGCGGCTTCAAGGCGATGGCATGAGCGACCTGAAGACCGGCGGCGAGTGGGTGATCGAGGCCCTGCGTGCCGAGGGCGTCCGGCACGTGTTCGGTATCCCCGGCGTCCACAACCTCGCGATCTACGACGCGCTGTTCCGGCAGGACCAGATCACCCACGTGCTCGCGCGCCACGAGTCCGGCGCCGCGTTCATGGCCGACGGGTATGCGCGGTCGTCGGGCCGCGTCGGCGTGGTGGTCGTCACCACCGGACCCGGCGCGACCAACGTGCTCACGCCGCTCGCCGAGTCCTACGCGGGCTCGCAGCCGATCGTGGTCGTGACGTCGGACGTCGCCTCGGCCGACCTCGGACGCGAGGTCGGCGCGCTGCACGAAGTCCCGAACCAGATCGAGTGCTTCCGGCCCGTGACACGGATGGCGGAGGTGCTGACGCGCGCGTCCGACATCCCGACGACGATCGGCGGCGCCTTCGAGCTGCTTCGTACCGGGCGGCCCGGTCCCGTCGCGATCTCGATTCCGAACGACTTCCTCTTCGGCAAGACCGCGGGCGTCGTCCGCGGCGGCGCCGGGCGCCGGCCGCCGTGCCACGTCACCGACATCGCCGAGGCGGCGAAGCGGCTCGCGAGCGCGCGGCGCCCGCTGATCATCGCCGGCGGCGGCGTCGTCTCGTCGGGGGCGGAGACGGCGCTGGTGGCGCTCGCGCGGCGCCTCGGCGCGCCGGTGATCACGACGGTGATGGGCCGCGGCGTCATCAGCGAGCGCGATCCGCTGTGGCACGCGGTGCTGCCGAACGGCCGCGCGAGCGAGCCGGCGATCCGCGAGGCCGACGTCGTCTTCGCCATCGGCTGCCGCTTCGCCGCGCGCTCGACGCAGGGCCTGGTGCTCAAGCTCTCGTTCGCTCCCGACCAGACGCTCATCCACCTCGACATCGACCCGAGCGTGATCGGCAAGCTCTTCAAGCCGCAGCTCGGCATCGTGGGCGACGCGAAAGACGGGCTCGCGCGGGTGCTCGAAGCACTCGGTGATGGACCGCCGGCCGCGGAGTGGAATCGCGGCGCGCTCGCGGACGTCAAGCGCGTGACCGGCCCGTGGTGGACCGCGGACGCGGCGCGCCTGCTCGCGATCATCCGCGACGTGCTGCCCGAGCGCGGCATCTTCGTGAACGACCAGAGCGGCGTGAACTACGCCGCCGAGTGGAAGTGGCCGGTGCTGAAGCCGCGCACGTTCCTCTATCCGGTCGGCTCGGCCGTGCTCGGCTACGCGGTGCCGGCGGCGATCGGGGCGCAGATCGCGAACCCGGGCACGCCGGTGCTCGCCGCGATGGGTGACGGCGGCTTCATGTTCAGCGTGAACGAGCTGGCGACGGCGGTGAAGTATCGCCTGCCCGCCGTCTTCCTCGTGCTCAACGACAACCGCTACGGCGCGATCAAGTGGCTGCAGGAGCGGATGTTCGAGGGCCGCTGGGGCGAGGCCGACCTCGCGAACCCCGACTTCGTGAAGCTCGCGCACGCCTTCGGCGCGCACGGGGTCCGGGTGAAGGGCTTCGATGACCTCGGCGATGCGCTCCGCGCCGGCTTCGGCGCCGACCGACCGACGGTCGTCGAGCTCAACATGGTGATCGACCCGCCCTGGGAGGTGTGAGCATGGTGACCGCGACCGTTCGCTACAAGCTGCCCGGCCACATCGACGACGCCGCCTGCCGCGCGCACTTCCACACGATCGCGCCGGGCTTCCGCGAAGTGAAGGGGCTCGTCAGCAAGCACTTCATCTGGAGCGAGAGCGGCTGGGCGGGCGGCGTCTACCAGTGGGAGACGCTCGAGGACGCGAAAGCCTTTTACAGCGGGCCGTGGCTCGCGGGCATCGTCGAGCGCTACGGCATGCACCCCGAGATCGAGTTCTACGAGGTGTTCGCGCTCACCGACAACGCGCGCGGGACGGTCGAGACGTTCACGGCCAGCTGAGCCACTCGCAGAGCCCGCGGCCCATCACCAGCGCCTGATCGTCGCCCGCGAGCCAGGGCAGCTCTTCCGTGAAGAGCGTGACGGCCTGGCGATACGAGCACGGCAGGCGCGTCAGGTCGGTGCCCCGGAACATCCGACGCGGCCCGAACGCGTCGAACCCGCGACGCATGTGTCCGTGCAGGCTGCGGTACGGATAGGGCTCCGAGGAGTAGCTCGGCAGCGCGGAGGCCTTGACGGCGACGTTCGGTCGCCGCGCCATCGCGAGCAGGTCCGGCAGATGCGCGAACGCGGCGTCGTCCTTCGTGCCCTGCAGCAATCCCAGGTGATCGATGATGATGCGCAGTCTGGGGTGACGTTCCGCGATGCGATCGACCTGCGGGAGCTGACCGGGCACCGAGAGCATCACCGGCAGCTCGAGCCGCGCGGCGACCGGCCAGAACCAGTCGGTCGTTCCGTTCGTGAGCCACGGCCGCTGTGACGCCGAGCCGAACGTGAAGCGCAGCCCCAGCATGCCGGGCTGGCGCTTCCAGCCGTCGAGCGCGGCGCGATCCTCGGGACGCTCGATCGCAAAGCGGCCCATGATCGCGAAGCGATCCGGGTACCGGCGCACCGCATCGATCGCGAGATCGTTGCGATCGCCCTCCCACGACGGCGGCACGATCACCGCGCGCGCGACGCCCGCGGCATCCATCTCCTTCAGCGCGTCCTCCGCGAGGAACGATCCCGGGCGGTGGGGATGCGAGCGAGTGCCGGGCCACGGCCGGTCCGGCCGGTCGGCGGCCCGGAGATGGATCTGCGCGTCCACGACCATCATGCGGGGAGTCTACGCCGGAAGGACGTGCTGCCGACGCTCGCGCGCTGGCATTTCGATCAGTGGGGGCCCCTGACCGGGGCGAGCAGTCTCGAGGCCTACACGGCGTTGCTCTACACCGCGTCGAAGCGTCGAACGGTCCCCTCGGTGCTCGTCGCGCTCGCCGATGGCGCGCTGATCGGCTCGGCCACGCTCCTCGCCTCCGATCTCCCGGCCCGGCCCGCGCTGACGCCCTGGCTCGCGCAGCTCTTCGTCGCGCCGGGACGGCGTCGCGACGGCGTCGGCGCCGCGCTCGTGACGGCGGTGCGCGAGCGCGCGCGGCGGTGCGGCTATGCGCGGCTCGACCTCTTCACGTCGGGGACGCTGCCGGACTACTACGCGCGCCTGGGCTGGGGCACGCTGGAGCGCGTCGCGTATCTCGGACGCGAGCGCACCGTGATGGACATCGCCCTCTAACGCTGGCGGTGCTTCTCCAGGTAGCCGAGGTCGAGCGCGTCGCGCACCAGCGCCATCGTCTCCTGCGCCGCCGCGCGGGCGCGCGCGGTGCCCGCCTCCAGCGCGTTGCGCACGAGTGACATGTTCGCCTCGTAGCGCGCGCGCCGCTCGCGGATCGGATCGAGGAACGCGTTGAGCGCCGCCGCGAGCTTCTGCTTCACCTCGACGTCGCCGACGGCGCCGCGCCGGTAGCGGTCCTTCAGCTCGTCGACCTCGGCGCGGTTCGGATTGAAGGCGTCGTGATGCATGAACACCGGGTTGCCCTCGACGTGCCCGGGGTCGGTCGCGCGCAGGCGCGTCGGGTCGGTGTACATCGCGCGCACCTTCTCCGTCACCACCGCGGGCGGTCCTTGAGGAAGATCGCGTTGTTCTGGGACTTGCTCATCTTCGCCTGGCCGTCCGTGCCGACGAGCCGGGGCACGCGTCCGACGAGCCCGTCCGGCTCCGGGAAGACCTCCTTGAACTGCCGGTTGAAGCGGCGGGCGATCTCGCGGGTCATCTCGATGTGCGGCAGCTGGTCCTCGCCGACGGGCACGAGGTGCGCGCGGGGCAGGAGGATGTTCGCGACCTGCATGACCGGGTAGGTGAAGAACGCGACCGGCACCGACTTCTTGCCGAAGTCGTCCATCTCCGCCTTCAGCGTCGGATTGCGCTGCAGCATCCCGAGCGGCAGGAACCACGAGAGCCACGTCGTCAGCTCCGCGTTCTCCGGGACCAAGCTCTCGATGACGAAGCAGCTCTTCTCCGGATCGAGCCCGACCGCGAGCCAGTCGAGCGCCACCTCCCACACCGACTCGCGGACGCGCGCCATGTCGTCGGCGTAGTCCGACACCTGGTAGTCCGCGAGCAGGAAGTGGCGGTCGTACTCGTGCTGGAGACGGAGCCAGTTCTCCAGCGCGCCGACGTAGTGGCCGAGATGGAGCGCGCCCGTCGGCCGAATGCCGGTGAGGATGCGCTTCATGCCCCGCGGACCTCCGCCAGGACCGCGAGGATCGACTCGTGGATATGCCCGTTGCTCGCGACGACGCGCGGACGCTCGATGTCGACGGCGCCGCCGCGCAGGTCGGTGATGCGCCCGCCCGCTTCCTCGAGCAGAACGCTCGCCGCGGCGACGTCCCAGGGGCCGAGCGTGAGCTCCCAGAAGCCGTCGAGCCGGCCGGCGGCGACGTACGCGAGGTCGAGCAGGGCGGAGCCGAGGCGCCGCACCGCCCGCGCGCGCACCGCGAACGTGGCGTACTCCTTCAGGTTGTTGTCGGGATTCGTGCGGATGTCGTACGGGAACCCCGTGGCGAGAAGGCTGCGGTCGAGCTCGATCGTCGACGACACGGCCAGGCGTGTGTCGTTCATCCACGCGCCGGCGCCGCGCTCGGCGACGAAGAGCTCGTCGCGGCTCGGATCGTAGACGACGCCGAGCGTGACGACGCCGTCCCGCTCGAGGCCGATGCCGACGGAGTAGATCGGCAATCCGTGGGCATAGTTCGTGGTGCCGTCGAGGGGGTCGATGATCCAGCGGCGCCCGGAGCGGCCGGCGCGCGCGCCGCCTTCTTCGCCGAGGATGCCGTCGTCAGGAAAGTGCTTCAGCAGCGCGTCGGCGACGAGCGTCTCCGCGCGCCCGTCCATCTCCGTCACCAGGTTGGTCACCGTGCCCTTGTAGGAAACCTGACGGGTCCTGGGATGCTCGCGATGGAGGAGCTGCCCGGCGGCGCGCGCGGCGTCGACGGCCACGCGTCGTTCGAGCGAAGCCATCTCTTGACGGACTCTAGCACACGTGCTGCCATGACGTGCGTTGGCACCGATGAGACCGTGGAAGCGCGGAGACCGTCCGCTGCACGCGCCCGCGCGCGCGTGGAAGCGCCGTCCCCGCATCCGTCCAGGAACGCTTCCCGGGACGCTCGCGCACGACGCCGCGGCGCCGCCCGCGCGCGTCAGCCTCATCCGGTTCGCGCACGACAGCTTCGACGAGCGTGAGGTCTCCGTCGACGAGGCGGTGGCGGCGTTCGCGCCCGGTGGCGTCACGTGGATCAACGTCGACGGCCTCGACGCCACGGTCCTGAAGCGCCTCGGCGAAGCGTTCGGTCTCCACCCGCTCGCGCTCGAGGACGCGCTGGACGTGCCCCAGCGTCCGAAGGCCGAGCGCTACGAGAAGCACTACTTCCTCGTCCTGCACGCGCTCCGGCTCGTGGACGGCGCGCTCACCGACGAGCAGGTCAGCGTGTTCTTCGGCGAGCGATGGATCATCACGATCCAGGAGCGGATCGAGGACGAGACGTTCGGCGCCGTGCGCGCGGCCATTCGCCACGGTCGCGGCCGCACCCGCGAGGCGGGCGCCGACTACCTCGCGTACCTCCTCCTCGACTCCGTCATCGACGCGTACTTTCCGATCATCGAGACGATCGGTGAGCGGATGTCCGTGCTCGAGCAGGAGATCGTGGGGACCGCGGCGACGACGGAGTGCCTGCTGAAGATCCAGCAGATCCGCCACGAGCTGCTCGCGCTGCGCCGCGCGGTGTGGCCGACGCGCGAGGAGGTGGCCGCGCTGATGCGCGACGAGAGCGGGCTCGTCGCGCCCGAGACGCGGGTGTTCCTCCGGGACGCCTACGACCACGGCGTCCAGGCGCTCGAGATCGTGGAGTCCGAGCGCGAGACCGCGACGTCGATCATGGAGATCTACCTCTCCACCCAGAACCAGCGGCTCAACGAGGTGATGAAGGTCCTCACGGTCATCTCCACGCTGTTCATCCCGCTGACGTTCATCGCGTCGATCTACGGCATGAACTTCGAGGCCATGCCCGAGCTCAAGTGGCGCTTCGGCTACACGTCGGCCCTCGGGTTGATGGCCGTCACCGCGGCGGGGCTCGTCGCGTACTTCAAGCGGCGCGGGTGGTGGTGATGCGGATCGTCATGCTGGGCGCGGGCGGTGTCGGCGGCTACTTCGGCGCCAAGCTGGCGCGCGCCGGCGAGGACGTCACGTTCGTCGCGCGCGGTGCGCACCTGGACGCCATCCGCCGCGACGGGCTCACGGTGCGCTCGAGCCTCGAGGGCCAGTGGACCGTCAAACCGGCGGCGGTCGACGATCTCGGCGGCCTGCCGCCGGCGGACCTCGTCGTGCTCGCGGTGAAGGCGCACGACACCGAGGCCGTTCTGCAGCGCGTCCGGCCGGTCGTGACGCCCGAGACCGCGGTGCTCTCGCTGCAGAACGGTGTCCGGAGCGCGGACCTCATCGAGCGCGTGCTCGGCCCCGGGCTTGCGCTCGGCGGTGCGGCGTACATCTTCGCGGCCATCGATGCCCCGGGCGTCGTCGTGCACCACTTCCTCGGCCGCATCGCCTTCGGCGAGCTCGACGGCCGGCGCACGCCGCGCGTGGAGCGGGTGCTCGCGGCGCTGAGCGCCGCCGGCATCCCGACGGACGTGGCGCCCGACATCCGCCGCGTGCTGTGGGAGAAGTACCTCCTGATCTGCGCGCAGGCGGGCATGAGCACGCTCGTGCGCGTGCCCGCGGGCGAGCTCCGCGCGCACGAGCCGACGTGGGCCATGTATCGGGCGCTCGTGGAGGAGTGCGCGGCGGTCGGGCGCGCCGAGGGCGTGGCGCTCGCTGCCGACGTCGTCGGCGCGATCATGCAGGCGGCGCAGGCGCTCGACCCCGCCGCGCGCTCGTCGATGTATCACGATCTCGTCAACGGCCGGCCGCTCGAGCTCGACGCGCTGCACGGCCATCTCGTGCGCCTCGGCCGCCGTCACGGGGTGCCGACGCCGATGGCGAGCGCGGTGTACGCCGCGCTCCTGCCGCACGCCCGGGGGAGTCGAGCCTGATCCTTCGAGCCGTCGTGCGCTATTGCGCACGCTACCGGCGCCGCTACCTCGCGGGCTACGCCTGCCTGCTCACGGGCACCACGCTGTCGCTGACGATTCCGTGGACGATCAAGCAGGCGATCGAGAGCCTCGAGCGCGACGCCGCGACTGCCGCGCTCGGCACGTTCGTGGCCGCGATCGTCGCGCTGGCGATTTTCAACGGCCTGGCCCGGCTCGGCTCGCGGTTCGCCATCATCGGCGCCGCGCAGCGGGTCGAGTTCGACGTCCGCAACGACCTCTACGCGAGCATGCAGGGCTTCTCGCCCGCGACCATCGCCGAGCGCGGCACCGGCGAGCTGATGACGCGCGCCTCGAGCGACGTGTCGGCGGTGAAGCAGCTCGTCGGCTTCGGCGGGTTGAGCCTGGTGAGCACCACGTTCGCCTACGGCGGAGCGATCGCCGCGATGCTCGCGGTGGATCCGTGGCTCACGCTCTGGGCGATGAGCCCGTACCCGGTGCTGATCCTGCTCGCCAAGCGCTTCAACGCGGCGGTGCACGACCGCACCGAGGCGCAGCAGGAGCAGCTCGGCGTGGTGTCGAGCGTCGTGCAGGAGCACATCGCGGGGATCTCCGTCGTCCGCGCGTACGCGATGGAGCGCCGCGCCGAGGCGGTCTTCGACGCCGCCAACGCGGAGTTCCTGCGGCGCAGCCTGGCGCTGGGCCGCGTGGAGGCGCAGTTCAGCCCGCTCATGAGCCTGATCGCCGGCGTCGGCATCCTCGTCGTCCTGTGGGCCGGAGGACGCGCGGTGCTCGAGGGGCGGATCACGCTCGGGGCGCTCGTCGCGTTCAACGGCTACCTCGCGTATCTCGCGTGGCCGACGCTCGCGCTCGGCTGGACGCTGTCGATCGTGCGCCGCGGGCTCACCTCGATGGGGAGGATCCAGGAGCTGCTCACGCGGACGCCGCCGCCGCCCGCGCCGGCTGAGACCGTGCCGGGAACGCCGGACATCCGCTTCGAGGGTCTGACGTTCGCCTACGGCGAGCGCGCGCCGGTCCTGCGCGACGTCTCCTTCGAGGTCAGGAGCGGCGAGACGGTCGCGATCGTCGGGCCGACGGGCAGCGGCAAGTCGACGCTTGGCCATCTCCTCGCGCGCCTCTGGGAGCCGCCGCCGGGCACGGTCTTCCTCGGCGGCCGCGACGTGCGCGCCCTCGACCGTGGGACGCTGCGCGCGAGCATCGGCTTCGTGCCGCAGGAGGCGTTTCTGTTCTCGCGGTCGATCCTCGAGAACGTCACGCTGGGCCGCGACGACGTGCCCGCCGAGATCGCGCGCCAGGCCGCCGACGCATCGGGGATCGCCGCGGAGGTGGACGAGTTCCCGCAGGGCTTCGCGACGGTCGTCGGCGAGCGCGGGCTCACGGTCTCCGGCGGGCAGCGCCAGCGCCTGGCGCTGGCGCGCGCGCTCGCGGGCGGCCCGTCGGTGCTCGTGCTCGACGACGTGTTCGCGAGCGTCGACGCGGCGAAGGAAGAGGAGATCGTCGCCAATCTCGCGCGCGAGGTGGCGGGACGCACCGTGCTGCTGATGACGCACCGGCTGCGCGCCGCGCGGGCGGCCTCCCGCGTGATCGTGCTCGTGGAGGGCCGGATCGTGGAGCAGGGCGCCCACGACGAGCTCCTGCGCGCCGGCGGCGTCTACGCGCGGCTCTGGCGCATCCAGCAGCTCGAGGAGGAGATCGCCCGTGCCTGACGTGCACGACGACGGCGAGGGCGCGCTCGGACGCGCCTTCGATCGGCGCCTCGTTGGGCGCCTCTGGGGCGCGGCACGCGCGCATCACCGGCTGATCTACGGCTCGCTGCTGCTCTTCCCGCTAATTGCCGCGCTGGAGCTCGCGCAGCCGTACCTGCTCAAGGTCGCGATCGACGAGCACATCCTCCGCGGCGACTGGGCGGGCCTGACGCGCGTCGCCGGGGTCTACGTCGTCGTCCTCGCCGCGCTCTACGCGCTGCGCATGGCCGAGGCGTACCTGATGCACGTGACCGGGCAGCGCGTGATGCACGATCTGCGCGCGACGCTGTTCGCGCACGTCGTGCGGCTCGACGCACGGTTCTTCGATCGCACCCCCGTCGGGCGGCTGATGACGCGCGTGCTCTACGACGCCGAAGCGGTGAGCGACGCGTTCACGAGCGGGCTGTCGGCCATCGTCGCCGACGTCGTCACCCTGGCCGGCGTGGTCGCGATCATGCTGTGGATGGACTGGCACCTGGCACTCGTGACGTTCTCGATCGTGCCGGTGCTCGCGGTGGCGGCCGGCTACTTCCGGCTCCGCGCGCGCGACGCCTATCGCACGGTCCGGCGCCGCCTCGCCCGGCTCAACGGATTCCTTCAGGAGTCGCTGCAAGGTATGGCCGTGGTGCAGCTGTTCGCCCGCGAGGCGCACGAGCGCGAGCGGTTCCACGAGCTCAACGCGTCCTATCGCCGGGCGCTGTTCGGCTCCACGATCTTCGAGGCGACGCTCTATTCGTCCGTGGAGGCGATCGGCGCGATCGCCGTCGCGCTCCTGCTGTGGTACGGCGGCGCCCAGATCGCCGCCGGGACCCTGACGTTCGGCGCGCTCGTCGCGTTTCTCCAGTACACCAACCGCTTCTTCCTGCCGATCCGCGACCTGGGCGCGAAGTACACCGTGATGCAGGCGGCGATGGCCTCGGCCGAGCGGATCTTCGAGCTCCTCGACGAGCGGCCCGCGATCACGAGCCCGGCGGTCGCGCCGCGGGGCGGCGAGACGACGAGCGTGACCTTCGATCGCGTGTGGTTCGCGTACGATACACGGGCGCGCTTCTGGCGCGACGACACGTGGGTGCTGCGCGAGTGCTCGTTCGAGGTCGCGCCGGGCGAGCACGTGGCGATCGTCGGCGCCACGGGCGAGGGGAAGAGCACCTGCGCGCGTCTCCTGAATCGCTCGTACGACGTCAGCCGGGGCCGGGTGCTCGTCGGGGGCCTCGACGTCCGCGAATGGGACCTCGAGCGGCTCCGCCGGCACGTCGGCCTGATCTTCCAGGACACCGTGCTGTTCACGGGGAGCGTCGAAGCGAACCTCCGGCTCGGCGCCACCGCTGACGGCCATGGGCCGTCGAGGCTCGGGGACGGCGGCGCGGTCGACGCGGCGACGCTCGAGCGCGCGGTGCGCATGGCGAACGCCTCCACGTTCATCGAGGCGCTGCCGGGGCGCTTCGACGCGCCACTCAGCGAGCGCGGCGCGAACATCTCGTACGGTCAGCGTCAGCTCCTGGCGATCGCGCGCGCCCTTGTGTACAATCCCGCAATCCTCGTGCTCGACGAAGCTACGTCCAGCGTCGATCCAGAGTCGGAAGCGCTGATCCAGGACGCGATGAAGCGCCTGCTGGCGGGACGCACGACGATCACGATCGCTCATCGCCTCGCGACCGTTCACGGAGCCGACCGGATCCTCGTCCTGCATCGGGGCCGCGTGCACGAGGCGGGGACGCACGCGGACCTCGTCCGTCACGGCGGGCTGTACGCGCGCCTATGGGAGCTGCAGACGTCCCGATGAGCAAACGGGCAGCCGCGGAGGGCGCGGATTCACGCCGCGCCCGGAGCGAGGGGGGGTGGGGGGGCCCGTCTCGGGCCCCCCATTTCGATCACGCCGTCTACACGCTGGTTCGCCGGATTCCCGCGGGCCGCACGGCGACGTACGGCCAGGTCGCCGCGATGCTCGGTCGCCCCCGCGCGGCGCGCGCCGTCGGCGGCGCGATGCGACGGTGCCCACCGGGCGTGCCGTGGCATCGGGTGCTGAACGCCGCGGGCCGGATCAGCCGCCGGGCCCGCGCGGCCGGCATGCTGACGCAGCGGCTGCTCCTCGAGCGCGAGGGTGTGACGCTGCGCCGCGGCCGCGTCGACTTCGCGCGGTACGGATGGGACGCCGCCGCGGGCGCCTGCCGCGGCGGCCGGCGTCGACGAGCGGTGTCGCGTGCCGGTCGCGTGCGGCTCCGCATCGACGACGAGCGCGCGTGGAGCGCGCAGAAAGCCTGACATGAAACTCGCCATCCACCTGAGCTACTCCGGGGCGAAGCTCTCGATCGACGTCGACAAGGTGCTCGAGGCCGAGCGGCTCGGCTACGACTCCATCTGGACCGCCGAGGCCTACGGCTCCGACGCGGTGGTGCCGGCGGCGTGGCTCGCGGCGCGCACGAGCCGCATCCACGTCGGCACCGCGATCATGCAGATCGCCGGTCGCACGCCCGCCATGACGGCGATGACCGCCATGACGCTCGACGGCCTCTCCGGCGGACGCTTCCGCCTCGGCCTCGGCGTGTCGGGACCGCAAGTCGTCGAGGGCTGGCACGGCGAGCCGTTCGGCAAGCCGCTCAAGAAGACACGCGAATACGTCGACGTCGTGCGCGCGGTGCTGCGCCGGGAGAAGCCCGTCGAGTATCACGGCGAGTACTACCGGATTCCCTACGCCGGCGCCGACGCGACCGGGCTCGGCAAGCCGCTCAAGTCGATCCTTCACGGCCGGCCGGACATGCCGATCTACATCGCGGCGATCGGGCCGAAGAACGTGGCGATGACCGCGGAGATCGCCGACGGCTGGATCCCCATCTTCTTCTCGCCCCGCCGCATGCCGATGTTCCGCGCGTGGCTCGACGAAGGGTTCAGGAAGGCGGGCAAGAGCGCCGCCGGCTTCGACATCATGCCCGGCGTCACGGTGGTGATGGGCGAGGACGTCGCGGCGTGCCGCGCGAGCGTCAAGGCGCGGCTGGCGCTCTACGTCGGCGGCATGGGCGCGCGCGGCAAGAACTTCTACAACGAGCTCGCGCAGCGCTACGGCTACGAGGGACCCGCGAAGACGATCCAGGACCTCTATCTCTCCGGGAAGAAGCAGGAGGCGGAAGCCGCGGTGCCGGACGCGCTCGTCGACGAGGTCGCGTTGTGCGGGCCGCGCGAGCGCATCCGTGAGCGCCTGGCGGAATGGAAGGCCGCCGGCGTGACGACGATGATGGTGGGGACCAACGACCTCAACGCGCTTCGGACGATGGCGGAGCTGACGCTATGAAGCTGAAGGACCGGGTCGCGATCGTGACGGGCGGGGGATCGGGGATCGGCGCGGCGTCCGCGACCGCCTTCGCGGCGGAGGGCGCGCGCGTCATGGTCGTGGACATCGACGAGACGCACGCCAAGCGCACGGTGGAGACGATCGAGAAGATGGGCGGGCGCGCGGTGGCGATGCACGGCGACGTGACGACGGCCGCGACGAACGAGGCGATCGTCGCCCGCGCGATGGCGCTGTGGAGCCGCCTCGACATCTTCTTCGCCAACGCCGGCGTGCCACAGTGGAAGACCGAGGTCGAGGACGTCGACGAGGCGCTCTACGACACGATCATGGCGGTGAACGTGAAGGGCGTGTTCCTCGGCGCGAAGTACGCCATGCCCGTGATGAAGAAGGCGCGCCGCGGCGTCTTCCTCGTCACCGCGTCGACCGCGGGCATCCGCCCGCGTCCGGGCGGCCAGGTCTACGCGGCCTCGAAGGGCGCCGTGATCACGTTCACCAAGGGGCTCGCGCTCGAGGCGGCGCCGTACGGCGTGCGCGTGGTGGCGCTCGCGCCCGTGGCGACCTTCACGCCGATGCTCGCCACGTTCATGAACAAGCGCGAGGTCGACGAGGAAGGCCTGGCCGCGTACATCGCAACCGTGCCGCTCGGCCGCCTCAACCAGCCCGAGGACCTCGCGCGCGCGGCCGTGTTCCTCGCGTCGGACGACGCGGCGATGATCACGGGCTCGTGCGTCGAAGTGGACGGCGGCCGCTGCATTTGACATGAAAGTCATTCCGCTCGCCGCCGATTCGCTCGGCGTCCGCTCGATGGCGACGTACGTCGAGATCGCGGACACCGGCATTCTGATCGACCCCGGCGCGACGCTGGCGCACTCGCGCTTCACCCTGCCGCCCGCCACCGAGGAGTGGGACGCGCTCCGCCGCGCGAACGACCGCATCTCGGCCTACGCGGCGCGCGCGTCGATGATCTTCGTCAGCCACTATCACGACGACCACTTCCGCTCGGATCCCGCGACGTACCTCGGCCGCACCGTGCTCGCGAAGGATCCGCACCGCATGGTCGGCGGGCAGCAGGCGCGGCGCGGAAGCGAGCTGTGGACGATGCTCGACGCCAAGGCGCGCCCGACGATCGCCGACGGCTACGAGCGGCGCGAGCACGCGCTGGAGCTCCGCGCGTCGCCGCCCCTGCCGCATGGGGTGGAGGCGACGACGCTCGGCTACGTCGTCGCGCTGCTCGTCGCCGACCACGCCGAGCGCGAGCGCTTCGTGTTCGCGTCCGACGTGCAGGGGCCGCTCTCCGGCGTCGCCGCCGGCTGGCTGATCCAGCAGCGGCCGACGCTCCTCTATCTGTCCGGGCCGCCGTCCTACATCGAGGGCCAGCTCGGCACGCCGCTGATCGAGCGCGGCATCGACAACCTGCTCCGCGTGATCGACGCGACGGGCTGTCGCGTGATCATGGACCACCACGCGGTGCGCGACGCGGGCTTCGGCGCGCGGTTCGAGCGCCTCTGGTCCACGAAGCGCGTGGTGACTGCGGCGGAATTTCTCGGCGTACCGCTCGCGGCGCTCGAGAGCCAGCGGCGCCAGCTCTGGACCTCGGTGGCACGCAAGCCGGCGGACGGCGCTCGCACGGCGGACCGTGCGGCGGGCGGAGCGGACGCGCCGAAACGGCGTGCTACGATCGATCGGCCGATCACGCGAACGGCGAGAGGAGGTCCCACGTCGTGACCGACAACAAGACGTTGAACGTCGGGGACGCGGCACCCGACTTCACGATGAAGACGATCGGGCTCAAGGACATCAGCCTGCGCGACTATCGCGGAAAGAACGTCGTCCTGCTGTTCTACCCCCTCGACTGGACGCCGGGCTGAAGCAAGTGCATGCCGGCCTTCGACAAGCGCGTGAGCGACTTCGACAAGGCCAATACCCAGGTGCTGGGTATCTCGACCGACAGCCCCTTCAGCCACGAGAACTGGGCCAAGGCCGTCGGCATCCAGAACTATCCGCTGCTCTCGGACGTGCACCGCACGGTCGCGAAGGACTACGGCGTCTACTGGCCGGACTGGAACGCGAACAGCCGCGCGACGTTCATCGTCGACGCGGCCGGGAAGATCCGCTTCATCGAGCGTTACGGGAAGGGCGAGCTCCCGGATCCGGACAAGATCCTCACCGAGGTCGCGAAGCTCCGCTGACGGGCCGGACGGGACGCGCCCGGTGGGGGCGTGCTCCTGTCCTCGCTGAGGCGGCTGCGGATGTCGCGCGCCCCCACCGGGCGCGTCCAGTCCGGCCGGTCGGCTCAGCGGCTTTGCGTGGTCAGCATGACGCCTGCCAGCACGCACGCGCCGCCGATCAGCTGCCACAGGCCGAGTTGCTCGCGCAGGAGCAGCGCGGCCAGGACCAGGCCGACCACGGGCTGGAGATTCAGGAAGCCTGCCGCGCGGCTCGGGCCCACGACGTGGATCGCGCGTGACCAGTACACGTGCGCGACGGCGCCGGCGATCGCCTGGTAGAGGACGACGCCCCACGCGAGGACCGAGCCGAAGCGCGGGGGCGGGAAGAGCGGCGCGGTGACGATCGCCGTCGGGACGATCAGGAGCGTGCCGGCCACGTACGCCGCGGTGGTGAGCACCGCCGGTGACGAATCCGCGAGGACGCGCTTCGAGTAGACCGTGTACGCGCTCCAGCCCGCGAGCGTGACGATGTTGATCAGGTCGCCCGCGTTCACGTCGCCGGGGCGCAGCGACAGCAGGCGGCCGTTCGTGATGACGAGGAGCACGCCGCTCGCGGACACGACGACCCCCAGCCACTGACGACGGCGGAGCCGCTCGCCCAGGTAGAACCGCGCGCCGAGCGCGATCATCACCGGGCTCGCGGCCTGCAGCAGCACGATGTTCGAGGCCGTCGAGTAGAAGATCGCGAGATAGCTGCCCTGCGTCGAGATGAAGATGCCGAAGACGCCGAGGAGCAGGAACGCGCGCAGCGCGCCCGGCGCGAGCGCCAGCGTCGTGTCCGCGCCGGAGCGCGGCAGCGTCACCACCAGGAAGATCGACGCGATGGCGCAGCGGAGGGCGGCCATGACGAGCGGCGGCATGTCGGGCAGCGCGAGCTTGATGGCCGCCGGGTAGCTCGCCCACAGCACCACGATGACGACCAGCGCGACGTACGCGCGCGTGTGGGCGGAAGCGGACACCGGCCTATGGTAGCGTTTTCGCGATGGCCGACCACGTGCTGGAGGCGCGCGTCTGGCTGGGCCGGCCTCGTTCCGACGTGTTCGCGTTCTTCGCCGATCCCGCCAACCTGGGTGTCCTCACGCCGCCGTCGTTCGCCCTGCGCCTGATCACGCCCGCGCCCGTGATGGCGGCGGGGGCCGTGCTCGATTACCGCCTGCGGTGGCTCGGCGTGCCGATCCGGTGGCGCGCGTTCGTGCGCGAGTACGATCCGCCGTATCGCTTTCTGGACGTGCAGCTCCGGGGCCCGTACGCGCGGTGGGAGCACCGGCACCGGTTCCTCGAGGACGACGGAGGGACGATCGTGGAGGACCGTCTCGTCTACCGGCTGCCGCTCGGCATCGCCGGACGCGCGATGCACGCGGTCCTCGTGGGTCGGCAGCTCCGTGCCGCGTGGGACTACCGCACGCGACGCCTCGCCGAGCTGCTGGGCCCGCTCAGGCCGATCCGAGGAACGCCTACGCGGGGAGCTTGACGCCGATCGCTTCGAGGCGCGGGCGCACGCGGTCGGTCAGGAGCCCGAGCCGCGCGAGGTTCGTCACCATCGAGCCGTGCATCTCGCGCTTGAAGTACTTCCGGAACGGCGCGTAGTCGTTCCTGGCCGCGGTCTCGCGGCGATAGCGGCGGACCTCGTCGATCTGCGCCTTCGTGAAGCCGAGGTCGCGATAGGGCTCGAGCGGGAAGAAGCCGGTGAGCGTCTTCTCCAGCGCGTAGCACGTGTAGTCCTCGAGCTCGGTGCGCTCCTGCGGCGTGGCGTTCTTCACGACGTCGGGCAGGGACAGCATGCCGAAGCCCATGTGGCGCGACTCGTCCCCGAGGATCCGGCGGCAGACCTCGCCGAGCACGGGATCCCTCGCGCTCTCCGCCATCAGCTTGAACAGCGAGACGGCGAACGTCTCGGCGACGAGCTGGAGGGCGATCGTCTTCAGGTACCAGCGCGTCTCGCCGAGGATCGACTCGAAGAGCTCGACTTCGTTCCGCGGCATGGGGTACGAGAGGTCGTCGAGGCGCTCGGCGATGTACCGCTTGAGGACCTCGTTGTGGCGCGCCTCGTCCATCACCTGCGTGGCCTGGAAGAACTTGTGGTCGGTGCCCTCGACGAGGTCGACCATCTGGCTGCACGCGAGCATCGCGCCCTGCTCGCCGTACATGAGCACGCCGAGCCGGTAGGCGGCGATGCGGCGGTTGAGCTGGACCTTGTCGGCCTCGGAGAGCGCGTCCCAGAGCGGGCTGCCGTAGATGTCGACGAGCTCGTCGGCGATGATCCGGCCGTCGGGCGCGGGCGGCGTCGACCAGGCGATGTCCTTCGACGCGTTCCACTGGTCGCGCTTGGCGTTCTCGTAGAGCCGCCGGAGGTCGGGCGCGTCGACGGCGTAGTCGAGCTCGAACGTGGTGGTCAGCGTCGCCGGAATCGTCCAGGCCTTCGCGCGTTCCATGTCTGGTCTCCGGGCATGCGTACCGACGGGTTCAGTGGAATGACTGGCTAGTTTTACCATGAACATTGGGGGCCCCACAACTGGAGGACCCCACCCCCCTCTGCGTCGCCTCAGCGCGAGGTCGTCACCCCGACCCGGCGGCAGAGCGGACGCACGGGACAGGCCGAGCACTTCGGCGAGACCGGCGCGCAGACGTTCTGGCCGAACGTCACCAGCAGGTCGTTGTAGCCGATCCAGTACCGGCGCGGCAGCGTCGCCCGCAGCGCCATCTCGCTCTCGTCGGGCGTCGTCGTCCGGATGTAGCCGAGACGGTTCGAGATCCGGTGGACGTGCGTGTCGACGCAGATGCCGGGCTTGTCGAAGCCCATGGTGACGACGAGGTTCGCCGTCTTGCGGCCGACGCCGTCGAGCGTGAGGAGCGCGTCGATCTCGTCGGGGACCGTGCCGCCGAACCGCGCGAGGAGATCGCGGCAGAGCTTCAGGATCACGCGCGCCTTCGTGCGGTAGAAGCCGACGGGATAGATCGCGCGCTCGATCTGTCGCGGCGTCAGCGTCAGCATCGCGGCGGGCGCGTCAGCGAGCGCGAAGAGGCGCGCGGCAGCGGGCCCGGTGGTCGTGTCCTGCGTGCGCAAGGAGAGGAGGCACGCGATCAGCACGCGGAACGGGTCGCCGCTCTCGCCGGCCACCGCCGTGCGCTTCCAGCCGGGCTGCGCCCGGCGGAGACGCCGGATGACCTCGGCGATCGCTACATCTTGTCGCGGAGCGATTCGAGGAGCTCGCGCGCCTTTGGACGGTCCTTGACCGTCCAGTCGGCGAGGTTGGTCGGCGCGCGCTCGTCGACCACGCCGGTCAGCTCGCGGCGCGCGTCGTCGTAGCGCTTCTTCATGATGAGCAGCCGGGCGAGGTCGACGCGGAGGGAGGTGAAGCGCGGGTCCACCTCGAGCCCGCGGCGGAACTGCTTCTCGGCCTCGACGCGGTCGCCGCCCGCGATGCGCGGGACTTCCATCAGGACGTTGCCGGCGAGGCCGCGCCCGCGCACCGAGCGCGGGTTCAGCTCGAGGATGGTCTCGATCTCCTTGCGGACCGTCGGGAGCAGAAAGAGCGACCGCAGGATGCCGTTCGCCTGGCCCCAGCGGCCGGTGTTGATGGCGAACCACAGGTGCGCTTCCTCGTCGCGCGGCGCCAGCTCCACCGCGCGCTCGCCGATCTGGCGGCCGCGGTCGTACGCCGCCAGCTTCTCGTCCCTCGTGCGCGCGCGCACGTCGCCCACGAGGAAGTAGACGTAGGACAGCGTGATGAGCGTGTCGATGCGGCGCTCTTTCGTCAGCGCGCTCTCGAGGAGATCGCGCGCGCGGTCGATGCGCGTCAGGTCCTCGTCGTAGCGCGCGATGAGGCTCCGCGCCGCCTCCGCCGGTGTTTCAGCGTGCGCGGGAACGACGAGCGAGAGGACGGCGACGAGGAGCACGGCCGCACGAAACATCGGGTCACTCTAGCACGCGCTCCCGCTCGGTCAGGAACGTCAGGAGCGCGTGCACGCGGTCCGCCACCGCGCTCGGGAGCTCGTGGGCGAGCGCCTCGCACGCCGCGAGCCAGAGCCAGGCGAGTGTCTCGGCGTCGCGACCCGACGGGACGACACGGGCGTCCGAGGCCCGCTGCAGGATCTCGACGAGCGCCAGCCGGACGTGCTCGCGCGCCCACCCGAGCGCCAGGCGCGCGGTCTTGTCGTCGGCCGTGCGCAGCGCATCCGCCCGGAGCGCGAGCGCCAACGGCGCGTCCGGCGCGTACGCCGCGGCCATGGCTTCGACCGCGGCGGCGAGGCCCGCCGCGTTCACGCCGCTGTGCTTGGCCAGCGTGCGCGCGAGCTCGAGGAGGAACGGCTCCGCCGCGAGCGGGCGCGATGCAGCGGACGAAGGGGACGGAGCAACGACCGGCGCAGGCCGCGGCGCGGTGCGCTGGGGGCGCGTCTTGGCGCGCCGTTGAGCGCGCGGTCGGCGTCGGGCGGTCACGCGCCCATGGTCGCACAGCGCGGTGAGTGGCAGTCGCATTGCACCCAGGGAGGCCAGTGCCGCCGCGGCCCAGCGCAGCGCGGTGGTCGGAATTACACCGGAGGAGGAAGCTTCATGATCCGATGGAGTGGACTCACCGCATGCGCGTTGCTCTTGCTGCTCGCGGCGACCGCGGTCACCGCTCAGCAGGTCGTCACCGGCACCGTCGTCCGGATCGACCAGCCGGCAGGCGTCGTCGTCCTCGACAACGGCGCGATGTACCAGACCACGCCGCAGACGGTCTTCCCGGTCGACAACCGGCCGGCGGCGTTCACCACGCTCGCGCCCGGCACGCCGGTCGCCGTGCAGTACGCTCAGCCGGTCGTCTTCCGCGAGGGACGCTACGTCGTGATGACGCATTCCGCGGCCACCGCGCCGCTCCCGGCCGCCGGCGCCTACGAAGTGGGCGGCGTCGTGAAGTACGCGGACCCCGTGCGCCGCATCGTCCGGTTCGACGACGGCCGCAACGTCTCGATCGACGAGAACGTCCAGCTTCTCCACAACGGCTCGCCGGTGATGCTGAGCACGGTGGCGCCCGGCACGTTCGTGGTGGCGCGCTCGATCAAGCCGCTCGCGTTCCGTGACAACACCGACTACGTCGCCACCGGGACGCCGGTCGTGATGACGCCGGCCCCCGTGATCGCGACGTCGCCGGTCACCGGCACCGTGGTGCGCGTCGATCAGCCGAACCTGACCGTGCTGAGCGACGGGCGCGTGATCCCGGCGACGACGCAGACCGTGGTCATGGTCGACAACCGTGCGGTGCCCTACGCGACGCTGCGGCCCGGCACCCACGTCGTGGTCTATCCGAACGGGCAGACGTCGCTCGTGACGGACCCGATCCCCGCGGCGTTCCCGTGGCCGATAGGTCCCGAAGCCGGCCTTCGCGAGAGGGAAGCCGAGCGCGCGGGCGACTGAGGCAGGGATCGGAAGGGGCCCTCGCGGCCCCCTCCGGGGGCTACTCGTATCTGAGCGCTTCGATCGGATCGAGGCGCGCGGCCTTGCGCGCCGGATAGAAGCCGAAGAAGACGCCGACGCCGGCGGCGAACCCGAACGCCATCGCGACCGACGCCGCGGGCACCTGCGTCCGCCACTCGGCGAACTCGCTGATCGCCCGCGAGCTGCCGAGCCCCAGCGCGATGCCGATGACGCCGCCGATGAGCGAGAGCGTCACCGCCTCGACGAGGAACTGCAGGAGGATGTCGCGGCCGCGCGCGCCGACGGCCATCCGGAGCCCGATCTCCCGCGTCCGCTCCGTCACCGACACCAGCATGATGTTCATGATCCCGATGCCGCCGACGAGGAGCGAGACCGACGCGATCGCCGCGAGCAGGTAGGTCATCACCTTCGACGACTCTTCCTGCGCCTGGAGGATCTCGGAGAGGTTCCGGACGGTGAAGTCGTCATCCTGGTACGGCTGCAGGCGATGCCGTTGACGCAGGAGCTCGCGGATCTGCGCCTCGGCCTCGACCATGTCCTCGCCCGCGCGGATCTTGATGGAGATCGCGCCCACGGAGCGCGCGTTCGCCTGGCTCACGCCGAGCACCTTCTTCTTCGCGGTCGTGAGCGGAATCACCGCGACGTCGTCCTGATCCTGGCCCCACGAGTTCTGACCCTTGCGGTCGAGGAGACCGATCACGGTGAAGGGCACCTTCTTGATGCGCACGATCTGGCCGAGCGGATCGGCGTCGCCGAAGAGATTCTGCGCCGTCGTCTGGCCGAGGAGCGCGACCTTCGTCGCCCCGGCGAGGTCTTCCGGCGTGAAGACGCGGCCGGCCACGGTGGTCCACTCGCGCGCCTCGAAGTATTCCGGCGTCACGCCCTGGATGCCGGTGGCCCAGTTCAGGTTGCCGTAGACGATCTGCGCGGTCCCGCGCATCGACGGCGCGGACGCGTGGACGGCGGCGATCTCGCGGCCGATCGCCGCCGCATCCTCTTCGGTGATCGTGAGCCGGGTGCCCTGGCCGCCGCGGATGCCGCCCGCGGTCGTGCTGCCCGAGAGCACGATGATGAGGTTCGAGCCGAGGCTCTGGATCTGCTCGGCGACGCGCGCCTGCGCGCCCGCGCCGACGCCGACCATCGCGATGACGGCGCCGACGCCGATGATGATGCCGAGCATCGTCAGAGCGCTGCGCAGCTTGTTCACGCGCAGGGCGCGCAGCGCGACGCGGGCACTCTGCAGCGGGTTCATGCCACGGCCTCCTCGGCCTCCGCCTCGGCGTCGCGTGGCAGCTCCGCGAGCGCGGCCACGGCGTCGCGCGGCGCGGGCACGCGCTCGTCGCGGATGACTCGGCCGTCGCGGAAGCTGAGGATCCGGCCCGCGTGCGCCGCGACGTCAGACTCGTGCGTCACGACCACGATCGTCATGCCCTCGCGATTGAGCGATTGCAGCAGCGCCATGATCTCGAGGCTCGTGCGCGTGTCGAGCGCCCCGGTGGGCTCGTCGGCGAGGATCACCGTCGGGTCGTTGACGAGCGCGCGCGCGATCGCCACGCGCTGCTGCTGACCGCCCGAGAGCTGACTCGGGTGGTGATGCTCGCGATTCGCGAGGCCGACGTCGGCGAGCCGTCGGCGAGCGCGCTCCCGCCGCGTGCGCGCGGGCACGGTCGAGTACAGGAGCGGCAGCTCGACGTTCTCGAGCGCGGTGGTGCGCGCGAGCAGGTTGAAGGTCTGGAAGACGAAGCCGATCTTGCGACTTCTGATGCGGGCGAGCGCGTCGCGGTCGAGACCCGCGACGTCTTCGCCGTCGATGAGGTAGCGGCCCTGCGTCGGCGTGTCGAGGCAGCCGAGCAGGTTCATGAAGGTGGACTTGCCGGACCCCGACGGGCCCATGACCGCCAGGAACTCGCCGCGGTCGACCGATACCGAAACGCCGCGCAGCGCGTGGACGACGTGACGGCCGAGGCGGTAGTCCTTCGTGAGGCCTTCGGTGACGATGACCATCGCGCCTAGAGCCGGAGCCGCGGCCCGCCTCCGCCGGGCGCTTGCGGCCCGCCCGGTCGTCCCGTCTGCGCACCGACGAGACCCGTGAGAACCTCCTGGCCTTCCTTGAGCTCGCCGCGCACGACCTCGGTGTTCTGGCCGTCGCTGATCCCGAGCATGACCTGCACGGCCTGCGGCTTGCCGTCCGGCCCCTGGATCCAGACGCGCCCCGGCATCGCCGCGCGGCCGGTGCCGGTGCCGCCACCACCGGCGCTCGCCGTGTCCGCGTCGTAGCGGGCGCGCTGCTCCGGCGTGAGGATCTCGCGGATCTTGGCGCGCGTGGCCGCGCGGTTCTTCTGGATGCGCGCCTGCCGCTCCTGGTCGGGGAGGCCCTGCAGCCCGGCGAACTGACCGCGCGCGTCCTGCAGGATCGCGTCGAGCTTCTGCTGCTGCTGCTCGTTGAGCTTGTACGTGCTGACGAGACGCTCACGCATCTGTTCGAGCCGCCCGCCGCCCCCGCCACCACCCGCGCTGCCGCCACCTTCGCCGCCACCGCCGCCTGCGCCTTCGCGCGCGTCTTTTTCAGCGATCCCGCGA
>Ga0194121_10000692_pt1 | contig 59102 bp, 57 predicted proteins | sample TA2MahCa50mmetaG_FD_148609 | JGI IMG/M metagenome (GOLD analysis project Ga0194121, IMG submission 148609) | Freshwater microbial communities from Lake Tanganyika, Tanzania - TA2015020 Mahale Deep Cast 50m | ecosystem: Environmental > Aquatic > Freshwater > Lake | place: Tanzania: Lake...
CAGAGATCCTGGCGCCCAGCGAAATCACGCGTGGTCCGGTGTGCAGTACGGCCCCGGCAACGAATCGGCCTCCAAGTTGGTCGCGCAGCCAGACAAGATGCACGGCGACTTCGCGCCCCGGGGCTGACCGCCGACGCTACGACCTCAGGTTGGCCCTCGAGCAATTCCCCGAACGGATGGGCGATGCGTCGCCTGGAAGGAACGACAGATCGCTCCTGCGATCCAGACCGGTCATCGGAGGGCGATTTGAAGACTACCGGCGTTGGCTGAATTCGGTGTGGAGGCCGGCGTGATCGTGGTCGAGAGGGCGACACATAACAATCTTTTCTAGGCGATGCGCGCGGTTGACGGACGTGGCCGACGCGGCTATGTTACGCGCCTCTTTCTGAAGGATGAATCGCGGGAGGCAAGCGTTGAGGTCATCTCGTGCAATTCGGCCCTGGATCGCGGTCGCAGGGGCCAGCTTGACGGCGCTCACCATCCTGGCGTGCGGAGGCGGCGCTGAGGCCACCCCGCAGATAATCGTTCAGACGGTCGTGGTCGAAAAACCGGTTGCTCAGACGGTCGTGGTCGAAAAACCGGTTGCTCAAACGGTCGTGGTCGAAAAACAGGTCGAGAAGGTCATGGTGGTCACCGCAACTCCGGTTCAGCCACCGACCTCAACAGCGGTTCCAGCCGCCAAGCCCGCCCCTCCTTCCAAGCAGAAGGCGGGGGAGATCATCTGGGCGGTGAACACGTTTGGCTCCGCTGGCGGAGGTTTCAACGCGAAGGCGCTTTGCTGCTCCTCCAACGCGATGAGCATCAGCGAAACGCTCTTCAAGACGACCAAGCAGGCCGACGTGTCGCCGTATCTGGCTGAGTCTTGGTCGCTGGACGGGGACGCCAAGTCTGTGACGGTGAAGCTGCGGCAAGGCGTCCAGTTCCACAAGGGCTTCGGCGCAATGACCGCCGACGACGTCGTCTGGAGCTACAACGACTCCAATCCCAGCACCTCGGTGAAGTTTGGGAGCGGCATCCCCAGCATCACGGACAGCGGAGGGTCGTGGACCGCGCTCCTTGGTACGAACCCTCTGGAGAAGATCGACCCTTACACGGTCAAGATCACGTTTACCAACTTCGACCCCCTCTGGCCGATATGGCATTTCGGCTCGGACGGCCTCCAGGCGGGAGTGCTCAGCAAGAAGGCCTTCGACCAGAAGGGGGCCGATTGGAACACAGATAACGTGGTGGCCACCGGACCGTTCGAGGTGACTACCTTCGTGAGGCAGGACCGCGTGGTAGCTGAAGCAGTCACCCAGCATTGGCGCAAGGTGCCGCAACCCAAGAAAATCACGCAGATCCTTGTCCCCGACGAAACCGTCCGGCAAGCGATGATGCTTGCGGGCGAGGCCGATATCGCGACGATGGATCTGGGCAAGATACCGGCGATGCAGCGGAACGGGATGACCGCTGTGAGCAACGGTAATGCCAACATCTATTCCATCTGGTTCACGGGCAACCTGTGGGAGACGACGCACCCGACTACCGGCGTAAAGCTCGACCTCACGACTTACGCTGCTGATCAGCCATGGATCGGTAATCCGCATACCCCGAATGACGCAAACAACCCGCAGGGCATGGACGACATGGAGCAGGCGCGGCTCGTGCGATGGGCGCTAGCCATGGCAGTCGACCGCGACCTGATTAACCAGCGAGTCGTCAGCGGACTGGGTTGGGTTGCATACAATCCGTACTTCGACTGGAACCTCAAGGAGTGGAACGGCAAGTGGAAGGTACCCTACGACCCTAAGAAGGCTGGTGAGTTCCTCGACAAGGCTGGCTACCCGAAGAAGGCCGACGGCATCCGGTTCACCATACCCCTGTTCGGCTTTGAATATCCGCGCGGCGTTCCTCCGGCGATCGTTGATGCAGTTGCAGGGATGTGGACGGAAGTCGGAGTTAAGGTCGACGTGTTCCATTACGACTATTCGATTTACCGTCCCAGCCTCGTGGGCAAGACATCCGTCATTCCTTATATCGACTGGGATGCTACCGGGACATACTCAAACCATCCGTGGGACTGGCCTCGTGGCAACCAGTTGAGCGCCCTCTCGCGCGGCGGGAAAAGCCATTCCTTGGAACTTCCCCAGGCCACGCAGGCGCTCATCGAAGCCGGAAAGGAACCGGACCGGGAAAAGCGGATCGCCATTAACAACAAGTTCGCCGATTTTCTCTACGATTCCCAGGTTGGCGTTGCGACCATCGCGGCAGGCAGGTTCCTGGTCTATAACCCCAACAAGATCGCAAGCTGGCAGATGGAACCAGGTATCCGCCAGCCGTTCAACACCCCCGAGAACATCGTCCTCAAGTAGCCGCAACGAATCGATGGCCACCACGACGGCCGGGCTTCCACATTCCTCCGGGAGGCCCGGCCGGTCCTCGGTCGCGGGCAATGCATTCGCGGGTATTACCTTCGATGCGTAGATTCCTTGTCCGGCGCGGGGTATTCGCGGTCTTCACGCTCTGGGGAGTGACGATCATCGTCTTCGGCCTGTCTCGCCTGGGTCCTGACCCTCTTCTGATGTTCGTCCGCGAGAGCTCTTACGGCCTGAGCGAAGAGACCGCGACAGCTTTGAGAGAAAAATGGGGACTGGACCGCCCGCTTGCCGTTCAGTACTTGATCTGGCTTGGGCGTGTAGCACAGGGCGACCTGGGAGAGAGCATCTCATCCGGCCGCAAGGTCACGACCACGATTCGAGAGACCGTCGGCAACACGCTTCAGCTTGGTGTAGGCGCGTGGCTTCTCGCCACCGTGACCGGAATCCCGCTTGGCGTACTGTCCGCGGTAAGAAGGGGCAGCACCGCCGACTACGCCGGGAGAACGGTAGCACTCCTCGGCCAGGCAACTCCCCCGTTTTGGCTCGCCCTGCTGGCGATCCTGATATTCGCGATCGCATTCGGCTGGCTACCGGTGGCGACGAAACTTCGAGAGGGGCCCGTCTGGGAGCAGGCCAGGTACTTCATCCTGCCTACCGTCGTTCTCGCATTCCACCCGATGGCAACGTACCTTCGCTTGACCCGGTCGGCGATGCTCGAGGTCCTTGACTCCGAGTACATCAAGCTGGCACGAGCAAAAGGGGTTAAGGCACCCAAGGTCCTCTGGAAGCACGCCTTTCGTAACGCGCTGATCCAGCCTGTCACGACGTCGGCGCTTATCTTCGCGTCATTCATTACCGGCGCCATCTTTGTGGAGACAGTCTTCGCATGGCCGGGCCTGGGTCGGCTTGCCGCACGCGCGACCTTCGATAACGACTTCCCGGTACTCGCGGGAGTGGTGCTCTTGTTCGGGGTGATCTACCTCGTCCTGAATTTCCTCGCCGACGTGTCTTATGTCGTGATTGATCCCAGGATCCGGTTAGACTGAGCGATGGCGACCGCAAAGGCTGCCAGAATGTTGCGCATGGAACAGCCGGGCCTCGCGCTGAGGTCCTGGCAGCTCGTCCGCCGGTATCCTGTCGTACCTGGCGCAATACTCGCAGCCTTGGTCGTGTGTGCGATCTTCGCTCCGCTTGTCAGTCCGCATGATCCGGGAAAGCGCGATCTGAGGCTGCAAGACATTCCGCCGGCCTGGATGAAGGAGGGAGACCGAGCCTATCTGCTGGGAACAGACAACCAGGGCCGGGATGTCCTCAGCAGGATCCTCTATGGAGCCAGGATCTCCCTCCTCGTATCAGCCATCGCGGTGACCGTCGGCCTTGGCGCGGGTACCGCGTCCGGGTTGTTGGCTGGTTATTTCGGCGGCTTCACCGACGAGGCGATCATGAGACTTGTGGACCTGTGGTCCGCAATTCCGTTCCTCTTGCTCGCACTCGTGGTCGCGGTGACCGCAGGGCCCAGCCTTATTACGGTCATCTTGCTTCTGGCTTTTGCGGGTTGGTCCGCCGGGGCTAGGAATATCCGCGGCGAGGTGCTCGCTGTCAAGACACGCGACTACGTAGCATTCGCTCGCCTTTCAGGGGCGTCTCACCTGCGGGTAATGATCCGGCACATTCTCCCCCAGGTTCTCCACGTAATCCTCGTCATAACGACGCTGCGCACGGGTGGACTGATCATCGCCGAGGCGGGTCTCAGCTTCCTGGGTGTCGGCGTGCCGGCATCTACCCCGACGTGGGGCGTGATGATCGGTGAGGGTCAGCGCTTCCTGCTAACCAACTGGTGGCAGTCGATATTCCCGGGCGTAGCGATCTCGCTGACAGTGGTTTCGATGAACTTCATCGGAGACTGGCTCAGGGACTATTTCGACCCGCATCTGAGACAGACCAGGTAGGGCCTTCGACAGGAGCACCGACGGTCGGTGAAACGGATAGACGGCATAGTGCAGATCATTCCCACGCCGTTCCACTCAAATCGACAACATTCGAATTTCTGCCGGGCGAAGCTGGAGGAACCGCTGATGGCCGACAAGGTCATTGCGATCCGCGAACGGATCGGGAGCCGGGCAGGCATTCTCGAAGGCTGGGGCGGGATGTACTTGCTGGAATTGATGCCGCACAGGATCTGCGGGGTGATGCCAGGCGTGCCGCTGATCGAACTCCCTGCCATGGCATACGGGCTGCGCAAGTCAGGCAGGAATGCCGAAACCGTACAGCTGAACGGCACCGTCTCGCCGTTCATCAGCTTCACCTTGCAGAACCTCGAAGTCTTCTGGCACGCGGAAAAACGCCTGCCGGCCATGCGCGGTCTCCTGGAGAGTCCGCCGGTCCGGAACTCCACCTGCACACTTTCAGACCGGAACGCCGAATACGCGAATCTCCTTTGCGAGCAAGTTCTTGATGTCATCGAGAAAGCGGGGAACAGCTATTGAAGATCACCGATGTCAAGGTCCACATGTTCGGCGCAACCGCAGCCGATGGGGTCACGCGTCGCCGGAACTGGATCTTTGTCGAGGTCGTAACCGACGAAGGTATCAACGGCATTGGAGAAGCAACTACCGAGTACCACGAAATGGCGGTAAAGGCGCAGATCGAGACGGAGTTGAGACCGCGCCTGCTCGGTCAGGATCCGACCGATGTCGCGCGTATCTGGACCATGGGATTCCGCGATTTTTGGTGGCGCATGGGAGTCGTTCACACGAGCGCCATGAGCGGGATCGACATGGCGCTCTGGGATATAAAAGGCAAGGCAGCCGGGCTGCCGGTGTTCAAGCTACTCGGCGGGCGCGCGCGGGACTATATACGGCTGTACGCCAGGGGTGACCTGGGTCTGGGCAGTATCGCCGAGGAGGCCAGAGAAGCCGTCAAGCATGGTTTCGACGCCTTCAAGTACGGACCGTTCAGCTTTGTTACACCCTTTGATGAACTCCGACACGCGAGATCGACGATCGAAGAAGCTCATCAGATCAGAATGGCGGTCGGGCCGAATGTGGATGTCATGTTGGATGCGGCAGGAGTTTTTTCTCCCGTCGCGGCCCATTTCCTGATCGAAGGATTGCGCGACGTGCCCATGTTCTTCGTGGAGGAACCTACGAATCAGGATACCGTCGACCCTACATTTCGCCTCAAGCAGGCATTTCCGGACGTTCGGATCGCGCTCGGCGAACGCTTCAACACCCGGTGGGCGTTTCGCGACTGGTTCGAGAGACAGGCAATCGACGTGTGCCAGGTCGACATAAGCCATACCGGCGGCATCTCCGAACTCATGAAAGTCGCCCATTACGCTGAGGTCTACGGCATTCGCATCGCGCCACATAACCCGTACGGACCAGTAGCGCTTGCGGCTGCGGCCCACTGCGCCGCCGCGATGCAGAACTTCCTGATCCTCGAGCATTGCCGGTACCCTCAATGGGAGAAGATCCAGAAGGTTCGCGTGCCGATCAAGGAAGGCCGAGTTCTCGTGGATGCCCTTGCTGGGCGACCGGGGCTTGGAATCGAGCTTGAGTTCGACTACATCGACAAGACGCCGTACGTCCACGTCCCATTGATGAAGCGCCAGTACGTGCAGAAAGACGGATCCTGGCCGATGATCTAGGGAGCCTCCCTGTGAAGCCAGCCTGCTTGTACGACATCAGGTTCGGGCACGGCCTGCTGAAAGAGGCATGTCCGGAATGGCCTAACTTCATAGCAGTCACGACGCCGACTGCGATCAAGGTCACAGCTCGATTCCCGGCAAAATCCCCGGACGCGGCCATGAAGGTGGAGTGGCTCGACCGGACATACCTGAACGAACTCGCCGCAGGCGCCCCAAATAGTGCAAGTCTGGTCGTCGGTATCGGTGGTGCCGCGCGCACGATGCCTCCAAGGTCGTTGCATTTAGGAGGAAGCTGCCGCCAATCCTCGTACCAACTGTGCTCTCCACCGGAGCAATCATCCTCGGATACATCGGGGCATACGACGGGTGGATCTCCGAGGGAGAGCTGAAAGAGCCCGACCTTAGCCATGCGTGCGTGGACCCAGAACATGTTCTGGTCGATTACGACCTCCTCCTGGACGGTCCCGGACGCATGAATACGGCCGGCATCGTGATCGTGGCCCAGTCCATTCACCATGGCAGCGATCACCGAGCTCATGCCGGAACCATCCTGGGGGCGCACGGGGTCAATCCGCCGAACCTGGACGTGTAGGCCTACGGTCCTTAGATCGGCGAAGTCACCGGCTCCCGAGCGACCCCCGTTGCGGGCCGGTGCCTCGAGTCACCCGAGGGGCACCCATCAGGCCGGTCCCTACCGGTTCCTCTCGTTTCGGACGAATAACCATGTGCCCGCGATCATGAACGCGATGAACATCCCCGCCATTACCGCCAGATTCAGTACCGGCGCGTCGACGACCACCTGCGCATACTCCTCCTGCCCCGCGTAGAAAAGGCCGCGCAGCAGGTCGACCGGGTACCGGAGCGGCGAGGCACGCGACAGGACTTCCAGCCAGATCGGGAGTCCCTTGATCGGCGTGAACACGCCGGCCAGAAAGAACTGGGGCAAGAAGACAAATGGAAACAGCTGATTTGCCACGCGCTGACTGGTGAGGTTGGCGAGCAACACGATCCCAAACGCCCCACCGACGAGGCAGGCCGCCAGGCCAATCACGAGCAGGCTGATCAGTTGCGAGAGCCCCAGGTTGATCCCGACCACGAACCCGAAGGCGATGATCCCGGCACCTTGCACCATGGCGACCGCAGACTCGCCAAGGACCTTCCCGAACACGATGCTGTAGCGCGACACCGGTGAGACGAATAGCTCCTGCGTGAAGTCGTTCTCGCGGTCTTCGAGCAACGAGATCACGCCGAGTGCGGACGACTGGAACAGGGTCTGTATGAACACGCCGGTGAAGGTGAAGGCGACCAGGTTGAATCCGATCTGCGAGCCCAGCCCGGCCTGGAGCATCCCGCCAAGCAGGGCGATCAGGACGAAGGGGAAGATCAGGCTCGTGATGAGCCGCGTTCGGTCTTTGAGAAGCTTGATCAAGTCGCGGTAAGCGATCGTCAAAACTGCGCTAACCATCGGGCCGGGCTCCCTCGACTATTGCCAGGTATGCATCCTCGAGGGTCGGCGCGTGGACCTTGAGCACGGTCAGCGGGGTCTCGATGGACTTGACGATCTGGTGGGGCGTCTTGCCCTTGAACGGAATACGGAACGGCGGGCCGCCTTCGACCGTCAGGCCGAGGGTCTTGAGCTCGTCAAGCAGCCGTGACCGATCGCCGGAATCGATCAGCAAGTAGCTGTCGAGCAGCTGACTCTTCACCTCGGATGGCGTCCCGTCCGAAACCACTTTGCCCCGATTGATGATGCAGATGCGGTCCGCCTGTTCCGCTTCCTCCAGGTAGTGAGTGGTCAGGAGAACCGTGGTCCCGGTGTCGGCCCGGACTCTGGTCAGGTAGTGCCAGAGGCTCCTGCGACTCGAAGGGTCCAGTCCAATCGTGGGTTCGTCGAGGAAGAGCACCTTGGGTCGGTGAATGAGGCTACGGACGATCTCAATCTTGCGCTTCATGCCACCGGAGAAGGTGCTGATCGGCTTGAATATCTCGCCGCTGATGTCGAGGACTTCCGATAGCTCCTGCAGCTTCTCCTTGTAAGCGCGCGGCATCGCCGAGTAGGCCGGCCGAAACGGGTACAGCCCGTAGAGGGTGGCGTGGAAGCGGATGTTCTGCTCGGCAGTCAGCCTGAGGTCGAGGCTGGGCTTCTGAAAGATGATGCCGACCTTGCCCCTGACATCTGATGCCTGCTTCGCAACGTCGCTTCCCGCAACGATCGCCGTGCCCGACGTCGGAGAGAGGGTGGTCGTCAGGATCGATATCGTCGTGGTCTTCCCCGCGCCGTTCGGTCCCAGGAGGGCGAACAACTCCCCGGGTTGCACCTTGAACGAGATGCCGTCCACCGCGTTGTCGGTTGCCTTGCGGTAACGCTTGACCAGGTTGCTTACTTCAATAATCGGTTCGAACGGAGACCGCCTTCTAGTGCCACCGGGTCCTGATCAGACCATGCCTCATCCAGCCCCATGGTTTGGGGCGGCGCGAGCGTGAACGAGCTTCGAGTAGCTCGCACGCTCTGTCAATCGCCGCTCGTCCCGCTACCATCCAGCGCGGCGATCGACCCGCTGCGACACTTTGCCGCGTCCGCGACCGTGGCCCGCGTGGACTGACGATAGGAAGCGATGACCGAAATCACTCTCCCAACCCTGGTGCAGAACGGGACGATGAACGAAGACGTCGCCGCGCTGCTGTGGACCGTTGCCGCGGAAAAGCGCTGGCTGATCACGGCGGCGGTGCCTCGAAAGGCCGGAAAGTCGACCGTCCTCGAAGCCGCGCTGCGCCATGTTCCCGCACGAACTCCCCTGCATCGACTCGATGGCTCCCTGGAAGAGATAAGACGCCTTGGCCGCAGCCCGGACGGCGGTTACCTGGTCGTCGGCGAGATTAGCACCGAGCCACCGCCCAGGTACATCTGGGGCGAGAAGGTAGCCGCTCTGTTCGAGACGCTGCGCGCAGGCTTCTCACTGGCCACGACGATGCACGCCAATGGGGTCGAGGACGTCTTCAAGCAGATCTGCACCGACAACGGGATCGGCGACCAGGATGCGTCTCGGATCCAGTACGTGGTCGTCATAGAACGGACCGGGGACCGCGACGAAAGCTATCGCAGGCACGTGGTCTCGGTACACGAGATCGAAGTGGTCAAGGGCGGCAAACCCTCCGCTCGCCTGCTGTTCAGGAGGACCGAGGCCGGCCGCATCGAAACGGTCGACCGTCCGCGCTTGCTGGCGGCCAGCGCAGCGGATCTCCTCCGCCGAGCACGGCTAATTCAGCGACAGGCAGGCCGAATTTAGCCTTGGCAAAGCGCTCCGGCTAGGGGGAGCCGGAGGGCCTGAGCAGCAGGGTGCCAGGGCCGGTTCGCGGGGTGTAACCTCCGTGCCGTCGCAAGACGCGGTTCCACGTTATCGCCTGGCAGCCGCGCGTCGATCAAACGTCGAGGAGGCGCCCGCCCGTGGTTGCTCATCGTCCGCTTGACCCCGTCAACCCCGACATCCTGTACGGGTCCACCAGTTCTCTCTGGGACGCGCGCCACCCGATCGAGTGGGGGATCAAGAGAATCGCCGCGCTGGGCCTGCAGGGGATCGAGCCATACGCCAAGCAGATCGAGAACCATCGCGCCAATCCGCGCGCGCTCAACAGGCTCTTCCACGAGGCCGGCGTCACCCTGATCGACGTTTCAAACGGGGCGAAGGGGCAGTCGACCAACTTCGTCGACCCGGACCAGATCCCGAAGACGATCGCCGACCACGTGGCGTTCGCCCGCGACTTCCTCCAGCCATGTGGCTGCGATCTGTGGAAGTGCAACATGGGCGCTCGGCCGCAGGGCGGCACGACCGACGATCAACTCAAGAGACTGGCCGACACGCTGAACGAAATCGGACGCCAGACGATCGCGATGGGCATCCGCCTCGCGCCCCACCCGCACATCTGGGGCCCAGTGGAGCGCGAACACGAGGTCCGAGCGATCATGGACCGGACCGATCCTAAGTACGTCTGGATGACGCCCGATACCGGGCACCTGACCCTGGGCGGTATGGACGCCGTCAGGGTCATGAGCGACTACTTCCCGCGCATCGCCGAGGTGCATCTCAAGGACACTTACGCGAAGTACCGCGGGAACACAGCGACGCCGACTCGTGAGCAGCACGCGGTCGCCAGCGTCTACCACAACATGGGCGGTGGCGGCGTCGACTTCCCGGCCGTCATGAAGCTACTGCGGGACCGGCGCTACAAGGGCTGGGTCATCCTGGACATGGACGGGCCGCGCGAAGGTGACGACGGTTTCTCGGCGCTCGGCGGCAACCTGGACCTGGCGGTCGACGATTACCTGTCGCACAACATCAACTACCTGCGGGTGATCCTGGGCGTGAAGCTGCCGCCGCTCGACTGAGAGGTCGGCGTTCGTCAAGTGTCAGGCGTTGCGCAGCGCTTCCCGGAACGCGCCCACTGCCGCGTACTTCACAAGACGCTCGATATCGCCCCCGCTGGTCGCCGCCAGGAGCCTGCGTTCATCGTGGCGCACGGAGCCGCGCAATGCCCTGAAAAGGTGGCGCCCGCATGCTCGACATCCGGTGACTTCACGGAGCGCTTGGTCTCGGGCGAAACGGCCGGTATATTCGAGGCGTCGGCGTGAGCGGCAACGACCCCGCAGCGTCCGACGCTCTCCTCCCCCACCGATCCAGATCGGCGGCCAGGGTTTCTGTATCGGCTCCGGCTGACACCGCGCGTCGCTGACCAGTTAGAACCGGCCCGCCAGGTTGACCTTCCGGTCTTGCGGTCGCCAGGCTCGTTGCGATCGGCAAATCGGACAAGGAGATCGCACGCAAGCCTCAGGTAAGCGTCAGGACCGTTCAAGGGCTGATCTATCGAACGCTTGCCAACCTGTACCCGCAATCCCGCACGCAGCTTCCCGCGCTGGTTTGGTCGGGATCCATTGAGTTGTTGAAGTACAGTCCGTCGATCTTCGCCGGGCGGAAGTCGGCGTAGATCCGACCTCCCCCGACGCTCACAGCTGCCGGAGCCTCGGATCGAATCGGTCCCGCAGCCAGTCCCCGAGGAAGTTCATCGCGAATACGACCAGGAAAATCGCCAGCCCCGGAAACAGCGACATCCAGTACGAAGTACTGATGTAATCGCGACCTTCGGCGACCATCGAGCCCCAGGCGGGGCTCGGTTTTGGAATTCCTACCCCCAGGAAACTCAGGGCGGCCTCAGTCAGTATGAGTTGGCCCACCTGCAGGCTGGCGAGCACGAGGACTGTATTGACGATTCCGGGCAGCACGTGACGAGAGAGGATGCGGAAGGCGCTCGCCCCCGTGATTCTTGCCGATGAGACGTAGTCTGTCACCCGGATTCGGAGCGTCTCCGCTCTGACCGCGCGCGCATATCCGCTCCAGCTGTAGGCCACCAGCAGCGAGATCACAAGCTCGAATGAGGCGCCGAATACGACGACGGAAGCAAGGGCAACGAGGATGAATGGCACGCCGAGGGTGAGGTCCACGGTCCTCATGATCACCTCGTCCAGCGCGCCCCTGAAATAACCGGCCACCATTCCGAGCAAACTCCCGCCGACCGCGCCGAAGAACAGCACGGTTCCGGCGATCGCCAGGGAATAGCGCGCGCCCCAGATGATCCGGCTGAGGATGTCGCGTCCCAGTGGATCGGTCCCGAGTATGTATTCAGGCTTGGAGGCCTTCCCGCTCACCGGGGAGGTGGCCTGCCAGGTGGGAGGTCGGTCGGAATCGAATATGTTGCCGAGCCTGGGATCGTGCTGTGCCAGCCAGGGGGCGAATATGGCGCAGACCACCAGGACGATCACTATGAGGGCCGGGATCACCGGATATCTTCGCAGCGTCCGCCAGGCCCGCAGGCCGATACCTAGCGCGACCCTCAGGCCAGTCGATGGCTGGACTACGGTGACCATCGCTTAGCCGTGCCGGATCCTGGGGTCGAGAACACCGTAGAGGATGTCCACGAGCAGGTTCACGACCAGGTAGGCCGCCGTGGCCAGCAGCACGATCGCGCTCACCACCGGGAAATCGAGCCCGAAGACCGACTGTATGGCCAGCCTTCCGATGCCGGGCCATGCAAATACGGTTTCGGTCACGACCGCGCCCGTGAGAAGTCCAGTAAGCAGCAGGCCCGCATAGGTAATCGGAACGATCATGGCGTTACGCAGCGCGTGCTTCCAGACGACCTTCCACCCCGGCACTCCCTTCGCGCGCGCAAGCTTGATGAACTCCGAATCCAGGACCTCCAGCAGCGACGATCGAGTCAGTCTCAGGAGTGCGGCCGCGGCAAACCACCCCAGCGTGATTGAAGGAAGGATCATGCTGTTCAAGCCTGCCCGTCCGCCCGCGGGGAACAGTTCCCACCGTACCGAAAAGGTAAGGATGAGCATGATCCCGAGCCAGAAACCGGGCATCGCCTGACCGATCAGCGCGAAAGTTCGCCCAACGAGGTCCCAGCCGGTCCCGCGCGTGATCGCCGCAAAGACACCCAGAGGGACGCCAACCCCGACTGCAAAGAGAAATGCGCCCAGGGCAAGCTGGAGCGTCGCCGGAATCTTCCTCGCGACCGTGACGATCGATGGCACATGGTCGCGCAGCGATTCACCAAAATCGAGTTGGACGACGCCTCGCAGCCAGATTGCGTATTGCACCGGCTTCGGCCGGTCGAGGCCAAATTTCTGGCCCCACGCGTCCCACTGTTCTTTGGTCGTGTACTCGCTGATGAACAGGTGCCGAGGGTCGCCCGATGCCCGGGACAGCACGAATACCAGGATGCTGGCCAGCCAGAGGACGACCAGGGAAGCGAGAACCCTGCGCAGGAGGAGTCGGGTCACGTCTCCGGGCTCGACTCCCCTGCCGAAAGGCCAGGCTCTGACAGGATTCCAGAAGCGAGGCGCGGCGAGGATCCGCGCCTCGCTTCTGACACGATGGTCTCCTGTCTACTTGCTCATCACAATGGTTTCCGGCGCCACGAACTCCGGGCCATCGTTCATGTAGGGACTGTAGGCGATCACCTCCGGGCGAAGCACGAGTGTGCCGGGCAGTGTCGAAACCGGGGCCGAGAGGGCCCACTTGTGAACGTACGAATGCCACTCTTTCGTGTTCGCGATTCTCTGCTCGCGCGTGGTCGAGACAAGGTCCAGGTTCCGCGCGGATATGGCGGTGATTTCGTTGGGTACCTCAACCGCCAGGTTGAATCCGGGGGATGGTCTCCAGTTAGCACCGTAGTCAACGTCCGGCTGGCCATTCGTGCCGACCTGGATCATCCAGGGGTTGTCCCGCTTCCGCTCTACGAGCAGCGGGCGAACCGCCGCGTAATCGGAGGAGTCGATTTCCACGCTGCAGCCGAGGGCCCGCCAGAATTGCGCGACCGCCGCCCCGACCTCGACGTCCCACTCCTTGCCGGGTGCAACGAAGAGTTTGAAGGGGAAGCAGTTCGGATAGCCGGCGTCCGCCAGCAGTTTCTTGGCCGCCACCGCGTCGTACTTGATCGCCCACGCATCATCCCAATGCACGTCGCCCGGGAACGCGTTGATGACGTTGGTCAAAGGCTTCCCGATACCGGACTGGATCTCCTGGACAATCGCGGCACGATCGATCCCGGAACGAAGGGCCTCCCGGACCTTGCGCGCGGACTCCATCCTGGTGGCGTCCGCGGGATCGCCAATCCAAGGATGATCTTTGTCCGCCTTGAAACCGTCCCGCTTGATCGCGGCGCCGGTTGCGGGATCCTTGTCCGCCCAGTAGTTGCCGCCGAACATCACGACCTGGTTGATCGGCGGACCGATCTCCCGGCTGGTAGCGCCCGGCACATCCTCCTTGGCCTTCTTGACGAGCTTCAACGGAATCCGGGCCCCTGTGATCTGCGCCGTCTTGAGGGCAGCCACACGGGTAGCCGGTTCCGGCATGAGGATGACCTTGTAGGAGGCGATCTTTGGTGGCTGCCGGTAGTGCGCCAGGTTAGGCTTGGCGCTGATGTGATCGCCCGCCACCCATTCGGTCGGCTCCATCACGCCGGTCCCGACCGGAGTGGTGGTAAACGGCCCCTCTCCGATCTTGTCGTACAGCTTCTTCGACACGATCACCGGACTACCCAGCACGTTATTGCTGAGGATGCGGTACCAGTTCGGGTCGATCTTGTTGTCCTTGATGTTCATGACTACGGTCGACGCGTCGGGACAGTCGAAACCGGTCACGAACCTCTGGATTCCCGCCGCCCGCTGGTTGGTACTACCCTGCTTGATCGCGTTGTTCAGGCTGAAGCACACGTCGAAGGCGTCCACTTCGCCTTTGTTCTGGTGAAACTGGACGCCCTTTCGGACCTTGAAAGTGATCTTGCTCGAATCAGGAGCGATGGCCCACGACTCGGCAATGCCGGCGTTGAATTTGGACGCGTCCCTTTCGAGCTTCGGCTGGGGAGAATGCTCAGCCCAGATCAATGGCTCGAAGAAGCCCCAGAAGAGAAGGAGTTGAAGGTTGCCCGTGCCCTGCTTCTCGGGCAGGAACACGGCAGGGTCGATGTTGATCTCTCCGAGAACGAAGTTCCCGACGGGCCCAGCTGGCTTCGGGGTCGCCGTTGGCACAGGGGCGGTGGTCGCGGTCGCGACCGGCGCTGGCTTCGGGGTCGCCGTTGGCACAGGGGCGGTGGTCGCGGTCGCGACCGGCGCTGCCTTCGTAGGTTCAGCCGCTGGCGCCCTCGTTGGCGTGGCTTCCGGACTGGCTTCGCCGCACGCTACGAGCACAGCCAATGCTGCGATTGCGACCAATAAAAACGCTGCCCTGATCCCTGTCCTCATGCACACCCTCCCACTAGCCTGACTGACGCGGCTCTTTGGACTGCCCTTCAGCTTACGGGCAGCCTACCACAAGGGACGCATCATACTCGTGCAGGGAAATAGCGCGGTGGAGGATGCCAGGCCGATTGCGCCGGTGTTATCCCAAGGCCCGTGGGGACGGCGCGCGCGGTGCCTTCCCGCGCAGCCATCTATGCCTTCGCCAAGAGGCTGAAGGTTGCACGGAGGACTGATTGCGGGCCCTTGTCGAGAACATCGAGGCAGCGGTGCTCGTCACGCTGGACGCGCGCGGCGCATTTCCTGGGTCTCATGCGCGCTGAGCGGACGTCCTAGCAGGCACCTTTGTTCCCAACATCATCGAATCGAAGGCCCCCGAAGACGCCGATCTCGTGATCCTGGTCGGCTTCGACGCCCTGATGTCGCATGTGAACTGGAAGAGCACGCTGCCGATGCTCGAGCTCCCGGCCGACAGTCAGCACCACAGCATGGCCCACAATCCCGCGGTGCACATCGACGACGAGCTGGAGGTCTTTGCGCACACGGTGTAAGCGTGCCACTGGCAATCATCAATGACCGCCTGCTCGGGACGATGAAATCCCTGCAGAAGTCGCGCGGCTTCCCTGACTGTGCGCTCAGCGGCAACCTGGACCTGGCGGTCGACGATTACCTGTCGCACAACATCAACTACCTGCGGGTGATCCTGGGCGTGAAGCTGCCGCCGCTCGACTGAGAGGTCGGCGTTCGTCAAGTGTCAGGCGTTGCGCAGCGCTTCCCGGAACGCGCCCACTGCCGCGTACTTCACAAGACGCTCGATATCGCCCCCGCTGGTCGCCGCCAGGAGCCTGCGTTCATCGTGGCGCACGGAGCCGCGCAATGCCCTGAAAAGGTGGCGCCCGCATGCTCGACATCCGGTGACTTCACGGAGCGCTTTTTCTACGCCGCAAGCGTACCCGCTTGCCTGCCCTGTGGAATGTCCGAACAGCCCTTGGCACAAACGGGGGCGGTGTTGCGTGAATCGAAGATGGCCGAATCAGCACTACGAGCAGGGTTTCCCGTGTTCGAGAACCTCGGTCTCGAGCACGCCAGCATGAACTGCTACCGGCTAAGGCCCTGATCGCGAGCGCGCTGCGTCAGTCGGGCCAGCAAGACCGCCATCGCTGGCTCACTTCTTTCGGGCGATGTAGTAGCTGTTGAGGACGTCGCCCTCGATCTGCTGCACGGCCACTTTGCCGAAGCCGGCTTCCTTCAGCAACTCAAGGGCTTTTTCCTTGCCCCACATCGTTCCCAGGCCCTCGCCACCGAGCGCCAGCGAAACCGTCATGCAGTGCATCACCGACACCGTGTATTTGAAGATCGCCAGCGGATCGTCCATGTCGTTTTCAACCCGGCTGGTCCCGGCGGTGTCGACCATGAGGAAGAGGCCGCCGTCGCGCAGTAACCTTGATATGTTTGCGAGCACCCGGCGCGGCTCCGCCTGATCGTGGATAGCGTCGAACGCGGTGACGAAGTCGAAGCGCCTCCCGTCGGGGAGTTGGGCGGTATCCATCACCTCGAAACGGGTATTCCTTGCCTTCAGGCGGCGGGACTCGGCTCGGGCAGCCCGGATGCCATCCGCGGCGAAGTCGTATCCGGTAAACCGGCTGTTCGGGAACGCGGCGGCCATCAGATTGATGGCGTGACCGCTCCCGCAACCGATATCGGCGACGTCAATCCCGCGCTTGAGACGGTCGACGATCCCGACCGCGGGCAAGGTCTTCGAAAGCAGCAGGTGGTCCTGCCGCTGTGCAGATCGCTCAGCCATGAGCTTCTGGAAGCCGCGATACGCGGAATATGGAACACCGCCCCCCTGCCGGAAGCTCTTGATCACCCTGGGCTCGACTGTACCGAGCATCGGGAAGAACAACGACATCGTGGCCATGTTCTTCAGGCCGGCGGCGCGCGTAAGGCAGGCGGCGTGCTCGGCAGGAAGTGAATAGCGTCCGGTTCTCGCTGCGTACTCCACGATCCTTCCAACGACCATCCCGTTGAGCCACTCGCGCACATAGCGTTCGTTAAGTCCGGCTGCGCGGGCGATCTGGACGCTGGTAGACGGCTTGAGCCGCCCCAGGGTATCCAGGAGTCCCGTCTGGTGGCCGATGCTCGTCAGCTGCGCGATGGCAGCCCCATTCATCAGGCCCAGGAAATGGCCCGCGAACTCCCGGGCCCTGGCGGCGTCCATTTCTTGATTCGACATCTGGCCCTCAACCTGTCCGGCCCAGCGTGGCTTGCCCGCAATGACCGGCTTTCATTCCTCGTGAAACACGCGCGCCGGCTTCCCCGAGGGTGTCGAGGCGTCTCTACTGCCGTGAAGAGCCTGCCGCGACTGCATGTTAGCTGTTCAGAGACTGAGCGCAGGGCGAATCCAGTCGCCTGGTGCGTGCGGTTGCGGACTGCCCCGCGTGGGTTACGTTCCGAACCCGTCGTTCGCGGCGTAGCATTCCCCACCTGGCCCGCGTCGCGGCAAGGCACCAATACGGAACGAGGGGGTGAACACCTTGCCAGGTGAGGTCTTCGTGAAACTCTCGTTCAAGTAACTGATCTTTGCGATCTCGGCGGACTCCCGGGCGGCGTTAGACGACAGCGCCGAAAAGGCCCTGGCGGCCGGCGCCCGACGGCCGCCTCTGGGAGTGCGTGTGGATGGGCAAGTTGCCCGCCGGAAACTGAAAGGCTGCTGACGGTCTGGCAACGCCCCGTCGCTTCTTTACCTGCGGCAGGTTTCGGACAACAATGCTGGCGCATCTATGGGCGCAGACGGAGACAACCAATGAAGATCACCGACATCACAGTCACTCCGCTCAAGACTGGCAAGGGCCTGCTTCGTATCCAGACGGACTCTGGAGTCGAGGGCTGGGCAGAGGCGCCGGGTCGCAATCGCGTCGTCCCGGGCCGAAACAACTCGGTCTTCGATGCCTACCTGCAGAGCATCATCAAACCGGCGTTGATTGGCGAGGACCCGCGCCAGGTCGATCGCCACTGGGAGATGCTGGCCCTCGGCAAGGACGACAGGTCGTTCAAGTTGCCGGCCGGAGTCGTTGGCGTGATCGACGTCGCGCTCTGGGACCTCCTGGGCAAGGAAGCGGGCATGCCGGTCTACACGCTGATGGGAGGCGCCGCCCGCACCACCATTCCCCTGTACTGGTCGACCGGGTCCGGCTGGAAGATGCAGCCCAAGGAGATGCTCGCTCTCGTGAAAAAGGGCTGGGAGATGGGTTTCCGGGCCTTCAAGATCCGCATGGACTGGAGGGGTTGGCGGCAGGACGCGGACCCCGACAAGGACTACGCCATCTTCAAGCTGGTCAGGGAGTTCCTGCCACCTGAGATCTATCTCGGGTTCGACGCCAACAACGGCTACTCGGTTTCCACTGCGATTCAGCAGGGACGTAAGTTCGAGGCGCTCGGGATCGATCATTTCGAGGAGCCGATCCCGCACTACGACCTTCCGGGATTGAAACAGGTGTCGGACGCGCTCGACGTGGCTGTCTCGGCTGGCGAGCAGGACGCTTTCAGATGGTGGTTCCAGCACCTGGTGCTGCTCGGCAACCCCGACATCCTGCAGCCCGACATATTGAACGCGGGCGGTCCTTCGGAGGTCAAGCGCATTTACGGCATGGCGGAAACGCTCAACAAGCCAGTCATGCCGCACAGCCCCCAGGCCGGCATCAACAGCATGGCGTCGCTGCACGTGTACGCGACGGTGCAGAACGGGACGCGGCCCCACGAGTTCTCGACCGAATTCTCAGGACCACTCGACGACGTCCATGCGTTGTACGGCGATGTCGTCATCCCGCAGCAGGGCAACATGGTCCTGAGTGACCGGCCGGGCCTCGGGATCGAGCTCAATGAAAAGGCGGTCGCAAAGCTAACGGTGAAGTAGATTTCCAATCTCCCGGGCGGGACCACGGGAGTACTGATGCCAGAAATGAATCGAACGCAGTAAAACCCGTGGAAGCTCGAGAGGCCGCCGGGGTCCTCCGAGTGCACGCGGCACCTCGAAATGGCCGGCACGGTTGAAAGCACCGTCCTCCACTACGACATCCACTGTGTCGACGACCTGCACGCAATGCTCAAGAAGGCGGAAGACCGGGTGGAACCGGGCGGCGCCGGCGAACAGAGCCGGCCAGGGAAAGCACCGTCAAGGCGTGGGGCCGCTCCGCTGACAACCCGATCGGCGGCTGATGCGGACTGAAAAAGGCCCTGCGCGGGCGGTTCGGCATGTACCTCCCGCCGCTCATGGAGGCGCTTGGCTGTTGCGAGCTCGAACACGACGCCAGGAGCAACCGCATGCGCACCCGTTTTGCACGCACGCCGACCCGGGTGTTCCTGGTACATCGCCGACGTCGACCACTCGCTGGATTAGCTCAAGGCGCTTGCGATGGAAGGCGAGGACTACGGTTACGCCGCCTTCTTCGAAACGGTCGACACGCTGGTGACCGGATGCGGGACCTACGACAAGGTGCTCACCTTAGGCGGCTGGCCACACGGCCCCAAACACTGCATCGTAATGAAACAACGCGCCGCGACCGCGATTTCGAACGAAGAGTTCTACTCGGGGAATCCCTCGAACCTGGTCAAGCAGCTCACGCGAGGGAGCAAAACGCATCAACGTCGACGGCGGTGTGGTGATCCGTGAATTCCTTAGCCAGGGCCTGATCGACGACTTGACGCTCTCGATAATCCCGGTCGTGCCCGGCGACGGCATTTGCCTCTTAGATCGAGGACTGCCAGAAAGCAGGCTGGCGCTTGAAGACGTCGCCTCATTCAAATCGGGGCTCGTCCAGCTGCCCTACCGGGCAGACATGCTTTTGACGAGCGTCCCGCATCCGCGTCACGGCAACGGATCGCTGCGACTCACCTCCGCCTGGTACCGTCGCTCCTCCGCGCCCCAGAACGACTTCAAGAAAGCGATGACCGCGCGTATTTCCTGGTCTGAAAGCTGCTCTCCAAATCCGGGCATCCTGGAGGCCAGCCCGGGGCCGGCGTAGCCCTGACCCCCGTGCTTCACGATGTTAAACAGCTGGCCGTCGCCATGGTGCCACGTATGTCCGGAGTTGTCGTGCGGCGGCGACTTGAACGAACCGTCGGCGTTCCTGGTTCGCCAGTTGGGGTCCCCTTCGCCGCGCGCTCCGTGGCACGACGCGCAGCTGGCCTGGTAGATCTCCTCTCCTCGCCTCACCTGCTCGGGCCCGGGTGCCTGTCCGCGCGATCCTCCCGAACCCAGGAGCAGCACGGCAACGGCGACCACTACCGCGATCACCGCCAGTGCGGCGGCACCCACGACGATCCAGCCTGCCGTCCCCAACCCGGCCTTGCGGCCTGGCGGACGGCGGGCGTTATGCGAAGCCCTGTGGAGGTCAGCCAAGAGGTCGAGTTTCCGATACACCCCGGACCGAAGGGACACACATGGTCACGATGTCATTGTGCCCTTAACACTTGGCGTCGAAGTCACTTCGCCAGCTCAAGGGCCATTACCGCTTCACCTATGCGTGTGCCCTGCTTGATCCCAACTTCGATGGCCGGGCGGAAGTGGATGCCTCCGTAGAGCCTCGAGATTGCGGCCTCATCGGCCATAGCCCCGAACGACTGGAAAGAGCGTGGCTGCCGGCCCGCGCCCTCGTGTACCCGATCGACGAATGGGCCGTCACCGAGCATGGACGACATCACCACGGCCGCGGCCGCGGTTTGTACCGAGTGGCCCGAGGTGTATTCAGGAAATGGCGGGGTATTCAGGGGCGGTATCCAATCGGGGTCGAAACGGGCTTGGATCACGGTGACCGGCCTCACCAGGTTATAGAAATATTTCGTGTCCCAGCACGAGATGAATGCATCGGCCACAGCCATGCCAGTGCGAGCGTACGCCTCGGCTGCGAAATCGAGTCGCTTCTCCCGCTCCGCCAGGAGCTGGGTGAGCAACGCCAGCGAGTGGCCCGGTGGCGTACCGGTCCTGAGCGGATCGTCCGACCAGTGCTGGGCTATCTCGCGCTCTGCCGCGCTGACATTCTGGACGGCGAGGTAGACCTCCAGAGACTCGGCGAGGAATTTTGACCCTGGCGCTTCCGAGTATGCCGTTGGCGGCCCCGGGCGGTACTGCGAGACACCCCGGATCGCGAACGGGCGAAGTCGTCCCCAGCAGGGCTCCATGGGTTCGGCATAGCCAGGGGGCGTTGGGATCCACGCTGCCAGCCCTGACGGCGGCTTGTACTGGCACCCCTGCAGCGACTCGTAGCCGTCGCTCAGGGCCCATCTGAGCACCGCAAGGCCCACGTCGCGTCCGTAGGCCTCCGATTGCCGCAGCACCGTCGCACTCACTGCAGTGCGCGCAGCATCCGATTGGGCGTCATTCAGGGCAGCGATCGCCAGGTAAGAGTTTTCGCGCCGGTAGAAGGCAGGCATGACGGTGGCTAGCGCGGAATTCGCCACCGCCGGCCAGTAGTACGTCTCGCCGGCCCGGGGTTGCGGGATGACGAGCTCACCGTTTACCAGGCCGGCAAGGGAGCGGTTCTCAGGCATTCCCGGGGCCACACTTTCGTACAGCGTCACCCCCAGGTAACCATAGATCCTTGAAGCTACGGGAGCCGAAAGGCCCTCCGACCTGGTAAGGCGATACGCCAGCCGGTACCACTCGAAGGCGACATCCGCCTTGAATTCCGATGCCCTCCGGGCGCCGGAACCGCAGGAGACAAGCAGCAATCCTGCGATAAGGGCGAGGACCAGGGCGCTTCCAGAAACGAAATGATTGCGCGGCCGTTTCAGGGCATTCACATCATCGATTCTCCGCCGGTAGCCAGGGAGACGCTGCTCAGCGAACGCGACCCTGAGTTGGCGACGACCAGGGTGTCGCCCTGGATCGCGAGTCCCGACGGCCGATCACCGGTCCGGACGACTGCGAGTCGCACGCCGTCCAGCGTCAGCTTCATCACCGTGTCGTCGTCCAGGTTGGCCACCCAGATGTGGCCGGCACCGTGGTAGTCCGAGAAGATGATCGCCGACGGCGAGTCCCCGACCCGGTAGGTGCCGATGACTTTGCCTTCGCTCGAGAGGCGCGTGACCGAAGCATCGCCGGCGTTCGCCACCCAGACGTAGCCGTGCTCGAGCGTCAGAGCGACCGGCCACTTACCTGTCGCATATCGCCCCACCACCCGGCCGTCGCGGTCGATCTTCGCCACCACGTTCTCAGTGGTCAGTGCCACCCAGAGGCTGGTGCCATCGAACAAGAGAGCGCTTGGACGATCTCCGATCTTCAGGGTAGCTGCGATCACCCCGTCGCCGGCCACCTTGCTCAGTGTGCCATCGCCGGCGTTGGCCACCCATGCGAACTGACCGTCGAACGCGATGGCACGTGGACTGTTGCCGACAGCGATGGTACCTACCGCGGTCGACCCCGGCGTGACTCGGCTAACCGAGGCGTCGCCTTCGCCAACGACCCACACCTCGTTTTTCACCCGTGCCACCGCCACCGGGTGCCGGCCGACCGGGTAGGCGTTGATCAGTCCAACGGATCCGACATGGTCGAGAGTCCCCTGCTCCCGGTTTGCAATCCAGAGCTCGTTGTCGATCGCAGCCAGTCCAGGCAGTGGCTCGTCGGGGGCGAACGTAATCGCCGTCGGAGGCCAGTCGGGCAGGGCCGGCATGGCCGCCTGAACGGGACCCACGCGATACAACCTGGCGGCGACCGAATCGGCGATCCACACGTGTGTGCCGTCAAACGCCATGGCCCACGGGCCGGAGCCAATGTGTAGCCCGCCAACGAGCGTCCCGTCCAGCGACAGCTTGGAGACCGCCTTGTCGTCGAAGCTGACGACCCAGATATGAGTGCCGTCGAACAGGAGTTGCCGGGGCCCCCGTGGCACCGGGTACTTGGCGATGACGTTGCCGCTGCGATCAAGCTTGGCAACCGCGTCGTCATCAACGAGGGCCACCCACAGGTTGGTGCCGTCAAATGCCAGCGAGACCGGGTCGTACCCGGCATTCATGGTCAGACCGATCTTGCCGTCGAGCGAAAAGCGCTGGATCGTGTCCTCGAAGTAGTTTGCGACCCATAGATCGACACCGTCGAACTGCATCGCGAACGTTCCGGGCATGTGGCCCTGGCCCACCGGGTACTCGGCAACCGTCTCGCCGGTTGTCCGCGACAGCTTGCTCACGTGATCAGACATACCGTTGGCGACCCACAGGTCGCCCCCGTTCACGAACATTCCGCCGGGTGAGTGGCCGGTCGGGTACTTGCCGACCAGCGTCCCGTTCCGGGTCAACTTCGTCAGGTTGTGCTGGCTGAACGACGCCACCCACATGTTGTCGCCGTCGAACTTCATCGCGATCGGCTCCGGCTCGACCTCGTAGAAACCGAGCCGGGCGCCGAACTGGCTGTACTTCGTTACGACGCCGTCGTCGTAATGCGCCGCCCAGATGTTCTGGCCATCGAACTCAAGCGCGATCGCAGGGAACGGCATCGAGAATTTGTCGACCTTGAAAGCGACGGGGGGGCGTGTTGGCGTCGGGACCGCCGTGGGATCGACCTTCGTCCGGGAAGTGCACGCGGTAATCGCGGCGACCGCCACCAGGATCCCAGCAACCGTAAGTACTCGCCGTACCGACAATAGTTTGACTCCAGGCTAACTGGCCAGAAAGAGCATTTTATATCTACGTGGCACGAGGCGGTTGCGGTTCAAGCGCGCCGCGACCGGCGCATGTCAGTCATTCCGATCAGGGCCCGGCCGGTGGCGGGCCGGATGTTGTGGGATTCCATTCTTCGAGGTCTGCCGCTACCCGGATCGCGTTCACCCACTTGACGCTGTGGTGAGACGGCCTCCCCGGCACGATCAGCCGGCACGGGCCGCCGCGTAGTCGCTCCAGGGTTGCGCCGTTCAGCCTGACCGCCAGGATCGGGCGCAAGGCTGCGCCCTCGCCTGTCGTCGGGCATATCGTGTAGTCGCCTGACGCGAAGACCACGTACCGCGCAGCAGACCAGGTGCCGGTCATCTCGAGGAGGCTCGCGACGGAAGGGCCTTTCCAGCGCTGATCTCTTGCGACCCAGCTCTCTTCGCATTCGAAGTCGGCAGTGCGCGACGTGTGCGGCGGCTTGTCCAGAGCGCGCGCGCCCGGTACGAGTGAACGCTCCACCAGTCCCGTAAGGGTGAGCACCTGCCAGTCAGTCGCAGAGCCCGTTTCGTGTACTGGAAGCGATTCGAGTTGATGCGGTTTGGCCAATGCCACGGGCCTTTCACGGGTGAATGAGACCGCTCACCGCTCAGATTATTGAGAGGGGCATGAGGAAGTCATGAAAAAGGGCAAGTTCGCCAGTACCAATGGGATGGGCCAGCTGAGCGGGGCGTAGGGAACGCGCAGCCCGTGAGCAACAAGGGCCCGGCCGAGGTTTCGCGGACGGCACACCTGCTCTCTACCACCGTCCCGCGCTACACTACTGGCTCGTCGAGATCTCAAACTAGCTACGAGAGCAATCCCCATGGCACACAAGGTAGCCGACTCGATCCAGCGATTCATGGCCCCCGGCCCAAAGCCAAACGGCCTGCAGGCGGCCGAGGACGGGCTCTGGATAATCGACCAGGGTGATCACCACGTTTACAAGGTCGACTGGAACACCGGGGAGACCCTGCACGACATCCCGACCGAGACAGTGCACTCGTCCGGCATAACGCTCGGCGACGGCTATATCTGGATCGCTTCCACGTATTCCTGCGAGATCTTCCAGGTCGAGATGGAGACCGGAAAGACCGTCCAGAAGTACCCGTCGCCCGGAGCGGGCATCAATGCGACCAGGGAGCACCTGGACAAGACCGCAGGCCGCCGCTCCCAGCCTACCGGAGATCACGGGCTCGAATGGAAAGATGGCCACCTTTACGTGGCGTCGCCCCCTTCGCAGTTCGTGCATGTCATGGACGTGCGGCGCTGGAAGGAAGTCCACCGGATGAAGACGCCCGGCTTCCGCGTGCATGGACTTGCCTGGGCCAAGGAAGAGGGCCAAGTCTGGATCGCCGACACCTCCTTCGGCGTGGTCAGCCGGCACCGCCTGGAGGACGGGCGATGCTACGACGCCTTCCGGGTCGAGGACCCGGTGCAGGTGCACGGTATGACGATGGGCAAGGACAATCGGCTCTGGTACGCCGACGACCGGGGCCCGATCGGTTTCCTTTCAGTCAACATGGAGCCGGACTTCTAGCCACCGCGATTTCAGGACCGCGAGCGGGGCAGGAGGTCCCTGGACGGCCTCTCCCGGCGAGCCTCCACAGGTGCTGGAGCTGACCATGCCTGGCCATCCAGACTCCATCTGTGGATGTCATCGGACGTCTCCCCGGTGCCCGAGCGACAGCAGGGCACGCCTGTTCATGGGCCGCCGCGAGCCCTATCCTTCCGGCCGTGCCGACCCGTTTTGGATCGAGACATGCCTATGACGTGATTGTGGCGGGCGCTGGCTCGGCCGGTGCTGCGGTCGCCGCGCGCCTGTCGGAAGACCCAGCGCGGTCTGTGCTTCTGCTCGAAGCCGGACCAGACTTCCCGACCCTCGAATCCCTGCCCTCGGAGATCCGAAACGGGCTTGCGACCGGCGCCGATATGGCCGTCTCCGGGACGTACGACTGGAAACTGTCGGCGCGGGCTACCTCGCGCAACCCCAACATGCCGGTGCCAAGGGGGCGGATCGTCGGCGGGACGTCATCGATCAACGGCCAGGTCTGGTTATGGGGGATTCCGGAGGACTTCGAGGACTGGGCGAGGCGCGGTAACGACGAGTGGCGCTGGACGAAGGTCCTGCCCTACTTCCGAAAGGTCGAGACCGACCTCGATTTCGGCGGCGACTTCCATGGCCGTGAAGGCCCGATCCGCGTTCGACGGCACCGGCTACAAGACCTGACGCGCGATCAGATCGCGTTCCACGAGGCATGTATCGCCTCCGGCTGGCCGGCGACGCCCGACCACAACTTGCCCGACTCCTGGGGCGTTGGACCGTTGCCGCTCAACGACGCCGACGGCCTGCGCTGGAGCACGCATGTTGGCTACCTGTTGCCGGCGCGTCACCGCATCAACCTGACGATCCGGGGTAATGCCCGTGTCACCAGGGTGCTGGTCGAAGGCAAGCGCGCGGTGGGCGTCGAGGTCTCGTCCGGCGGACAGCTGCAGCGCGTGTTTGCCGGCGAGGTCGTCCTGAGCGCAAACGCTATCTTCTCGCCCCAGCTGCTCATGCTTTCCGGCATAGGGCCCGCCGATCACCTCAGGAGCCACGGGATCCCGGTAATTGCAGACCTGCCCGGAGTCGGCGGCAACCTGCGCGACCACCCGACCGTCGCCATGCGCTGGGAGGCGGATACGGGCTACCGGGTTCCCGAGAACCCGATCGGACCGCAGAAGGTCGCACTCCGCTACACGGCCGAGGGGTCGAAGCTGCGCAACGACATGATCACGGTCATGCGATTCCGCTACGACCTGAAGCAGGCGGTGATGAGCGCCGGCCTGTACCTGGCGCTGAGTGAAGGGAGCATTCGCCTGCGGTCGGCCATCCCGTTCGAGTCTCCCCTCATCGATTACAACCTGCTCGACGACCCGTACGACCGGCAACGGCTGCGCGACGGTGTCAGGATGCAGGCAGAGCTGGCGAGACACGCGAAGTTCGAGGGGGTCGCTGGCGACATCGTCGATCCTGCAGAGGACACGCTCGGGTCCGATGACGCGCTCGACGAGTGGATGCTGCGGCAGGTCAGCACCATGCAGCACATCTCGAGCACGTGCAAGCTGGGTCCTGCCAGCGACCCGTTGGCCGTAGTCGATCAGTATTGCCGGGTCCACGGAATCGAGGGGCTGCGGGTCGCGGACACCTCGGTGATGCCCGATTGTGTCCGGGCAAACACGAATGCGACCACGATCATGATTGGCGAACGCGTGGCGGACTTCATGAAGCAGGGCTGAGGCCCGGGGCAGGAGCGATGCGCTACTACCTCCCTACTGATTTCACGGACGAAAAACTCAGGTTCGTCGCCCAGATTGGCGTCGACGGAGTCTATGGCTCGCCGGAGCCCGGGCCGACCGACCGCGGCTACTACGACTACCACCACATGGTGAGCCTCAAGTCGAAGGTCGAGTCGTACGGGCTGAAGTACTACTCGATCCGGCTCGGACCATGGCCGTGGGTCTACAAGTGGATGCTCGGCCTGCCCGGAAAGGACGAGCAGCTCGAAAACCTGATGAAGACGATCCGCAACATGGGCGCGGCCGGCATACCGATCTTTACCTACAACATGCACGTCTTGCGGTACTACCGCACGTCCCAGGACGAGGCCGGTCGGGCTGGCACCCGGGCCACCTCCTTCGACTTCGAAAAGGTCCGCAACGCCCCGTTGATGTCGACCGGGCCCGGCGCCGATTCGAGCCTCATACCGGCGGAGCACCGGAAGCCGGTCAGCGACGAACAGATGTGGTCAAACCTCGAGTACATGCTCAAGGCCATCGTGCCGGTCGCCGAAAAGGCCGGCGTGCGGCTGGCGCTCCACCCGGACGACCCGCCGATCCCGTCCATTGCCGGCGTTGCCCGGATCATGCGCAGCCCGGAGGCCTACCGCCGCCTGATCAAGATCGACAGGAGCGAGGCCAACGGCATGCACTTCTGCCAGGGATGCTTCACGGAGATGGGGGCGGACATCCCCGCCGAGATCAGGTTCTTCGGAAAGCAGAACCGAATCGTCGCGATCGACTTCCGGAACATCCTCGGCAACGTCAACGACTTCCGCGAAACTTTCCCGGATGAAGGCCAGGCGGACATGGCGGCGGCGATGGAGGCATATCTCGACGCCGGGGTCGAGGGCCCGATGTGCCCGGATCACGCAATCCACATGGATGGCGACACGGCATGGGGCCACCGCTACTGGGCCTATGCCATCGGACACATGAAAGGCCTCGAGCAGGCGTTGCGCCACAAAGGAAGTGGCGGGGCCCCGAAGAAGGCCAGGAAGCAGGCGGAATGACCGCCCGAATCCCCGGCGATGTCCTGATTTCGGGACACTGCCGACCTCCGGGGTCTCGGGAGCCGGGCGCCGGCCGTGCTAGACTCACCGGCCGCTACTAACGCCAAAATAAGACAGCAATAAGCAACTTGATTTCGAGGGAACCGTGACTGCTCTGCTCCTCCTGCTGCTCATGCCCTTCATCGCCGTTTTCTCGGACGTGGGGCCACCCTCGTCGCCGCCCGAGACACCGCCGGCGCAGGTCGCAGGGCAACAGCAGGTCAGGGTCGGCGTCTACGTTCTCAGCATCAGCCAGTTCAGCACCGCCACCGGCTCCTACGTGGTCGACCTCTACCTGACCATGGAGTGCGATAAGGAGTGCGGGCCGCGCAACTTCGAGTTCATGAATGGCCGGGCCACGGCCATCGAGATCCTCGATGACGACCCCAACTACAAGTCCTGGCGCATCCAGGCTTCGCTGTTCACGGACCCGGACGTGCGGTCATATCCGTTCGACCAGCACCACCTGAAGATCCTGTTCGAGGACAAGAACAGGTCGCTCGATCATCTCGTCTACGTCTCCGACCCGGGCCTGAACGGCGTTGATCCCCAGGTGATCATCGCCGGCTGGCAGCTCGTCAGCTGGGACTCCAAAGTGGTGGAGCACGTCTACCCCACGTTCGACGCGGTCTACTCGCGCTACGAATTCGATGTCGTGATCGAGCGCGGCGCCCTGTCATCGATCTTCAAGTCGATCCTGCCCGCCCTTTTCATCGTGCTGGGCGGGTTCCTGTCGCTGCTGCTGGGCCCCGACAAGGCGCTCCAGCGCCTCGGCATCAACACCGGCGCGCTTATCGGCGGGATCATGTTCCACGTGAACCTGACGTCGCAGCTCCCGCCGGTCGGCTACCTCACCCTGGCAGACAAGTTCATGATCGTGAACTACATAGGGCTTGTCGGAACGCTCGCGGCTACGGTAGTCCTCCTGATGTGGACCACGGCGGCCAGCGGCGGCTCGACGGTGGCGGCGGAGAAGCTCCAGCGAGCAAATTGGCTGCACCGGATGACCGCGATTGCCCTGCCGCTAGTCTGGGCAGTGGGCCAGGCGTTCGTGTTCCTGTTGAGGTAGAGACGCCGCCGGGCGGATGGGAGCTCGCCACAAGAGTTTCCCCATCCGCCCTGGCCAGGCTCAGCCGGGCCCGAACGGGCCGGTCCAGCCCCCTGCGCGCCTGACTCATGGTGCGGTCGTGCGCGTCCAGGCTGTCCCAGTCGATCGTGGTCCCACACCAGGTGCAGTAGGAGCTACCTGGGCTGACGGCGAGGCGGTACTGGTGGCATTGCATGCCGCCATGACCCCCCCCCGAAGCAGGGGCGCAGGCAGGTGCAGGTGGACTATTCGGGATGGGACCGGCGGACTGCTACCGGGCAGGCTGCCGGCCGCGTCGCAACTCGAGCAACCGCTGAGGTCGAGGGTCGTGACCCCGGCGGTTACTGCCCCATCAGGCGTTCGAGTTCGGCCCGAATCTGGGACAGATAGGTCCGGTACGGCGTGTCTTGATAGCGCAGAGCGGCCTGCGATGTCGAGGTCTCATACCAGTCGAAGTGACCCGGCGAGGACTGGTACGCTGCCTCGCCGCGCTCGACCCCGACCAGCTCCAGGTAGTCGCCGGCATAGTCCCTGCCAGTCATTCGCCAGTCCTGGCCGCCGGCCACGTTGTACACCACGCGCGGCTTCGCAGACGCATCCACGGCCGCAACGATCGCAGATACCGCGTCGTCGCGGTGGACGAACTCAACACGCTGGTCCGCCAGGAACGGCCACGCTGCCGGCGGCTCCTGGAACGCCGGAACGGCGACGCCAGAGATGCGCAGCACCACCCAGTCGAGCGGCGACTCCCGCACGAGCCTCTCGGAGTCGGCCTTGCTCCTCGCGTAAACGTCGTCGGGCGCCGCCGGTTGGTCGACGGTGATCCCGCGCTGCCCCGGCCTGGCCGACGTGGTGTCGCCGTAGACACTCACCGACGAACTGAACACGAACCTCGCCCTCGGCGCCCCCGCGAATACCGCGCCCACCAACGCCCGCGTGCCCACCACGTTGACCTTCTCAGTCAGGGCCGGATTCCGGTCTGCGACCGGCGGAAGGACCGCCGCCAGATGCACGACCGCATCGATTCCCTTGACCGCGGACGCCAGGTCCTCGGGCCGGGTCAGATCGCCCCTGGCGATTTCGACCCCCGGCTTCCCCTCCAGCCCGGTGAAGTTGACGCTCGGGAGGTCGAACGCCCTGACCGACATTCCCAGTCCCACGAGCCGCGCGACGACGAGCCGGCCCATGCTGCCGGCCCCGCCCGTGACGAGGACGATCGGGGGCATCGGGTTCAGGACGCAGGGCTCAGGTGAGGACGGTCCCGGGGGCGTCCGCCTTGGACTTGATCTCGGCGACGATCGCCTCGAGCGCCTCCAGGTTCGAGGCCGTGCGCCCGTTCATCAGCGAATCGGCGGTCACCTTGGCCTTGTTGGCGAGCGGGACGCCCACCAGCGACTTGAAGAAGAACTTGTCTCGCTGGGCCCTCAGCTCGCCAACGGCCGCCGCCGCCCGAGCCACAAGTCGCTCATCGCGAAGCTCCTGCGACGCCGCCTCAACGGTGGCGATCGCCTGATCCAGAAGTTCCTGAGCCCTGGGCAATCTAGTCGTCTCCTGAATGACTGTGTGCTGCGTGTCCGTGCCGGTGGCCTTCGGCTGCATGACCGTTGGATGGCGCCGGATGCTGTGTGCCGTCGCCGTGGTATGGCGCATGGGGATGGATGCTGACCTTCGGACCGTCGGGGTGCTTCACCGCGCTCAGGTCGACCTCTGGCAGCCGATCGAAGCCCTGGCCGTCGAACCGCTCGCGCGGGAATGGCTGGAACTTCTCGAAGAGCTTCCCGAACCGCTTGTAGGTCGGCCTCGGGTCCGGCGGGAACCGGAACCGCTCGGGACCGGCCTTCGCAACGTGGACCAGCTCGTGATCGCGGCTGCCCAGTCCGTTAACGACGGCCGTGTTGATGGTCGTCTGCTCGCTGAGCCCTTCGATCGCGGCGCCCGCCAGGTCGAACTTCCTCTGCCCTGCTCCGGCCACTCCCATCTCCTCCGATAACGAGCCCGGCGTGCCCGGAGACCGCATCGCCGCGTCCACACACGCCTGGTCGATGGCGACCGGGTCCTTGCTGGCGAACACGCCGAGGTGCGGGACGATCGGAATGTCGGAGAACCCGGCGCAGTCGCACTTCGGCGACACGTCGACTGCCATGTTGATGAAGCCGACCTTGTTCCGTCCGACCGCCTTGACGGCCCCGAGGGCCGCGTCCGCGATCGCCGCGTCGGTAGCGTCGAACTGCTCCTGCAGGGGTTCGAATATGCCGCGAGGGTTCATCAGGCCCAGACAGCCGAGGCAGGTCACACACCGCTTGCGGTCCCACTCGATGCGGTCATCGGCCGTGACCTTGAATAGCCCGTACGGGCAGCAGTTCTCCAGCAGCTCCCAGTTGACGTCGTTTGCCTTGCCCTTGAACGCCTCTGGCGTGAACTTGACGCCGCCGCCCACCCCGTACTTCGGGTGGCCGCCCATGTGCACGCTGAACTTGCCGCGCTTCGACTGGGCGCCGATCCCAAGGTTCTTGAGCGCACCGCCAATGACACCCATCCCGTGGCCTTTGAAGTGGGTCAGGGCGATGAGGACGTCGGCCGCCGCAATGGCCTGCGCGATGTAGGCCTCCTTGAGGATGAAGCCTTCGGGGATGTCGACGCGATAGTCGCTCGTCCCAACGTAGCCGTCGGCGCAGATGAACGGGCAGCCGAGGGTTGCCGACGTGTAGCCGTTGCGCTCGGCCGTGATCAGAAGGTCAAGCTCGGTGGCGCGGCTGCTGAACGGCGAGTAGGTGAGCGTGGTGGTGTCGCACACGAAGGGCCGCCCGCCGAGCTCCTTGATGTGGTCCGCCAGCGCGCGGGCGTAAACGGGGCGCAGGTATGCGCTGCTGTTCCACTCGCCGCAGTGCACCTTGATGGCGACCACATCCCCTGGCGAGATCATCTCCCCGAGTCTCGCCGCGTCGAAAACGGTGAGCATCTTTGCAATGAGGCTGGTGTCGGGGGAGTCGCTGCGAGCGTCCATGAAATACACGGCAGGCTTCATTAGGTGCCTCCTGAGGCTGCCCCTGGTCGCGACGCGCTGTCGGGGTCTGGCGACATGCGGGCAGATTATAGACCCGGCTGTGGCCGCGCGGGCCAACGATCCGTTCGAGGGACTACAATACCCCCGGCGTCGGCCTCGACTGCATTCGGGGCGCCGCACACCAACCGGTTGGGGACGTGACCAATGGCCGTTGAGCCCTCGCTGGCAACAACGCTCGCGCCTGACCTCCAGCGCAAGCTGGACGCGCTGCGCACGATAATCCGGGACGCCGGGTCGATGATGGTGGCCTATTCGGGCGGGGTCGACAGCGCGTTCCTGATGTGGGCCGCCGACGATGTCCTCAACGAGCGCTCGATCGCAATCACCGCCCGTTCTCCAAGCCTTGCGTCGTCCGAGCTCGCGGAGGCTACGGAGCTTGCCCGGCGACTTGGCTGGCAGCACCGGGTCATCGACACTCAGGAAGTCCACAACCCGCAGTACGCCGAGAACAACCCCCGGCGCTGCTACTTCTGCAAGACCGAGCTCTACACGTGGCTGGAACGGATACGCTCCGCCGAGGGCTGGAACGTCATCGCCAATGGCACGAACAAGGACGACCTCGGCGACATCCGGCCGGGTCTCGAGGCCGCAAGGGAGCGAAGCATTCGAAGCCCGCTCCTCGAGGCGGGCCTGACCAAGGACGAGGTCCGGACCCTCGCCAGGCAGGCCGGGCTACCGGTCTGGGACAAGCCCTCGCAGGCATGCCTCTCGTCGCGGGTCCCCTACGGGACGCCGGTCACGATCGAGACGTTGCGAAAGATCGAGGCGGCCGAGGCCGGGCTGCGCGCCCACGGGTTTCGCAGCCTGAGGGTAAGGCACCACGGGACGGTTGCGCGGATCGAGGTTCCGGTCGAAGAGCTGCCGAGGCTGGTGGAAGCCGATGTCCGCGACGCAATCGTCGAGGCCGTCAGGAAGGCCGGATACCTCTACGTGACGGTCGATCTGGCCGGCCTGCGCTCGGGCAGCATGAACGAGGCCCTGGCGCAATGGCGCGGAAGGCCCCGGGGCGCCTGAGCGTACGTCTCGTTGCAGACTGCTTATTTCAACCTGATCGGCGGCGTCAGTGGAGACATGCTCCTAGGCGCGCTGATCGACGTCGGCCTGCCCATCGCTGACCTCGAGTCCGAACTCGCGAAGCTCGGTGTGGGAGGCTTCCGTCTGAAGGCGAACCGCGCCACGCGGGGCGCAATCGCCGGTACATGCCTGACGGTCGAGCTGGACGACAAGGGCCGACGACAACGAAGGTGGTCGGACTTCATCGCGACCATCGAAGGCAGCGGGCTCGACGAGGCGGTCAAGTCGAGGTCGAAAGCGGTTTTCGAGGCGCTCATGCAGGCCGAGCTGCGAGTCCACGGGACAGACCATGCCGGCGAAGGGCCGCACGAGCTCGGGACCGTCGACACCCTGGTCGACGTCGTAGGGGTGGTAGCCGGCCTTCGGATGCTTGGCATCGAGCGTGTCTTCAGCTCGTCGGTCCCCGCCGGGGCCGGCATGGTGCGGACCGAACACGGAGTGCTCCCGGTGCCTGCGCCCGCGACGCTCGAGGTCCTGAAGGCGGCGCGTGCCCCGGTCCGGGTGCCGGGCCCGATCGGTCCCGAAGGCGAGGCGACCACACCGACCGGCGCGGCCCTGATCACGCAGCTGGCAAGATTCGCCCCGGCCGACCTCCAGGTGGAGAGGACAGGCTACGGGGTCGGGACGCGCAATCCGCCCGGGTATCCGAACGTCGTTGGAGTGTGGATCGGCGCCGCGACCAGGGCTTCGGCGGGCGAAGGGGCCGCAACGCTCCAGCTCAAGCAGGGGGTCACGCTGCTGGAGACCAACATCGACGACATGAGCGGAGAGCTGTTCGGCTACATCCAGGAACGGCTCTTCGAGGCCGGCGCGCGCGACGTGTGGCTGACGCCGATCCAGATGAAGAAGAACCGGCCAGGAGTGCTCCTGTCAGCACTGGTGCCGGACGGGGCCGTCCAGGCCGCGGCATCGCTCATCCTGCGGGAGACCTCGACCCTTGGGGTCCGCGTGCGAGCGGTCCAGCGGTTCGAGGCCGAACGCGAGATCATCGAGGTCCACACCACGATGGGAACCGTGCCGGTCAAGGTAAAGCGACTCGACGGCAGGGTGACCGAGGCCTCGCCCGAGTACGAGGCCTGTCGTCGGGTCGCGCGAGAATTTGGGCTCCCGCTTGCGGAGGTGATGCGACGCGTCGCCGCCGAGGCGGAGGAGAAGCTGCGGAGTCGGGAGCCGCGCGAGCCTTTGCAGGCCCGGAGGCCAACATAAGCACCGAGAAGCGCTGGGAGTTATTGCAGGCGATGGCCGACGGCACGCTGCGCCCGGAGGATGCCGTCAAGGGCCCCGCCGACGTCGGAGCCGGAACTAACGGGGCTCCCCAGGGGGCGGCGGCGGCGTCAACTGGGACCGGGGCGGACTCGCCCGGGTTCGAGGACCTCGGCTTCGCCAGGGTCGACCACGACCGCGCGCGGCGCAAGGGGTTCCCCGAGGTAGTGTTCGGCGCCGGCAAGACGCCGGCGCAGATCGCTACCGCCGCCGAGCGCATCTACCAAGCGTCGGGGGTCGTGCTGGTGACCCGCATCGACAGCGCAGGCTTCGATGCGATGAAGGCACGCGTTCCCGACGCCCGTTACAACGCGCTGGGGCGGTTGGCATGGGCCGACCGGCGAAAGCCGGCGCCCGCGATCGACGGGATCGTGCTCGCGACCGCGGGTACGTCCGACCAGTGGGTCGCAGAGGAGGCCGCCGAAACAGCCCGGCTCATGGGCTGCGAGGTCAGGCGGGTCAACGACATCGGCGTCGCCGGAATCCATCGCCTGCTAGCGGCCCGGCCGGTCCTGGAGTCCGCCAGGGTGATCATCGCTGTCGCAGGCATGGACGGCGCCATGCCGAGCGTGATTGCGGGGCTGGTCGCCGCTCCGGTGATAGCAGTCCCGACGAGCGTGGGCTACGGCGCCAACTTCGAGGGGATCGCCCCTCTGCTCACGATGATGAACAGCTGCGCGCCCGGCGTCGCGGTGGTGAATATCGACAACGGCTTCGGCGCCGGCTTCATGGCCGCCGTCATCGCCAAACAGGCCCAGGCAAACCGGCAACCCTGACTCGATTCGCCCGGTCGCACGGCCGGGCGCGGAGGAACGGGAAACATGATCAAGGTTGGACTGGTACCCGGCGGCGCTCACTCAGGTGTGCGATGAAACTTCGCGGCCTGACCCTGCGAGATAGCGAGGTCGTTGCATCGACCTTCGATGAGTGCCTGATGCAGTTCAGGCCGCACCAGGACACTGCCTCGCAGCTCCGATGGCAGTTCGAGGGCGACTGGTGCACCGTCTTCGACCGCGTCGGCTGGAGCTCGCAGCAGCGGTCCCCTTACCAGGCATGAAAATCGACCTTGCCTACGGCACGACCGGTCTCACGGTCGACCTCCCGGAGGCGCGGACGACCGTCGTACGGCCCCGCCCCCAGCGGGCCCACCGCGACCCCATGGGCGCGCTCCTCGGGGCGCTTCGCCGCCCGATCGGCTCGGCTCCATTGAGAGACCTCGCAACTGGTCGCCCGAACGCGCGGGTCGCGATCTCCGTCTGTGACCTCACCCGGGCACAGCCGAGGCAGCTCATGCTCAGGGCGATCTTCGAGGTGCTCGAGGGAGCCGTCCGCCCCGAGAATGTCACGATCCTGATCGCCACCGGAACGCACCGCAGCAACACGCCAACCGAGCTCGAGAGCATGCTCGGCGGCGACATCCTTTCCCGCTATCGCGTCATCAATCACGTCGCCCGTGACCGGTCGACGCTGGTCGATCTCGGCATCATGGGAAACGGCGTACCTGTGGCGTTGAACCGTGAATGGATGGCCGCGGACCTGCGGATCACGACCGGGTTCGTCGAGCCGCACTTCTTCGCAGGCTTCAGCGGCGGCCCCAAGATGGTCGCGCCCGGGCTCGCCGGCATCGAAACGGTGCTCACGCTCCATGACGCCCGACGCATCGGACATCCCAAGGCGACCTGGGGTGTGACCGAGGGCAACCCGGTGCACGACGATGTCCGCGCCATCGCGGCGGCAACCGGCGTGAGCTTCGCGCTCGATGTGACGCTCAACTCCGGACAAGAGATCACCTCGGCGTTCGGAGGGGAGCTTTTCGCGATGCACAGGGCGGCTTGCGCGGCGGCCCGGGAGGTCGCGATGCAACCGGTGGACAGGCCGTTCGACGTGGTGATTACGAGCAACTCGGGCTATCCGCTGGACCAGAACCTGTACCAGCTGGTCAAAGGCATGTCGGCCGCCGCGAAGGTCGTCAGAAAGGACGGCTTGATCCTGTGCGCGGGCGAGTGCCGCGATGGCGTCCCCGACCACGGTTCGTACGCCGAGATACTGCGGTCTCGAAGGTCGCTCGGCGAGCTGCTCGAGATGATCGAGTCGCCTGGTTACCGCGTGCCTGACCAGTGGCAGGTGCAGGTACAGGCGAAGGTCCAGCGGCACGCCCGGGTGATGGTGCGGGCAGATGGGGTCACCGGCGACCAGCTAAGGGCAGCCCACCTCACCCCGGCGCGGGACATCCAGGCGGAGGCGGTACAAGCGCTCGAAGCCGCGGGGCCGGGCGCCACGGCCTGCGTGTTGCCCGAAGGCCCGCAGACGATTCCCTATCTCAAACACGAACAATCATGAACAAGGGGGCCCCCGTCGACCCCGCATGGATCGGGCCTCGGGCGCAGCGGCTTCGCCGTCCCGACTCCGCCTGGAAGACGACGGAGTCCAACGACGCCGGTAATGACCCGGCCGGACTCGGTTCTGCGCCAGTCCCAGGGCCCCTTTCGTGCGGGTTCCTCAGACTGCGTACTTCTTGACCGTCGCCGGGTTCAACTGCAGCCCATGGCCCGGCCGGTCGAAGGGCCTCAGCAAGCCCTTCACGGGCCTCGGGTAATCGACGAACCAGAAATCCAGGGTGTGCTCTGGCCGGCCGAACTCGAGCACCTTGAAGTTCGGCGTTGCCGCGCCCAGCACGACGTGAAGCTGAGGGAAGCCGTGAGGCGCCACGGGCAGGTTGTAGGCAGCCGCAAAGTGCGCGGTCTTGATCCATTCGGTGACGCCGCCGACGCGTCCCACGTCCATCTGGGCGATGTCGCAGCCGCCGCGTGAGATCAGCTCCTTGAAGCCAAACTTCGTGTGCTCGAGCTCCCCGCTCGCCACCGGGATCGTCGTCGCCTCCCGGATCGCCCGGAGGCCGTCGATGTCCTCCGCCGTGGTCGGCTCCTCGAACCAGCCGACGTTGAACTCTTCGAACGCCTTCGACATCCGGACCGCCTGCCGGGACGTGTAGGCCCAGTTGGCGTCGACGTAGATCTCGATGTCGTCACCCACCGCCTTGCGGACCGCTCGGACGCGGGCGATGTCTTCCCGCTCCGACTGCCCGAAGTCCTTTCCGACCTTCATCTTGATGCGAGGAAAGCCTTCCTCGACGTACCGGGCCATCTCGGCCACGAGCTGTCTTTCGGTGTAGTGAGTCCAGCCGCCCGAACCGTAGCCGGGCACTTCCTCGCGCATCCCGCCGAGCAGCTTGTGCAGCGGCTTCCCTACCGCCCTCGCCTTCAGGTCCCACAGAGCGATGTCGACCGCCGCGATGGCCTCGATCGCCACGCCCTTCCGTCCGTACCCGCGCACACGCCAGTACATGTCGTTCCATAGCTTTTCGCTATCGAAAGGGTCCTGGCCGATCAGCAGGTCCCTGAAAGCGGTGTCGATTACCGTGCGAGTGGCGGGGACCCCCGAGTTCATGCCCAGTCCTGTCACACCGTCGTCGGTGCCGATTTCGACGAATAGCTGGCTGCGCCCTTTCGCACCCGGCTTCAGAGGTGGAATTGTGCCGTCCTGCACGTGCGGGGCCTCGGGGTTGCGGAGCATGAGCGTCGTAACACTGGTGATCTTCATGAGTCGATGGCTCTCCTGAGGGCGTCATGACACCGCTTCGCCGTAAGCCATAGATCTTAGTCGGAGCGGCGCGGCCGATCCGACTCCGACTGACGCAACGACCGCGCCTGCGCCGAACAGGGCGCCCGCCCCGGCCCAGGGAACTCGGAATGCCGCCATTCCGAGTACGACGCCTGAGATGAGGCCCGCCAGGGATTGCAAGGTCAACACCAGCGCCAGGCCGACGATACTGGTGATCCCGCCTGCGGCTCGCATACCCCTTCCGGAACGAGGTCAATCGCCGGGGCGGCTACTTGATACACCACGGCGCGTGACGACGTCTTGATGAACCGCCCCGGACTGCTGGTCGGTGCTTATGAGCTCGCCGTCAATCTCAGCTCCAGACGCGGTCGTGAGCGTCGAGCTCGTTCCACTCATCGGTCGGCTCAAAGAAGCCTTGCGGATACACCCCGAAACGCGTCGGCTTGGTATTGAGGTGCGCCCTGACCGCTTCCTCGTTCAGCTCGATTCCGAGCCCGGGCGCGTCGGGCACCTTCACGTACCCGTCCTGAACCAGCGGGCCCGTCTGCCCGGCGACGGTAACCAGCTCGTCCCACCACGGATCGTCGACCGAGTGCATTTCGAGCGCCAGGAAGTTATCGATCGCGGCGGCGCAGTGTACGTTGGCCATGGCGACTACCGGGGACCCGGCCTGGTGTAACGCCACCGCAATTCCGGCCTCGTAGCAGTAGTCCGCGATTCGCTTGGTCTCGAGAATGCCGCCGGACGTCGCCAGGTCGGGGTGCGCGATCGAAATGGCCCTCGCTTCAACCAGCGGCTCAAAACCCTTCTTGAGGTAGATGTCCTCACCGGTGCACACCGGCGTCGTGACCGAATTCTTGAGCTGCTTCCACTGGTCGACGAACTGCCACGGGATCATGTCCTCGTACCAGGCCAGGGTAAAGCGGTCGAGCGCGCGCCCGATGCGGATGCAGTTCTCCACGCCCATGTGCCCGAAGTGGTCTGACGCGAGCGGAACCTCGTAGCCGACGATCGAGCGGACCGTCTCGACGTACTCGACCATCTTCGAGATTCCGTAGTCGGTAACCTGCAGGCCCGTGAACGGGTGCATGACAGACGCCGACTCGACGAGCTCGGCCTTGTTCACGACTCCGTCCTTTCCGTTCGCAGCGATCCACGCGCCGATGTCCATCTTGAGGAACTTGAATCCCCTGGCCATCCTCCCCTTGAGCGCCTTGCCCATCTCCTCGGGGTCCTTGCGCAGCGGTGTGTCCGAGTAGGCCTTCACCCGGTCGCGGTACTTGCCGCCGACCAGCTGGTACGCGGGTACTCCCCAGGCCTTGCCTGCGAGGTCCATCAGCGCCATCTCAACGCCGCACACGCCGCCTGCGAACCGCCCGTGACCTCCGAACTGCTGGATCTTCTTGAAGAGGCGATCGACGTCGCACGGGTTCTCGCCGAGGAGCCTGCTTTTCAGCATCAGGGCATACCGGGCCGAAGCCCCGTCGCGTACTTCTCCCAGGCCTACGAGGCCCTGGTTCGTGTACAGCTTGATGATTGGCCAGCGCCAGTTCGCCTTTCCGACGACGGCGATCCGCATGTCGGTGATCTTGAGCTGGCTCGGTCCGGAGTTGGTGTTGATCCGCGCGGTTGTGACGGCGGGCTTCTGTCTGCGGCGGCTGGTCGGCAATTCGATCTCCTGTTTCCTATTCGTGCGGCGCCCCGGGCGGCCCGCCTGCTTCAATCGGTTGGCCTTCCACTGCTCGAAATCCTTGAGCATGGCGGCGCGGAACCCGCGGCCGGCCTCCCCGGGTGCGTAGACGCCCTCGGAGATTGACGGATTCAACGCCTTCGTGCGCGGCTGTGACCCCATGGCCATCGCCGACGTCAACATGGTCGAAATCAACGGCGTCACCGGGACCGCCCAGTGGACCTGCTGACCGGGGGAGGCCTCGCCCGGTCTTCATCTCGATCGCCGTCGAAAGGTTGTCGCCGGCGAAGGTCCCGTCCTTGATCTTTCCGAAGATGTCAACCACCAGGACGTCCTCGGTCGTCAGTTCATCGATAACCCACGAATTCTGAAAGCCAACCCGCATGTCCTCCTCACCCGGGCGGGCGATGGCTTCGTGGACGTCCGGCCGTCTCGGGACCAACTGGCAGATCACCGCCCGTCCGGACATTGTCTCCTCAGGATGCAGTGCCGTGAACCCGCCGGCAAGCTGCCACGGGTACCCGTTCCCGCGTGGGTAGCCCCACGCCTCTTCGGTGGTGACCGGTGCCAGCCTCTTGAGAATGTCGGCCGGCACGAGCGGCCAGCTGTTCGCATCACGCCTGTCATTCCAGGCGCCGGTAATGCTCTGGACCGGTTCGGGGTGCGTCAGATGCAACTCAATCGCTTCCGGTCGTGGGGGAGGTTTCGGTCACTTCGGCAGGAGACCAGCTTCCACGAACGCGGCCTTCAACTCGTTTACCTGGTCGCTCGAGAGCGGCAGCTGGGGGCGCCTGGGTAGCCCGGCCTCGTAGCCGAGGAGGTTGAGCCCGCCCTTCAGCGCTGCGTTGCCCCAGGACATTCCGAGGAAGTCGGCGTGCGTTATGCGCTCCTGGAGGGCACGTGCCTTTGCGTAATCCCCGGCCATGCAGAGGCTGATGATTTCATACGCGATGCCAGGGCCCCAGTTGCCGAAGAACAGGCAGGCGCCCGTCGCACCCAGCATCCCGCCAGGTAGCAGGAGGCTACCGTTGCAGGTCCATAGCTTCGTCTTCTTCGGAAGCACCGCCGCGATGCGGGCCTCCCACCGGAAATTGAGCGAGATGATGTAGGCGAATACGTTGTCCAGCGCGCAGATGTCCCGGATCTCCTCCGGGGAAGCGTCGACCGACATCGCCACCTTCGGCTGGTGGATCACGACCACCGGGACCGGGCTTTCCTTCGTGACCGTCTCGAAGTACTTCTGCACCGGCTCGGCGGGGCCATCCCGACGCGCGGGTGGCGGGATTCGCACCCGCACCATGTCGGCGCCGGCCTGCGCGTACAGGTCCGCCAGCCTGACAGCCTCGGTCGGCGACAGCGTGTCGATGCCGGCGATCACGAATCGCTGGCCGCGGTGCGCCTTCGCCACGGTCTTGATCGCGGCGACCTTCTCCGGCTCACCGATGTGGAACTCCTCGCCGCCGTAGCTGTTGACGACGAACCCCGACAACTTCGTCTTCAACCATCGCTCGACATTGCGCGCCAGCCTGTCGTGGTCGATCGACTCGTCGGGGCGAAACGGGTTGGGGGTCGGCGCCACGATGATCGGATCGCTACCGGGAACGGGCATTCGGGTCTCCTGGTTGAAAGCAAGCGGCCGCCACGCGGCCGGAGGGCGATGCTGATCGTCCGAACAGCCTGGTCGGTCGGGATGTGAATCTCTCGAGGAGCGCGCCGGGCTTCCTCAGAACAGCTTCCGGCCGCCCATGGCCTCCACCAGCGCCGAGCAGTTCTCCAACGATTGCTGGGCATCGAGGCCCTGGCACAGCATGACTACATTGCCGAATATCACGTAGTCCCAGTACTTGGGGCCTGGCGCCTGACGGGAGCCGGGGCTGGAGACATCCGTGACCCCGCCGGCAAGCCAGCGGTCGCGCTCACCTTCTTTCCAGCTCTGCGTGTCCTTGCGTGCCTTCATGCCCTCGCCCACGCCCTCCTCCGCCAGCGGCTGACCGTCTCGGACGGCCACTTCGTGCGACGGGTACAGCCTGATCTCGTAGTCTTTCCGCGCCGAGGGATTCGGACCGAAGAACATGAGGTAGGCGGAGGTCGCGCCCCGCAGTCCGGTGACGTCGTACTGCTTGCCCTTCTTTGCGCCGGCCGCGCTTATGTCATCGAACGTGAAAACGCGTTCAGCAGGGATGACCCTTTCAACCGTGACGACCGTGTCAGCCTTTCCCCCGGAACAGGCGATCGCAAGCGCCGCCAGGCCCGCGAGAGACAGCACAAGCGCCGCGTGTCCGGTCATCGTGTCACCTCCGCTGCATCCCGGTCGCCTCAAGAAGCCTTCAGCCGGTCGGCGAGCAAGCCGCACCCCGCCTTCGCGTCGGACGGTTTGGCTTCGCAGAGGATCACAAGGTTGCCGACCACCAAGAACTCCGCGTACGTCGGAACCCTGCGCGGGCAAAACGGCTGGGGGTCGAAGGCCACCCGGTGGGACTCGCCTGCGGCCGCCAGTGAGGCGACCCGCTCCAGACCACAGCGCTCACTGCCCCCCAGGCCGCCGAATGAGTTCTCGATCAGGCAGAGCTGGGAATCGCGACCCGGGGAGAGGAGGTAGGGTGCGCGGGGGCTGGGAAAACCGGCGCACTTCGTACGTTCGACTCCCGGGGCGAACAGCCCTTCTGCGGTCAGGGCAACCTGTGCCGCCCCCGCTCGTGCGCCTTCGTCCCGGGCTTCCGCAGGGGACCGGTAGACGATGACTGCCACTTCCCTACCGTCGAGAAATCCCCACTCGGCGCCGGTCGCCGGGGCGAAATCGGTCTGAAACCCTCCCTTGCTCTTCCAGCCGAGGGATCCCAACGATTCGGCGCTGTAGGTGCGCTGGGGGCCGGCGGCGGCACCCGGGGCGTCGCCAGAGCACCCGATCAAGACCAGGAAGACCAGGCCGATGCCCGCGACCCATGCCCTCATCATGCTGTGCCTCGAGAAAGGAGAAAAAGAGAAATCATGAGGCGAACTTGCGACGCTCGCAAGGGGCGTTGTGAGCTGCTGACGACGGCAGATTGTACTCAGATTGTGCTGTGGGCGGAAGATGCATAATTATGCGCGGGCGCAACGGCGCCCACAATTGTGCGCTGGTGCACGCGTACTTGTGAAACACGCGCAGTGACTTGATCTTTCGGAGCAGGATTCGCATGAGACTAACGATCGATTCCGCAATCCATCGTTCGCGGCTGTTGCTTCTTTTGACTGCCGTCGTGGCCGCCCTGGCCGTCGCCTGTGGCGGCGAGGGCACCACGGCAGTCAACCCGGCTGGTCAGCCCGCCGCATCGGGCACGGACTCTTTTGCTCGGATCCGCCCGGCGCGCGCTTACGAGGTCGACGAGGTCATCGCCGCAGGCTTCAAGCGGTCCAAGACTTACGACGTTGCGGAACTCACGGGCGCAAGCGCCGCGCTGTACGGCTTCTATGGCAGCGATCCTTACAACCGCAAGGAGTACGAGATCCGTTTCTACCCCACCCATGACGACGCCGTGAAGGTTGGATTCCCGGCATCCAAGGAAGCATGGGGACCGGATGCCAAGCTATCCGAAGACGATGCAACCTGGAAGGTCGGGCTGACCGAGCGACGGGAGTGCCAGGGCAACGTACGCGGGTCGCATCACGTCGGGAAATGCCTGAACCCCAAGTACCTCGACATGGTGGTATACGGCAACATGGTGATCCTCTGCCAGGGCCGGGAGGTCGCGGACTCTCGCCAGAACTGTGAGGACCTGCTCAAGGTCCTTCCGAAGTAAGGGTAGCGCGATGGCTGTCTCGAGGAATTCAAGGTCCTGGATGCGCATCAGAACATCGATCGTCGTTGCCGCGCTGCTCGCTGCCACCGCGTGGACCGCCTGCGGCGGCGAGGCGACCGTGGCGACCCCAACCGCACAGGTCGTACAGAGGATCTTCCCTTCCACCAGGATGTATTCCGTCGACGACCTCAAGGCGGTCGGACTCAAGGTCATGCACGTCTATGACGTCGGCGGCCTGCCCCATGCCCAGTCAGCGATCCACGGGACCTTCGAAAGGCTCGAGTTTGAAGCGCGCTTCTACGCTTCACAGGCCGACGCAGTCGCGCATGGGGAGGCCCTCGCGGATGAAGTATCCGGACCGGACGCGATCGTCACCGGGCCAGACGTGAGGTGGGAGGAAGGGGCAGCCCACCGCAGGCTCTGCAGCCGTGCGGCCCAGACCCCGCATTCTGGCTGCAGCTACTCCGCACGCTACGGCGATTACATGATCCGGGGCAACATGGTCTTGCTCTGCGAGGGGCAGACCTCCGAGCTGGCGATGAAGGCGTGCGGCGATCTGCTCGAGGGCGTGCCCTGACGCGCAGCGGCGGCGTGCTTGCCTTGTTTGCCATCGTTGGCTGCCTTGCGGCCGCATTGGCCTGCACGAGCGCCCCCGGAGCCATTTCGACCGGGCAGCCCACGAACGAACGTCCGAGGACCACCGCCTCGGATCGAATCTATCACCCGGATGACCTCAGGAACGCGGGAGTCAAGATAGCCCGCTCGTACGACGTGTCGGAGCTGTCCGGCGCCACGGCCGCCCTGAACGGGTTCCTGAACCGGAAAGAGTACGAGGCGAGGTTTTATGCCGACTTCCCCCGCGCCTCAGGGACCGGCGCCGCGGCGGCGGCCCTGGTGACCGGCAAGGATGCCGCGGTGACGGGCAAAGTCCCGTGGGAAGAGGGGGCCACGGACCGCCGGAAATGCGTGGGCGGAATCAACGCCAACTGCGTCGCGAAGTACGGGGACTTCATCGTCTACGGCAACCTGGTCTTACTGTGCGAGGGTCGGGACTCGGCAACTTCGCTCGATACCTGCTTTGAGCTCATATCGTTGTTGCCCAGGTAACGCCCGCTTGGCGCGTGCTCATGGCAGGCGCGCGATGAGCTGTTCGCAGACCGCCAGTTCTACCTCACACAACAGGACCAGATTGCCCACAATTGCGTAGGCGTGGTAGCGATTGACCGCCGGGATCAGGTAGTCAGTCTGTCCCGGGCGTCGTGCGATGGCCTCGCCGGCCGGCCCGGCGCCGTAGAGCGCGGCATCCTCGTGCGAGTCGTAGAGCCAGACTTCAACGTCCCGCTGGTTGAAGAATCCGAAAGCGGCCGCGCGCGCATTCGGCAGCGAGTCGACTTCAAAGTCCTTGTTCTTCTTCCAGCCAGCGCCTTGCACATCGGCGATGGTGAAGGTGCGGTCGACTGCGAAGACGGCCGAACGGCCCGGCTCGGCCACGTTGGCTGGTACCTTGCCTGGGGTCGCCGGCGCTTCTTCGCTGCCGCACGCCATTGCCACAGCTATCATCAGCGCGGCGAGCCCGCCGGCGCGACGGCCGAACCGAAGCGGGGTCACTTGAGGGCGGCGAGGAGCGCCTCGCAGGAGGCGACCTCTACTTCGCAGAGCATCACCAGGTTGCCGGCAACCAGGTAGGCGTTGTACCCGGTGATGCCTTCGTGACCGGCCCCGCGATCGCCACCGCCTCTCCGCTTTGGCGCTTGAGTGGCTTCGTACGCCGGTGCCACGCCCAGCTCGAGGGCGGCGGCGTGCGTCTCGTAGAACCTGACCTCAATGTCTCGCCGGTTGAAGAACCCGTACCAGGCGGCACGCGCTCCCGGCAACGACTCGTACGCAAGCTGCTTCGACTTCTTGTAGCCGGCGCGCTCGAGTTCATCGATGGTGATCTCCCGGTCGGCCATAACGACCCTTGCACCGCCGTCGGGGATCAAGGACCCGGCCGCCGTCTCATGCGACGGCCCGGCTTCCCGGGCTTGGTCGACCGTGGAGCATGCGATCAACAGCAGCGCCGCGGAGGCGCTGACCGCAGAAATGATCCGCCGGTGCGCACAGCGGCCATGTGCGCTCCCCCAGGAAACAGCAGAGGCCCCGTTGTTGCGCAACGGGGCCTCCTGCCTACCTGCTAGCCGTTACTTGACCGCTTTCAGGTTGTGAAGGACCAGCGACCACGTCAGGTGCCACGAGGCCTCGTTGACGTAGCCGTCGGTCTCTCCGCCCAGCGGCCAGTTGGTCCACCGGGTCTCGTTCAAGACGATCCGGTGGTAGAACTCGAGGACCGGGACGTCCGGCAGCTGCGGCAACCAGATCTCCATTGCCTTGCGCCAGATCGCCTGGACCTGCTTCTCGTCGGCGGTAGCCGCCATCTCGTCTGTCAGCTTGTCCCAGGCCGGGTTTTCCCAGCGGTAGAAGTTCACCTGGTGACCACCGGGGATGTTCACGCTGGCCGACTGGTAGAGCTTCATCGTGAAGTACGGGTCGCTCACCGAGCCGCCGTGCCCGAACATCAGGCACTCGAAGTTGCCTTCTGCCATCCGGCTTGAAGCATCCGGGGGCTGGATGTAGCTGGCGTTGATGCCCTGCTTCCGCAACTGCTCAGCGGTCAAAGGCCCAAGATCCACCCAGGGGGTGAAGCCGATGATCTGGCAGTTGATCGTGTTGTTCGCCTTGTCCCGCCACATCCCGTCCGCGCCCTTGGTGAAGCCGGCCTTGGTCAGGCGCTCATTGCCCTTGGCGGGGTTGAACTCGGTCGTGTCGTACTTCGCCAGGAGGTCCTTTACGGATTCGAAGTACTTCTTGAGCGGCGGGTACTGCGGCATCGTCAGCGGGTTAAGCGCTGCGGCGCCGTCGTACCCCTTCTGGCTGAGCTCCTTGCGGTCAAGGTAGTAGCTCAACGCCCAGCGCACGTCCGGGTTGTCGAATGGGCCGAACTTGCCGCTGTTGTTGAAAGCCAGCGAGACCGGCCACCAGTCAACGTAGCCGTACGGGGAGTTCTTCCCGGTGTGCGTGGTCAGCTTCGCGTTCTGGGCCAGCGTTTCCTTGATCGTGCGCGGCGTGGTCATGGCGCCGTAGTCGACGTCGTTCTTGATCAGGGCCTGCGCTGTGATCGTCTGGTCACCGGTGCTCGGGAGGTAGATGACCCTCTCGACCTGCGGCAACTTTCCGAACTGGCCGAGGTCTGCCTGGCCCACGCCCCACCACGAGTCGCGGCGGTCGATGATCTTCTGCTCGGGCGATCCCAGCACGACCTTCCATGCACTTGTAGTCACGGGGAGGCCAGCCGCCGGATCGTACGCCTTGAACGTCGTCCAGTCCTTCCCGCTGAAGATGTGCTCTGGGACGATGTAAACACCGATGTCGAACTTGTAGGCCATGAAGTAGAAGAACCGCGGATCCGGCCGCTTCAGGTTCAGCTTGACCGTGTGGCTGTCGACCTTCTCGGCGTTGTCGAGGACGTTCGCCACGTCCTTGCCCCACCGCACCGCTTCCTTGAGGCCCTTCAAGGTGTTGAGTGTGTAGACAACGTCGTCCGCATTGAACTCCTGCCCGTCGCTCCACTTGACGTCTTTCCGGAGCTTGATGGTCAGGGTCTTGTTGTCGTTCGTGTACTCCCAGCTCGTCGCCAGCCACGGAATCATCTTGTCGTCGAACGCGCTGAAGAACGCGAGCGGCTCATAGATGATGTTCGGTCCGGTCTGGTGGTTGGCACCGATGGCATAGGGGTTCCAGAGTTCGAAGTCCACGTGGCGGCCTTCCGAGCCACCGAGGAACGAGACCAGGGTCCGGTCTCGCGCGACTTCCTTGAGCTTCGTCGAACCCGCAGGCGCAGCGGTCGCAGCTGGCGCAGTGGTCGCAGCTGGCGCAGTGGTCGCAGCCGGTTTAGCCGGTACGGCGGTTGGTTCCGCCTTCTTGCCGCCACATGCGATCACCGCGATCAGAGCGATCGCGAGCAGCGCCCCAAGCGCTAAGGTCAGTCGTACTCGCATTTGCCAACCTCCCTGAAACCCGTAAATACCGTCCAGACCGGCCGTTCAGTCAATGGCGCCAAACAAAGAGCCTGCTCGCCTGATGCGCGCCAGTCGTTAGCCCGGCATTTTGAACCCAAACGGGCATGGAGTCAATATTCGGATCATACGAAGACGCTTCTTGCCGATTTCGTATGGCAATGAAATACGGTGGGTTTCGAAGGCACGGTTGATCTTTGTAGTGGAGTCGACCACAATATTTACCCTCGCTCGTTTTGGGAGCGAACGGTTTACAGGCGGACCATCCTTGACAGAAATTGTGGTCGAACGGCCTTCCGGCACGTCGGCCGCGGCCCGGCGCATGCGATTCGCTCAGCGGTTCTTCGTGGCGGTCGTCGGAAACTACGTGTTCCGGCGAGTGCTCTTCTTCCTGTTCGTCGTCTGGCTTGCCAGCACCGTCATCTTCATCATCCCTCGACTGTCGGGCCAGGATCCGGTCAAGGAAAAGCTCCTGCTCGAGGCACAGCGGGGCGGCCACCTCCAGTCCGGCTTCGAAGACATGGCGCGCACCTACCAGAAGCGTTTCGGCCTCGACCGACCGATCTGGATCCAGTACCGGAACTTCATTCTTGACCTGGCACAGTTCGATCTTGGCCCGTCGATCGCCTTCTTCCCGCGGACCGTCAACGATATCCTGATGGACTCGCTGGTTTGGACCATCGGGTTGCTCGGGACGGTGACGATCCTCTCCTTCGTGATCGGAACGCTGTCGGGAGCTCTGCTGGGTTGGCCGCGTGCGCCGGGGTACTTCAAGTACCTGTTCGGGCCCCTGCTGACGCTTTCGGCGATCCCGTTCTACCTGCTGGCGCTCTTGCTGGTGTTCTTATTCGCCTTCCGTTTCAGCATCTTCCCGCTCTTCGGTGGATATGGCATCGGCAAGGTACCGGACTTCAGCCTCGACTTCGCGCTACAGGTATTACGCCATGCCATCCTCCCGGCGATGTCGATCATCCTGGCCTCGATCGGCTTCTGGGCGCTCGGGATGCGCGGCATGATGGTGACCATGCAGGGCTCCGATTTCATGGTTCAGGCGGAGGCCAAGGGCCTGAAAGCGGGTCGAATCTTCCTGCGCTACGCGCTGCGTAACGCCCTGCTGCCGCAAACCACGGCGCTGGCGCTCTCACTCGGCACGGTCCTGACCGGCGCCGTCCTGGTCGAAGTCGTGTTCAGGTACCCGGGCCTCGGGAACACGCTTTACCAGGCGATCCGCCTGAGCGACTTCTTCATCATCCGGGGCTTCGTGTTCGCGGTGATCGTCTCGCTGGCGCTGGCAACGCTGATCGTAGACATCACCTATCCGCTGCTCGATCCGCGCGTCAAGTACCGAAAGGGCTAGGACCTTAGATGGCGACCACCTACATAGAGCCAGTCGTCAAACCCGGCCCCCAGAACTGGGTCGAGCGCAACCGTTTACGGATTCTCCCCATCTACCGGTACATGCGCCGCAACCCATCGCTGGTCTGGGGTATCGGGATACTGCTTTCCCTGCTGCTGTTCGTCGGGTACGGGACGCTGTTCTACCCGCACGAACGCTTCCGGCCGCTGTCGGCCGACGTTCGTCTGCCCCCCAGCACGACTTACCCGTTCGGGACCGACACCCAGGGGCGCGACATCTTCGCGGTCATGGTGCGTGGCATCCCGCTCACTCTGCGGATCGGCTTGATCGCCGGCGGGATAGGCCTCGTGCTGGGGACATCGCTCGGGTTTATCGCCGCCTACTACGGAGGCTGGGTCGACGCCGCGATCCGAACGGTCGTGGATGTAGGACTGACGATCCCAGGGCTCCTGATCCTGATCCTGATCGCGGTGAACGTGAAAGGCGGGCTTAGCGTCGACCAGATGGGCCTCGCGGTGGCAACGGTCGCCTGGGTCCATCCGGCGCGCACGATCCGCTCACAGGTCCTCGTGATGCGCGAGCAGCTGTATGTGGAGATAGCCAGGCTCTCAGGGGTAAGCGGGCTGGGGATCGTCTTCCGGGAGATGATGCCTAACCTGATGCCCTACCTGGCGGCCAGCTTCGTGGGATCAGTCGGGGCGGCGATCCTGGCGTCGATCGGCCTCGAGGCTCTCGGCCTGGGCCCCTTCGACAGCCCGACCCTCGGGATGACCGTGTACTTCAACATCGTGTTCTCGTCGGTCGTGGTCGGCATGTGGTGGTGGCTGGTGCCGCCAATAGCAGCCATGGCCATGATCTTCGTCGGCCTGTTCCTGATCGCCTCGGGACTCGATGAATGGGCCAACCCGCGATTGAGGAAGCGCATTTGACATCGCTCACCGCCGCGACTGCGGCCAGATCCTCCGCCTCATCCGAACACTCCCTGGTCGTCGAAGACCTGCGGGTGCACTACGACACCCCTGAAGGCGTCATCAAGGCGGTCGACGGCGTCTCCCTTGCGCTGAAGCCGGGTGAACGCCTGGCGCTGGTAGGCGAGTCCGGAAGCGGGAAGTCCACGCTGGCGATGGCCCTGATGCGCCTGACCAAGGCGCCGGGCCGGATCGTTGCCGGCCATATCTACCTTGGCGGCAAGGACATCACCCTCCTCGAAGAGCCGGAGATGCGGCAGCTTCGTCTCAACGAGATCGCCCTGGTCCCACAGGGCGCCATGAACTCCCTGAACCCGGTGATGCGCGTCAAGCACCAGATCATTGACGGCATCCTCGACCACGTTGCAGACCGGAAACAGACGCCCGACAGCCACGAGCTGGAAGAGCGGGTCAACCGCCTGCTCGCCCGGGTCGGGCTATCACCGGAAGTGGGAAGGATGTTCCCGCATGAGCTGAGCGGGGGGATGAAGCAGCGGGTAGCGATGGCGATCGCCATTTCATTGAGCCCCCGGGTGATCGTTGCCGACGAACCCACTAGCGCGCTCGACGTGGTGGTCCAGCGGCAAATCATGCAGACCCTTGGGCGGCTTCAGCAGGGCCTTGACGCGGCCGTGATCCTGATCGGTCACGACATGGGCCTGGTCGCGCAGTTCGCAAACCGGGTCGGGGTCATGTACGCCGGCAAGCTGGTGGAGCTCGGACCCGTCCAGCAGATCTTCACCGAGCCGCTGCACCCTTACACGAAGCTGCTGATCGAGAGCCTGCCGAACCTGGAAGAGAAGAAGAAGTTCATCGGGATCCCCGGCCTGCCGCCGACGCTCCTGAGATTGCCATCTGGCTGCGTGTTCCACCCGCGCTGCCCGAGCTTCATCAAGGGCACGTGCGAAACCGTCGCCCCGCACTACCAGGAAGTCCGGCCCGAACGTGAAACCTCGTGCCACCTGTACGCCGGGGTGCGAGCATGACCGCGCTGCTCGAACTCCGTAACGTTTCGAAGCTGTTCGGGGGCGGTTTCTTCAGCGGGCGTCCCCCGTTGCACGCGCTCGACGGCATCACATTCTCGATCCCGGAGGACCGCCCGACCATCACTGCGATCGCCGGCGAAAGCGGGAGCGGCAAGACGACCCTTGCCAGAATCCTCCTCGGGATCGCGACGCCCTCTGCGGGGCAGGTCCTTTACCGGGGGAAAGACGTCGCCAGGATCTCGGGCGCCGAGCGCAAGCGGTTCCGACTGGAAGTACAACCGATCTTCCAGGACCCGTTCGAGTCCTACAACCCTTTCTACAAGGTCGACCACGTCCTGACCACTCCGGCGCGCAACTTCAAGATAGGCAAGAGCAAGGCAGAGCGGCGCTCCCGCATCGAAGAGGCGCTCCACGCCGTTGGGCTGCAGCCTGAAGAAACGCTGGGGCGCTTCCCACACCAGCTGAGCGGCGGCCAGCGCCAGCGCGTGATGGTGGCGCGGGCGCTGCTCCTGAGGCCCCGCATCCTCCTGGCTGACGAACCGGTGTCGATGGTCGACGCTTCCCTGCGAGCGACCATCCTGGACTCCGTGTACACCCTGAACCGGACGCACGGGATCTCGGTCATCTACATCACACACGACCTGACGACGGCGTACCAGGTCAGCGACAACATCATCGTGCTCTACCGGGGATCGGTCGCCGAGGCCGGTTCCGTGGAGCAGGTCATCAAGCAGCCGAAGCACCCGTACACGCAGCTACTCGTTCAGTCGATCCCGCGCCCCGACCCTCGAAAGCTCTGGGGAGACGTCCCCGCGCGCGGCGATGCCGAGGCCCTGGGCGAGGCGGTCGGCTGCAAGTTTGCCGACCGTTGCCCGTTCGTCATGGACGCGTGCCGGTCGGCCGTCCCGCCGCTTCATCACATCGATCCCCACCGCGTGGCCAGCTGCTTCCTGTATCGCGATTCGAAGGTAGTGGCCGAGCAGGACATTGCGGGAGTGTTTGCGCCCCGGGCAGACGCAGCGCGGACGGGACCGGTCCGCGCCTAGCGGCGCCGGCCCCGCGCTACCCGCGGGTCGATTAGCTGGTACGTGACGTCCATGATGAACGTGGCCAGCGCGATCGCCACGATCGTCACGTAGGTGATCCCGCTCACGATGAAGTAGTCGCCGCGCCGCGCCGCCCGCTGCAGGGCATCACCAACGCCCGGGTAGCGGAATACGACCTCCACGAGGATCAGCCCGGTGAAGATCGTTCCGAGCGACAGGGCCAGGCCGGTGACCTGCGGCAACAGGGCATTGCGCAGGGCGTAGCGAGCGAAGATGCGGAGCCGCCGCAGGCCCTTCGCTTCCGCCAGCGTCATGAAGTCGTCGGACAGCACGGACACGATCATCCCGCGCATGCTCAACGCCCAGAATCCGGTTGCGCCCAGGACGACCGAGACGGCCGGGAGTACCGCGTGGTGCAGCACGTCGCCCGCGAAGCGCCAGGTGAGCTCCGGGATTACCCCGATCCCGTAGGCGCCCGACATCGGGAACCAGCCGAGCCGGAATGCGACGACGAAGACGAGCAACAGGGCGAGCAGGTAGTAAGGGATCGCCGACAGCGCCATCAGCGGGGTCATGGCCGCGGTTGCCCACCGGGTCGATGTGGACCATCCGACCACGCCGCCGATGACAGAGCCAAGAACAAAGGCAACACCCGTTGTCACGGCGAGCAGTCCGATGGTCCACGGGAGCGATCGTCCAAGCACTTCCTTGACGGTCACGGGGTAGTAGGCCATCGAGTAGCCCAGGTCAAACCGCGCCAGTCTCCACATGTAACGCACGTACTGGACCGCGAGAGGCCGGCTGAAGCCGAAGCGTTCCCGGTACAGCTCGGCTGCGGCCTTCTGCGACTCGGTGGCCGACTCGGGGGGCCGTTCGGCCATGAGGATCCGCCCCTCGAGAGCGTTGAACCCGGTCAGGCGCGGCAGGAAGAACATCAGAGTTGAGGCTGCCCACACGACGACCAGCAGCAAGAGCAAGCGTCGTAGTAGGTACAGGACGAACGCATACCTGGAAGAAAGGCGCTGGGATCGTGCGCCGCGCGATTGCTGTATCAAGCCGTTTCGGGCAGGGATTGTACCGAACCAGGCCCTAGGGCTTGCCCAGCTTGCCTGCGCGGTAGGCCCGCAGGAAGCTGGCGCAGTACTCGTCGTGCCCGAGCAACATCGCCATCGCTATCTTGACCGGCTCCGCTTCCCTGTCGAGCTTGAACACGTTGTCGATCCGGGTCGAAATCGGGTCAACGATGCCGCTGTCGGCGCCGTGTTCGATCGCCAGGTAGATGAACGTCTCGTTCACGAGCTTGCGTTGCGGCAGGCCGAACGAGACGTTACTCAGGCCGCCCGTGATGTGGATCTCTGGCCCGTACTGGTCCCTGATCTTCTGGATCGCGTTGAGGTAGTGGAGGCCGTACGGCGCGGCTACCGAGATCGGGAACACGAGCGCGTCAACGTGGATATCGGCCTTCTTCACGCCACGCTTGAGGACGGGTTCCAGTAGCCTGGCAACATTCTCGACCCTCTGCTCGTCGTCGTCGGGCATGCCGTCGACGCTGGCCGCCGTCACCACGACCTGGGTGTTGAACTTCTCGACCAGGTCGAGGGCGTCGAGCCGCTCAAGCGCCAGCGAGTTCAGAAGCGGCCGGCCAGCCTTGCCGTCGTACTCCTCGAGCCCTGCAGTGATGATGTCCGCGTTCGAAGAATCGATGCTGAGGGGAATTTTCGACTCCGTCTGCACCGCCCTGACCAGCCAGCGCATCGAGCGGATCTGCTCGTCGAGCATCGGCGAAACCTCGTCGACGTTCAGGTCCAGGTAGTGCGCGCCGGCCGCGATCTGCCGCCGGGCCTCCTGGCGGACGTAGTCAGCGCCCGTCTCCTGCATGTGCTCGTCGCCGTGGACCCCGTGCCAGACGGCCGCCATCATGTGCTTCACCTGGCCCTGCTCGTAGGGCTGAGTCTCCTTGAGCGGCCCGGGCACCGGCATGTACCGGGTTGCCCCGTTCTCCCCGCGGTACTCGATCGACTCGACGCCGTCGATCTCCTTGATGCGCCGGCCGGAGCGAAGCAGCACGCGCGAGGTATGAATGTTCTCGGCGATCACCCAGAACTGCTCGGGTGACGAAATGAAACGAGGCATTAGCTCTCCCTGCGGGTCGTCGCTGGGCGACCGGTACCGCCGTGTGCGGACGCTAGCGTGCGATCAGATCGCGATTGATTTCCACTCCCAGCCCGGGGAGCTGCGGAACGGCCATATAGCCGTCACGGTCCACCTTAGGCGGGTTAGCCATGATCGAGAACCGGTGCCGGTAGTCGCCGATGGGCGGGTCGTGCAGGAGCTCCATGTATGGCGCGTGGTCCCACGACGCGACGAGGTGGAGGTGCGCGACTACGCCCAGGTTGCCCCCGCCGTGGTGCGGCACGATCTTCTTGCCGTACGCCTCCGCCAGTGTCCCTACCTTCTTCAGCGTGGTGATGCCATCGAGCACCATGCTCTCCGGTTGCAGGAGGTCGTAGGCGCCGGTCTCGACCATCTGCACGAACTCGTGGATGCCGCGGTTGTTCTCCCCGCCCGCGATCATGATGTCCACGTTTGAGCAGAGCTCGGCGATCTGCTTGTACGCATAGCGCGGCAGCGGCTCCTCGAGCCAGTAGCAGCCGAGGCCCTCAAGCGCGCGCGCGGTTTCCACGGCGCGGCGGTAGTCCCATCGCACGCCAGGTTGCCACTCGCCGCTCGACTGGGCCTGGTTGCCGTCGACCATGATGGTCATGCGGTCGCCTACCGCCTTGCGAACCGCTTCGACGGTACGGATATCCTCCTTGAAGCTCTCGTGGTGCAGGCGGAGCTTGATCGCCTTCCATCCCTCGTTCATGAGGCGGGTCGCCAGCTCCGCCCTCTCTTCAGGCGTAGACAGGGCGATCATGCTCGCGTACGGGATCACGCGGTCCCGGCCGCCGCCAAACAGCTTGTGCAGCGGCTGGCCGGTGGCCTTCCCGATCAGGTCCCACAGCGCGATATCGACACCCGCGACACCCCGATACGGGATGCCCAGCACGAAGTAGCGGAGGGCTTCGGCGTGATGCTCGACGTCGAACGGGTCCTTGCCGACGAGGTACGACTTGACCGCGGGCAGGAACTGGGGGTCCATCGCGGGACCGATACCGACCAGGCCCTGGTCCGTCTGGACTTCCACGAACGAACCCCCGCCGACCTGCACCTGCATCATGCGGCCGGGGCTCCAGGCGGGCTCGATCTCGCCGACGTCGCGGGTCGCCTTCAAAGGAACGACTCTGACATCGGTGATCTTCAGCCGGGACGGAGTGGGCATCGGCATCGTGCGCTCCATGGAGGAGGTTCGCGGAGGGTAGTCCGGGCAGCATACGCGGGAGCGCCAGGCATGTCGAGGCCGCCAGTTGATCGTCGCGAATGCCGCAATGGCGCACTCTTGGCGCAGAACTCGCGGGGACCGGGAAGGCGGGATTCGGTTATTCCTGGCGCCCCACTGCCCGCTTTAGCGTCATGCGGCGTGTGACGCCTGGACGCTTGACCGAGCGAGGCAATTCCGGGGTGACGGAAGGCGAAGACCTCGAATCCTGAGCTAACGGGCGGACATCAGCGTGTACGCGGTCTTGACCGCAACCTTGCTGAGGAAATCGCGCACCGAGGCGTCGTACTTGTCCGGGTTCACGTTCCATGAGGCGACGTGGCCGGCGGCCGGCACCCTGAGATACGTGACCAGGTCCCGGCGCTCACGCGCCAGCTGGTCGCTGGTCGACACCGGGACCGACTTGTCGGCATCACCATGGATGAGCAGGACCGGCGCTTCGATCTCCTCAATCCTGGACAGGTAGTTGGTGGCCTTCCAGTCGATCCCGAACCGCAGGGACGCGATGAGCTTCGCGGCATCGGTGAGCGCCTGCGGCAGCCGCCTTTCCTCCGCGGCAAGGTCCACGGTCCGGCTGAAATCGAGGACCGGGGAGTCCAGGACCACCCCGGCAACCTCGTCGGAGATCTTCGACTGGTAGAGGAAATTAGTGACGATGGCGCCGCCCATGCTGAAGCCGAAGAGGACGACGTGGTCGGCGCCGTTGTTGAGCGCGTACTTGACCGCCGCTTCCAGGTCCTGCCACTCGGTGACCCCGAACTGATAGTAGCCAGACGGGTCCGCAGGCACCTCGGGATCGTTTCGGTACGTGATGACCAGCGCGGGCAACTTGAGCTCAGTCACGGTCTTCAAGGCACGGAGGGTTTCGGCGCGGCTGGCGGTCCGGCCGTGGACCAGGATCGCCCAGGTATCCCCCGTTCCCGGCACATACCAGGCGGGGAGGTCGCCGATCTTCGCGCGCACCTGTACGTCCTCGAACCGGATCTTCATCGATCGCGCCGGGTCGCCGGGGAACCACGCCTTGTCGAAGCGCACGAGGTCTCCGGTGGCAATTTCACCGTCAAACGGGACATAACCCCGGACGACCCGATCGCGGTCGAACTCGCGCACGTCGCGGATCCGGCCGTATCCTTTCGGGCCGACCAGTCCCAGGATGCCGGGTTCGTCGAGGCGGGTATCGCCGGCCTCGCGCACCAGGGTGATCTCTCCATCGCCGACCGCCGCGACGCGCAGTTCGAACGGGTCCTGCTCGTGGTCGAGGCGCAATGCGCCAGCCTCGATCTGGCCGGCGTAGTACCAGGCGAGCCCCACGAAAGCGCCGACCGCAAGCACCAAGAGCGTGGCGAGCGCCAGGAGAACTCGCTGCACGCGCCCGCCCCCGCCAGACGGCGATGCGGCGGGCTTCGAGGAGGATTTCTTCGCGGGCATGGGGAACCTCGGATCTTGCGGCATGCGCCGACTGACCGGAACGCGGGCGTTACGCGGCGGATGCTACGCCGAAGCGGTGCGCCGCTTCCAAGGATCCGCGCATGGCCGCATAGCCAATTTCATCTGGCGCCGATGTGAAATCATATGTTTCACCCATGACACAAGGCAAGGAACCCAGGCGCAAGCCAGGCAGCGCCCCGGACCGATCGGACCAGCCACACGACTCGTGGGATAACGTCGCGTCCTGGTACGACGGACTTGCGTCCGACCAGGGAACGGACTACCACCGTGGCGTTGTCATACCAGGCACGCTCAAGCTCCTCGCCGCACAGCGGGGCGAGTCGGTCCTGGACATCGCATGCGGACAGGGGGCGGTGGCGCGCGCCTTGTACGAAACAGGGGCCAGGGTAACCGGTGTCGACCTCTCACCGAGGCTCATCGAGGCCGCACGGCGGCGCTCGGCGCCCGGGCTTCGCTTCATCGTGGGAGACGCCCGCAGCATCACCGGTCTGGCGCCTGGCTCGTTCGACGCCGCGGTCTGCGTACTCGCCGCTCAGAACATCGACCCGATCGCACCCGTCTTTGCCAGCGCGGCCCGCCTCCTCAGGACGCACGGTCGCTTCGTGACCGTGATCAGCCATCCCGCGTTCCGCATTCCCCGCCAGAGCCGCTGGAAACTCGATGCGGGAAGGAAGCTGCTGGCCAGGGAGGTCGACAGCTACCTGTCGGAGATGCGCATACCGATCGACATGAAACCGTTCAAAGGGCCGGGGCGGGAGATCACGCACACCCATCACCGGCCGCTCCAGGCCTACGTGACGGCGCTGGTGAGCGCCGGGATGGTCGTCGACGCGCTGGAGGAGTGGACGTCCCACCGCTCGAGCCAGCCCGGACCGATGGCACGCGCCGAGAACCGGGCGCGCTCGGAGATCCCAATGTTCCTGGGGATCCGCGCGCTCAAGCTGGCGGACGCGACGAGGCAGACGGGCTCGAAGCAGGACTGACCTACCGCGATGGCACCGCGTCTGATAACGACCGACACGCGGACGCTGCTGGTCAGGCAAACGCGGCACTCTTTCGTGCGCGAGATCGACTTCACAATGAGCCCGTACTCCGGCTGTGCGTTCCAGTGCGGCGGCGGAACGAAGGGAGATCAGGGCTACTGCTATGTCCCCGACCTGCTCTACGGACGGGCTGAACGACTCGGGGGATGGGGCAACTACGTCGAGATCAGGAAACGTGCGGCGGACGTCCTCGCAGCCAGTGCCGAAAGGCTCAGGGGCGCCACGCTATTCATGTCCGCGACGACCGACCCCTACCAGCCCGTCGAAGCCGAGTTCAGGCTCACGCGCGCCCTGCTGGAGACGATCCTGCGCAAACCGCTGGCGATCAAGTGGCTGCTGATCTCGACGCGGTCTCCGCTCGTGCTCAGGGACGTCGACCTTCTGCAGGAGTTCGGCGCGCGGGTTGAGGTCGGGATCTCCATTCCCAGCGATCGCGAGGACGTGCGGCGCACCGTGGATCCTCGCAACCCGCCCGCAAGGCGGCGCATGGAGGCCTTGCGAGCGTTGCGCAGCGCCGGGATCCCGGTCCGGCTCCAGGTCTCGCCGATGATGCCGTCGACGGAGGACTTCCCACGTGCCGCGAGCGATAGCGCGGACTGGACCTGGATCGACTGGCTTGCACATGGCCGCGCCGGCGGGCGGGCGCTTTTCGAAGCAATGGGCTGGCAGGAATGGCTGGTGGCCGACCACGTTTCGGCGCGGGCTGAGACCTGGCGGGAAACGCTAGGCCCGGCCCGGCTCGGGGTGGGAAGACCGTGGTTCGCGGCCCGCTGGGACGGGAACAGGGCTGTGCGCTGGCTCGGCGATGCCCCTGAGAGCGACGTGGTGGATAACGACCACTACGCCCAAGGTCCGGCCCGGTAAGGGACGCCGGCGGTCTGGCCACAGATCCTCGCCTCGGCGGGTTGCTACATGGCCGCGGTCGGCAAGATGCACTTCTATCCGTGGGAGGCCCGCCACGGGTTCCAGTACCGCGTGGCCTGCGAGGGCAAGCGTTGGCTCCGGGTAAAGGACGGCTACTGCTACTACCTCGATAGGAACGGGCACCTGGAGCTGCACGGCAGCGAGCATGACGGCTACCTCGAGAACCATGGCGCCGTCATCCACCGGCTCCCCTGCGCTTCCTCCTGGGACCATTTCTTCGGGATGGAAGCCTGCCAATTCGTCGACACGCATGCGTGCTATGAGCCGTTCGCTCTGATGGCCGGCCTGCCCGGTCCGCACTGCCCCACCACCCATCGCCGGACTTCCCTGGCAACCGATTCGACCCGGCCTCGATGCCCGACTCGATTCCCGGCGGCGGGGCGAAGCCGAAGCTGGGCAGAGCAAGCGTGGACAACAACCGGCGCCCGTGGAATGGCGCCGGCTACACCGAGTTCAGGGAGGCGCAGAAGAAGA